>Ga0247813_10000856_pt1 | contig 24744 bp, 21 predicted proteins | sample UWRJL169409C1_FD_180719 | JGI IMG/M metagenome (GOLD analysis project Ga0247813, IMG submission 180719) | Plant litter microbial communities from Arlington Agricultural Research Station in Wisconsin, United States - UWRJ-L169-409C-1 | ecosystem: Environmental > Terrestrial > Plant litter >...
AGGTGGTTATTGCGGCGGGGCTCACCTCTTCCCATCCCGAACAGAGTAGTTAAGCCCGCCTGCGCAGATGGTACTGCAGTTATGTGGGAGAGTATGTCGTCGCCTTTCTTTTGAAAACCCTTCATCTCTATCGATGAGGGGTTTTTTGCTTTACAATACTTTGTGTTTTTTTAACCGCAAAGAACGCAAAGTTTTTTTTACTGTGTGTTTGCCGTTGTCTTTATTAAGTTCGCAAAGCTGTGTGCTATAACTTTTGCGAGCTTTGCGTAAATCCTTGCGTTCTTTGCGGTTAAGATATTGAATTTCTTATAAAAATTGTACTTCTAGTTTACCGTAAACCGCGCTTCGATGCGAGCGGCATCCTTTTAAAAACCGAAACTGCCATCGCAAAAGATACAGCGGACAGCCCAGCCCGGAGGAAAACGCCCTGATCATGTATGCGAACAACTCCTTTTACTATTTATATCCTAATTTTTATATATTTGTCTAACTTTTACTATTGTTCAGATTTCAATAAACACAAAAAATGAAAAATATTTTTCATACAGAGGATTCTCACGACTTTGTAAACAGAATTAATCAGCTTACACCAGAGTCAAAAGCACTTTGGGGTAATATGAATGTTGCACAAATGCTGGCTCATTGTAATGTTGCTTACGAAATGGCTTACGAGGATATTCATCCTAGACCTAATGCATTTGTACGAATGATTTTGAAGTTATTGGTAAAGAATTCTGTAGTAAGTGAAAAACCATATCCAAAAAACAACCATACCGCACCTCAATTTATTATTAAAGAGGAACGTAATTTTGATATAGAAAAAGATAGATTAATAGCCTATCTTAATAAAACTAATAAATTAGGTGAAACAAATTTTGAAGGAAAAGAATCATTATCTTTTGGAAAATTGAGTGCAGTAGAATGGAATAATATGTTTGCAAAACATCTGGATCATCACTTAAATCAGTTTGGGGTTTAATTTTTTATTATTTTTAAATATTTGATTATGAGAGGTTTTTCGGTTTTATTTTTTCTTCTTTTAGGGTTGTGCTCGAATGCACAAAAAAAGGAAGTTCAAAAAAATATTGAGATTTTTTTTGAGGGGTTTCATCACAAGGATACGCTTAAAATAAAATCGGTTTGTGCCGATAAAATACTTTTACAGTCTATTAGCGAAAGTGCTGTTAAGGGAAATAAATTATCGACTGAAAATGTAAAAGATTTTTATAAATCAATTGCGACAATTCCTTCTTCTATGAAATTCCAGGAGAAAATTTTAAGTTATACTATTCAGATTGATGGAGCAATGGCGCATGTTTGGGCACCATATGAGTTTTATTTGAATGATAAATTGAGTCATTCGGGAGTAAATATTTTTACTTTATTTAAAGAAAAAGATTCTTGGAAAATTATTTATCTCATTGACACCAGAAGAAAATAATACTTTCTATGCTACATGAGTGGCATAATACAGACAAATATCCGCTAGCTCACATTCCTCACATTTTGGTTTTGGCCTGCAAGTTTCTCTTCCATGAAATGAAATTGCCATTCCAATTTCGGGCCAAATTGTTTTGGGCAAGACTTGCATGAGATCTTTTTCTACCTTGTTTCCATCTTTACTTTCTTTTATAATACCAATTCTAGGAGCAACTCTAATAACGTGAAGGTCAGCTATTATACCTTCTGCAGGTTGGTTAGTTTCCCTTAAAATAACATTGGCAGATTTTCTGCCAATTCCTTTTAGACTCGTTAACTCCTTCATATTTAAAGGAATTTTTTTGTCTTCTTTAAGTGTTTTTGCAATTTCTAATATCCATTTTGTTTTGGTTGGGTAATTTCGAACTTTACTGATGTAAGGCATTAAAGTTTCAGAATCTATTTGAGATAAGCTTTTCAGTGTGGGAAATTTTTCGAATAAAGATGGTGCAATTTTGTTAATATTAGCATCTGAATCTTGTGCAGATAAAATTACCATCACCATCAATTGATATGTATTTTGATATTCAAGAGGGTGTTTCTTTCCTTTGTATTTTTCTAAAATGGGCTGTAGTTTTACTTCCCAATCTGATGTTTCTTCAAATAAATTCATTTTGTATTTTTTAGATTTAAATAAAAAGCGAATAACAATCACAAAATTAGGTACTTTTAATGAAAGTGATGATCTTATTTATTACATTTTGATTTCCCAGAATTTTTCTATGACCTAAACCATCAGTTAAGTATAATAATCCTTTTTCTAAATTTTTATGAATGTGAATTCCCGCTTTTACAGGAACTTCCGGATCATCATTGTCATGTATTACTAAAACTGGAATTTCTATTTTTTTGGCTGCTTTATAAGCTGAAAAATCATCCATTTCTACGTCATATTTTTGCTCAAAATGATCGCGTAACTGTATGCTCATTTCTGATTTCAAACCTAATTTTGAAGTAAACTCGTCGAGGATATCCTGAACAATATCACCACTTCCAATTATAACTGCTTTATCTACTTTTAAACCATCTTTAATCGCATTCAAAACTGACATTCCGCCTAAAGAATGACCAATTGCAATTTCAAAAGGACCAAATTGTTTTTCAATTTCTATTATAGAATGTATAAACTCAGACATTATAGTTGTTGTTCCTTCGGATTTCCCGTGCGCTGGTGCATCAAAACTGATGGTCGAATATCCAATTTTTAAAAGTGCATCGGCTATTTTGAATAATTGTGTACCTCTGCCAGACCAACCGTGGACTAACAAGATTTTATGCTCACTTGTTCCATATTGGTACGTGATTATATTTTTGCCAATTGTTGGAACATTGATTGCCTTTTTTACACTTTTTAAATCCATCTCAAGCTCTCGTTTGGGAACCTTATGTTTTATTGGTGTTGTAAAAAGTTTCGCAGCATAGGTTGTCGCTAATTTAGTGGATATAAAAGAACATAATTTAGCAGATAAAATTATTAACTGCGGAATTTTTAATGATTCAATAGGATTGGTTTCCTTTTTTGCCATATTAATAAATTTTTTATAAGGGCTGAATGTTGCTTATTTTTTCCTAAATTTAGGAAACATAAATGTAGTACAATAATATAGATGTTTATAAATTTCTAAAATGGAAATATTTCATATCAGTGCAGAATGTTATCCCATGGCAAAAGTTGGCGGTTTGGCCGATGTTGTTGGAGCATTACCAAAATATCAGACAAATGCTGGTCATCAGGTCCGGGTTGTTGTTCCTTGTTATGATACAAAATTTAAAAATGAAAATGATTTTGCATGTGTTCATTGGGGAAATGTTAAGCTGGGGAGTTTTGATTTTCCATTTAGTGTTTTAAAAGAAACTACAAATAAATTAGGTTATGAATTATACCTGATCGAAATAAAAGAATTATTTGACAGACCAAAAGTATACGGATATGAAGATGATATAGAAAGATTCTTATCTTTTCAAATCGCAACTTTAGATTGGATTACTGCACGTCAAACGATCCCCAACGTGATTAATTGTCACGATCATCATACTGGATTAATTCCGTTTTTTATTAAGTATGCCTATAAGTATGAAACTTTACGAAGTGTCAGAACTGTCATTACGATTCATAATGGTTTATATCAAGGCTGGTTTGGTTTTGATAAACTGCATTATTTACCTGAGTTTGATTTGATTCATGTGGGATTTTTAGAATGGAATCATTCTATTAATTCATTAGCTGTTGCAGTAAAATGCGCACATGCTGTTACAACTGTTTCTCCTAGTTATTTGGATGAAATAAATATTGCTGCAAATGGTTTAGAGGATTTGTTTCAATCTGTGAGAAGTAAATCAAAAGGAATCTTAAACGGTATTGATTTTGAAGTTTGGGATCCTTCTAAAGATGAAATGATTGCTGGAAATTACTTTATCGATACGTTTGAATCTGGCAAACAAAAAAACAAAGAAAGGTTATGTGAACAATTTGAATTAGATCCAACAAAACCATTGTTTAGTTTTATTGGACGTTTATTTGAAGAAAAAGGAGGGGATTTATTACCTCAGGCATCGGCTTTGGCATTATCTGAAAACTTTGAAAATATTAATATTTTGATTTTAGGATCAGGAAGTGCTATTATTGAAGAACAATTGATTCAATTGAGAAATGATTATAATGGAAATTACAATGTTTTTATTGGTTATAATGAGGAATTAGCTCATTTAATATATGCAGGTTCGGATTATATTTTAATGCCTTCAAGAGTGGAACCTTGTGGATTGAATCAAATGTATGCACTACGATATGGAACAGTTCCAATTGTTAGAAGGACAGGTGGATTAAGGGATACTGTAATTGATTTTGGAGATAATGGAAATGGAATTTGCCATGATCAGGCTTCGGTTGGAGATATTTGTTATTCTATAAATCGTGCGGTAAAATTGTACGATGATAAAATAAATTTCAATGAAATTATAAAAAAAGGAATGGCAACAGATCATTCCTGGGAAAGAGTTTGCCAAGAATATATTGAGATATACAACCTAATAATTGAGAAAAATGAAATTTAAAAAGAAAAATGTAGTTGCTATTATTTTAGGAGGAGGACAAGGATCGCGTTTGTTTCCATTAACAGAAACAAGATCTAAACCAGCAGTGCCAATTGGTGGAAAATACCGGTTAGTTGATATTCCTATTTCAAATTGTATAAATTCTGATATTTTCAAAATATTCGTTTTGACACAGTTTAATTCTGCGTCATTAAACGCACATATCAAAAACACTTTTAATTTTAGTATTTTCAGTCAATCATTTGTTGATATTTTAGCGGCAGAGCAAACTCCCGATAATCCAACCTGGTTTCAGGGAACGGCAGATGCTGTTCGACAATGTATGTCTCATTTTTTAAAACATGAATTTGATCACGCTTTGATTTTGTCTGGAGATCAATTGTATCAAATGGATTTTAACGAAATGTTAGAAGCTCATATTGCTGCAAATGCCGAAATTTCTATCGCAACTTTACCAGTAAACGCTAAAGATGCACCAGAATTTGGAATTCTTAAAACGGATCATGAAAATAATATTCACGCTTTCATAGAAAAACCAGATGCTACTCTTTTACCTGAATGGGAATCGGAAGTAAGCGAGCATATGCAGGAAAAAGGAAAAAAATATTTAGCCTCAATGGGTATTTATATTTTTAACCGACAATTGTTAGAAGACTTAATGGCTGATCCGCATACAAAAGATTTTGGGAAAGAAATTATTCCTGACGCCGTTGGTAAACATAAAATTTTAAGTTATCAATATGAAGGATATTGGACTGACATTGGAAATATCGAATCCTTTTTTGAAGCTAATATTGGATTAACAGCAGATATTCCAGAGTTTAATTTGTTTGATAATGATAATAAGATTTTTACCAGACCGAGATTACTTCCTCCATCAAAATTTAGAAATTCAACTATCAATCAGTCCTTAATTTCAGAGGGTTGTATTATCAATGCTAAAGAAATTAAAAGATCAGTGATAGGTATTCGTTCCCGAATTGGAGAAGGAACTGTTCTTGAAAACTGTTACGTAATGGGGAACGATTTTTATCAGGATTTAGACGAATTGAATCATGAAGCCAGCGTTAATAAAATTCATGTTGGAATTGGAGAAAACTGTTTTATACAAAATGCTTTAATAGATAAAAATGTGCGTATTGGAAACAATGTACATATAAGTGGAGGAAAACACTTAGATAATTTTACAAACGAATTATATAGTATAAAAGACGGAATTGTCGTTATTAAAAAAGGCGCAGTTCTTTCAGATAATTTCAGAATTGAATAAATTTCTAAACAATTAATATTGCCTTAAAAACCAAATATGTCTAAAGTAATCACGCATTCTCTATTTACTGATTTTGATATTGATTTATTCAAATCGGGGAAACACTTCAAATTATATGAAAAGTTAGGAGCGCATTTAGTTGAAGTTAACGGAGTGAAAGGTGTTTATTTTGCTGTTTGGGCTCCAACGGCACAGTCCGTTTCTGTTGTTGGTGATTTTAATTATTGGACAGGAAATGAACATCAATTACAAGTTCGCTGGGATTCTTCCGGAATTTGGGAAGGTTTTATTCCTGAAATCGAAAAGGGCGCTTTGTATAAATATAAAATTCAATCCAATATTGATGGAATTGTAACTGAAAAGGCGGACCCATTCGCATTATATTGTGAAAAACCTCCTCATACTGCTTCTGTCATCTGGGATTTAGATTATAAATGGAAAGATAAAAATTGGATGCAATCGCGCCAAAATCATAATGATTTAAATAAACCTTATTCTGTTTACGAAGTACATTTAGGTTCCTGGAAACGTGGAGAGCATAACCGGTTTTTGACTTATTTAGAGTTGGCAGATGATTTGGTTTCATACGTAAAAGAAACTGGTTTCACTCATGTTGAATTTATGCCGATTATGGAATATCCATATGACCCTTCTTGGGGATATCAATTGACAGGATATTTTGCACCAACTTCCCGTTTTGGAAAACCTCAGGATTTCATGGTGTTAGTTGATAAACTGCATCAGGCCGGAATTGGGGTTATTCTGGATTGGGTTCCATCACACTTTCCAGATGACGCCCATGGTTTAGGTTTCTTCGACGGATCGAATCTATATGAACATCCGGATCGCCGAAAAGGGTATCACCCGGATTGGAAAAGTTTGGTTTTTAATTATGGACGAAATGAAGTTCGTGCATTCTTAATTAGCAACGCTGTTTTTTGGCTACACCATTATCATGCAGACGGATTAAGAGTTGATGCTGTTGCTTCAATGCTTTACCTTGATTATTCAAGAGAAGAAGGCGAGTGGGAACCGAATATTTATGGTGGTAGAGAAAATCTGGACACCATAAGTTTTCTTAAAGAATTTAATGAAGTCATCTATGCTAATTTTGAAGGAGTTCAGACTATTGCTGAAGAAAGCACCTCTTTTCCGATGGTTTCAAGACCAACCTTTACGGGTGGTTTAGGTTTTGGAATGAAATGGATGATGGGCTGGATGCACGATACTTTAAAATACTTTCAAAAAGAAACTGTTTATCGTAAATACCATCAAAATGATTTGACTTTTTCGATGACCTATGCTTTTACTGAAAATTTTATGCTTCCGTTTTCGCATGATGAAGTTGTGTATGGTAAAAAATCTATTGCCAATAAGATGCCGGGAGATGAATGGCAGAAATTTGCCAATTTAAGATTGTTGTACGGTTATATGTTTACACATCCGGGTACTAAATTACTTTTTATGGGATCCGAATTTGGACAGAGTGACGAATGGAGTTTCGAGAAAAGTTTAGACTGGCATTTACTACAATATGATTATCACTCAGGAATTAAGAAAATTATCACCGATTTGAATCAGCTGTATAAATCTCAACCTGCATTGTATGAAAAACAATTTACAGGAGAAGGTTTTGAATGGATTAATTATTCAGATCATCAAAATGCCGTTTTATCTTATATCCGAAAAGGAAATAATGCGAAAGAGAACTTAATTATTGTGGGGAATTTTACACAAGTTGTTCGCGAAAATTATAGAATTGGGATTTCACAGAAAGGTAAATTAATTGAGATTTTCAATACCGACGCAACCGTTTATGGAGGAAGTGGTATTGGAAATTCACGTGATTTAAAAATTGAATCTTCACCTTACGATGGCAGAGACTATTCGGTAGAATTAACATTACCTCCATTGAGCGTGACTGTTTATTCATTTGCTTAAAATGGCGACATTAATTTTCGGAATGCCGATTTATCATTTTTTCATTCTAATATTATCGAATTGTTGTTTTTTTAAAATGTAATTTGTTACTCATGCAGAAAAAACGTTTTCGTGAATAAACCTCATATTTATAGGGGCTTAAGTTGTTTTTTTGTATGTTTGAAATAGCGATCCAGTTAGAATAATTAATTCATTCATTAGCAATATGATTACAAATACATCATTAGAATATAAGGGCGATTTATATCCTTCAAAAATTGTTTCGTATGAACATGAAGGTGATTCCATATCTTTTCATACAGATAATAAAGTAATCCTAAAAGTCACTATTCTTAGAGATAGTTTAATCAGATTTCGTTTTACTACAAAAGGATATTTTAGTAATGATTTTTCATATGCAATTGATAAAAGCCAGCTTCATGGTTATAACTTTTTAGAACTTACCGAAGAAGAAACTTATTTCTTGATAAGAACCAGCAAAGTAAAGTGCAAAATTCAAAAAGCAGATCTTCGTTTGTCTATTTATGATTTAAGTGACCTTTTGATTTTAGAAGATGAACTTGGATTTCATTGGGAAGAAAGTTATGAATTTGGTGGAAATATTGTAAAAATGAGCAAGTCTTCTAAAGATGGAGAATGTTTTTACGGTCTGGGAGACAAAGCCACGCAAATGAATTTAAAAGGCAAGAGACTAGAAAATTTTGCTACTGATCAATACGCTTACCAAAAAGATCAGGAACCTTTATATAAAGTAGTTCCTTTCTACATTGGTTTACATAACAAACAATCTTACGGAATTTTCTTTGATAATACTTTTAGAACTTTTTTTGATTTTTGTCAGGAAAGAAGAAACGTTTCCAGCTTTTGGGCTGAAGGTGGTGAAATGAATTATTATTTCATCTACGGTCCTCAAATGCAGGATGTGGTCACCACTTATACGGATTTAACAGGTAAACCAGAATTACCCCCGCTTTGGGTTTTAGGATATCATCAATGTAAATGGAGTTATTACCCGGAAAGTAAAGTAAAAGAAATCACTTCAAAATTTAGAGAACTTAAAATTCCGTGCGATGCTATCTACTTGGATATTGATTACATGGAAGGCTTTCGATGTTTTACATGGAATAAAGAATATTTTCCTGACCCCAAAAAAATGGTTGCTGAATTAGCCGAAGACGGCTTTAAAATAGTTGTAATCATTGATCCCGGAATTAAAATTGATAAAGATTATTGGGTTTACCAGGAAGCTTTAGAAAAAGATTATTTCTGCAAAAGAGCCGATGGTCCTTATATGAAAGGGAAGGTTTGGCCAGGAGAATGTAATTTTCCAGATTATACAAATCCCGTAGTTAGAGAATGGTGGGCAGGATTATTTAAAGAATTAATTTCAGATATTGGAGTAAAAGGAGTTTGGAATGATATGAACGAACCGGCCGTAATGGAGGTTCCGAATAAAACTTTTCCGATGGATGTTCGTCACGTTTATGATGGAAATCCTTGTAGCCATAGGAAAGCTCATAATATTTATGGTACGCAAATGGCAAGAGCAACTTATCATGGCGTAAAACGTTTTGCTTATCCTAAACGTCCTTTTGTAATTACACGATCTGCTTATTCGGGTGCACAGCGTTATACGTCGTCCTGGACAGGAGATAATGTGGCGACATGGGAACATTTATGGATTGCCAATATTCAGGTGCAGAGAATGTGTATTTCAGGCATGGGATTCACTGGCTCTGATATTGGAGGTTTTGCCGAACAGCCAACAGGTGAATTATACGCACGCTGGATTCAGTTAGGTGTTTTTCATCCATTCTGCAGAACGCATTCTTCAGGAGATCATGGAAATCAGGAACCGTGGGCTTTTGATGAAGAAGTTATCAATATTACCAGAAAATTTGTTAGTCTTCGTTATCAATTATTACCGTATTTGTACACTATGTTCTGGCAGTATATTGAAGAAGGTGTTCCAATGTTAAAACCATTGGTTTATTATGATCAGGAAGATATTCAAACTCATTATCGTAATGACGAATTTATCTTTGGAAATCAAATTTTAGTTTGCCCTATTCTTGAACCTAATGCTGTAGGTCGACGTATGTATATTCCAAGAGGTGAATGGTATAACTATTGGACAAATGAATTTGCGATAGGAGGAAGAGAAGTTTGGGTTGATACTAAGTTTGATGAAATTCCCGTTTTTGTAAAAGCTGGAGCAATCATTCCAAAATATCCAGTTCAGCAATATGTTGGTGAAATCGAATTTGATGAATTGACACTTGATTTATATTTCAAAATCGGAAAAGAACAATCATATGTTTATGAAGATGCGCAAGATGGCTATGATTATAAAAAAGGTCGTTATAGTTACTTGTCTTTTAGAACGATCGGCAAAGAAAAGGAATTAATTGTTCAGTTACATAAAGAAGGAAAATATGATACGCCGTACACTAAATATAAAATTAATTTAATTGGTCTGCCTTTTAAAGTTACTGAAATTGAAATTGACAACGAAAAAATAGAATTTGATAAAATAGCTTTTGAGGCTAATCATTTCTTAATAGTTGATAAAGAGTTTAATGAATTGCATATCAGTGGTGAGTAGTAAATTTTGATACGTTTTAAAGGAATTATATAAACTAAAAAGTATTTATAGTTGTAATTTTGAAAGTGTTAAAATATCAAAATCATGAAAAAATATTTATTATTAGGGATCTGTACAGCTGTGTTAATTGGTTGTGCAACTAATCCAATCACGGGAAAACAAAATTTAAATTTTGTCTCAAACAGTGAATTGTTCCCAACATCTTTTCAACAATATAATGCTTTTATAGCTGAAAATAAAGTTATTACAGGAACTGCAGACGCTAAAAGAGTTGATCTGGTGGGTTCAAGAATTAAGGCTGCAGCTGAAAAATATCTTAATTATTTAGGCCAGACACAATACTTGAAAGATTATCGCTGGGAATATAAATTAGTAGACAATAAAGAAGTTAATGCCTGGTGTTTACCTGGAGGGAAAATTGTAGTTTATTCAGGAATTTTACCTGTAACACAGAATGAATCGGGATTAGCAACGGTTATGGGACATGAAGTTTCTCATGCTTTGGCAAATCACGGAGCGCAAAGGATGTCTGCGGCGCAACTACAACAAATTGGAGGTGTAGCTTTAGATGCAGCAACAAGTAATAAGTCTGAATCTACCAGATCCATATTTTCACAAGCTTACGGAATTGGTTCTGAAGTTGGAGTAATGCTTCCTTTTAGCAGAAGTAACGAAAGCGAGGCTGATAAAATTGGATTGACACTTATGGCTATTGCTGGTTATAATCCGGATGATGCTATTGCATTTTGGGCAAGAATGTCAGCAAGTTCAGGTGGAGGAGGAACTCCGGAATTTATGAGTACGCACCCTTCTGATGCAACCAGAATTGCCAATTTAAAATCACTTATTCCACAGGCGAAAGAAATGGCACTTAAAGTCGGAACAATCAAATAACATAATACTTAAACAAAATACTAAAGCTATTCTTTCCAGGGTAGCTTTTTTTTATATGTTTTACTTTTTGAAAAAGTTGTTAATTTATTAATGCAGGATTTGTGCAAAATCTATTTGATTGTGATAAAAAATAGATAAATTCGTAGCGTATTAACAAAACCATTTCTATGAAAAACCTACAAAAAGGAGATAAAAAATTATTAAATGCCTGGGCATTTTATGATTGGGCAAATTCAGTTTATACGCTTACTATTGCCTCAGCAGTATTTCCTATTTTTTACGAAGCCTTATTTCCAAAGGACAATCATTACATTGATGTTTTTGGCATGCATCTCAAGAATTCTGCCTTAATCAGTTTTACTACTGCTTTTGCCTTTTTAGTTGTTTCGTTTATTTCTCCATTATTATCTGGTATTGCCGATTATGTTGGGAATAAAAAGGTCTTCATGAAATTTTTCTGTTATTTGGGTGCGTTGTCTTGCATGGGATTATATTGGTTTGATCTCGATAATATTTATATCGGACTGGGTTTTTATTTTATGGGATTGATTGGATATTGGGGAAGTTTGGTTTTTTATAATTCGTATCTGCCAGATATTGCTTTTGAAGAACAACAGGATAAAATTAGTGCTAAAGGTTATTCGCTAGGATATATCGGAAGTGTGATTTTGCTGATTATTAATTTAGCAATGATCATGAAACCAAAACTTTTCGGAATTACCGGAACAGATGGCGAAGCTGCAATGAAGGCTATGCGTTATTCCTTTATAATGGTAGGAGTTTGGTGGGTATTATTTAGTCAATATACTTATTATTATTTACCAAAGGGAAGCAAGGAGAATGGTCAAAAATTAACTAATGATGTCATCTTTAACGGTTTCAAAGAATTGAAAAAAGTTTGGGCTTTACTACAGGAAAACATTCCATTAAAAAGATATTTAGGAGGTTTTTTCGTCTCTAGCATGGCTGTGCAAACAGTAATGCTTGTGGCAACTTATTTTGGTGCGCAGGAAATTCAATGGTCATCAAAAGAAGAAGGTACAATTGGTTTGATTATTTGCATTTTAATCATTCAATTGGTAGCAGTTGTAGGGGCATTTTTAACATCAAGAGCTTCAGCTAAATTTGGTAATATTCCAACTCTAATCGTAATAAATACTATTTGGGCTGTTTCTTGTGGGCTTGCTTTTTTCATTACAATGCCAATTCACTTTTATGTTATGGCCACAGTTGCCGGATTTGTAATGGGGGGAATACAAGCTTTATCGCGCTCCACTTATTCAAAATTATTGCCTGAAACAGAAGATACTGCCTCATTTTTTAGTTTTTATGATGTTGCAGAGAAAATTGGAATCGTTATTGGAATGTGTTTTTACGGTATTGTTGATCAAATAACCGGAAGGCCACGTGTTGCTTTTACAATTTTAGGAATTTTCTTTGTTACTGCCATTTTTCTTTTAAGAAGAGTTCATAAAAAAGGCGCTGTGAATTAATCAAGCGCCTTTAGTAGATTTTATTAGTGATTTATTTGAATGATGATTTTTCAGATTAATTATTTTGATAAATCATTATGCTTTTGAAATACTTCCTGAACCTGAAACTTTTACATCACGTTTCTCCGGGTTTCCAGTATACTTAATGTCACCTGAGCCAGAAACTCTGGCAGTTAAACTTTCATTGCAGTTTACTTTAACGTCTCCAGAGCCAGAAACGGTTATATTAGCATTTTTAGATTTCAAATTTGCAGCTTCAATATCTCCCGAACCCGAAAGTTTAATAACTACGCTGTCTGAATTTCCTTTTAACTTAATATCTCCTGAACCACTCAAAGCGAAGTCAAAAGAATTTGTTGCAACATCTAAATCAATATCACCTGATCCTGACAATTTTACTGAAAATTTGTCATTTTTGATTGGAGATTTAGTAGTAATATCGCCTGAGCCAGAAAGACTAAGCTCAGATATTTTGTCAAACGGAACTGTTAGTTCTACTTTTTGTCCTGTACTCGGACGTAAATTTGTTCCTTTTTTTACATGAATTTTTAAAGCATTATCTTCAACTTCAACAATAATTGCAGATAGAATATTTTCTTCGCCTTTCATAATAATTTTCCCTTCTTTTCCTGCCACTAAATCGACATCAAAAAAGCCTGATATTTTAATTGCATCATATTCAGATGTTGTTCTTGTTTGCGTTACAACATTACCATTACCGTTAATTTTTTCTTGTGCCTGCGCTGTTAAGCCAGTTAAAAATGCACCACAAACTACCAATTGTATTAATTTTTTCATCGTTATAAATTTTTAAGGTTATTGTTTTTTGATTAATGTTACGTTTCCGTAATTAGAATTAATTGTTACTTTGTTTTGGCCTTTCTTCTTATTAAAGCCGCTAATTCTTTTGCTTGAATTTTTACTTTCCGTAACAGAAACATCGAGAGAATTATCGTTTTTTATATTTCCATATTTAGTGTTAATATCAAAATCAAAAGCATAATTTATATCATATCCTAAAGAAACATCGGTATAGCCTGTATTGATCATCACATTATTTGCTTTACTTGTTATATTAGAAATAATTATTTTACTATAATTGGCGTCTACATTTAAATTGTTTGAAATTTCGGCAATAGAAACAGTAAGATAATTTCCGGATCCTGAGATAGAATTTATTTTCTGAAATTTTAAGGTTCCGTAATTACATTCATATTTTATATTTTGTCCGTCAGCAATAACTAAATCAGTATAGTTAGTATCAAGATTTAAATTTCCTGAATCATTTATTTTTAATCCTGAATAACGAGCTTCAACAGTTCCGTTTTTAATGTAATCAATGGTTGAATTTTGGCAATATTCAATTTGAAATCTATTCGTTGTGTTGTTTAATTTTCCAACCGTAACTTTTCCATATTTACAAGTAATATCTGAAGTCCCATCTAACGTAAGAATGTTAATGTTTCCGTATTTATTCATCAATTTTACGGTTCCGTTTTTCGGAATTTTTATTACATAATTAATTTCAAAACTATTGTTACTTCCTTTACTTTTTAGTGAAGAATTTCCAAGTTTTGTGATAGCTGTGACCATGGATTTTAATGCTGTAATATCGACATCAATACTATTTAGTCTTTCATTTACCCAGTTTTCATTAGGGCCATTAACTTTTATGGTTATGTCAAGATCTATTTTGTCCTCATCCCAGGTTGAAACTGAGATATTTCCATATTTGTTGTCAATGTCAATTCCTGCATTTGAGTTAACGATATAGGTTTTTTTAATGTTTTTTTGTTTTGAAATAAAAGTATCATCATTTGAAAATCCTATAAAAGGAATTAAAATGAAGAGAATAAGTATTTTATAATGTTTTTTCATCTGTGGTGTTTTTTAGATTTTCGTTTTCTTCAATTCTTTTTAAAACAGTCTGCAAAAATGATATCCTGGTTTGCAGATTGCTGATCATGGCGTAAATTATTTGTTTGTTTTCGCCATTTTTTTGTAATTCACTAATGATTTTTTGATAATCGGCATCAAAAACTTTCATTTGTTTTAATGCGTCATTTATGATTTGTTCGTTTTCAGGTGAACTTTTTTCTTTTAGTTTTACAAGTTCATTGTCGATTAAAATACTAAAAATTGAATCTGTTCGCTGTGTTTCTTTTGAGGCAAATTTGAACTCTTTCGGTTTTTCATTATTATAGAACAATGAGATTCCCAACATCAATACAATCGACGCAGCAATAGCTGTTACGAACCAGTAATTTTTTCTTTTTGGCTGTTTTTTATTTAATTTATTGAGGAAATCTACCTGATGATCAGCATTCATTTTCTGAACATCCCATTGATTTTCAAACTTGTTAAATAATTCATCTAAATTGTCATTTTCCTTTTTCATATATCCAAATTTTATTTTTTTAGAGGTGATATAGGGTATCGCCTTTGTTAATTTCTTTTTGTTGCCACAAAATTGGTTTAAGTGGTGACTTCATAACTCCTCTAATTTTTTCCGTAAGCTTTCTTTTGCTCTGCTCAATGTTGTTCGGCAATTGGCATAACTAATATTCAAAATTTCGCTAATCTCTTCCTGATCGTAACCTTCAATATAAAAAAGCGTCAATACCATTCGATAATTATCTTTTAGGCCTAAAATGGTATCTAAAACCTGTTTTACTTTAAGTGAATTCAAATCAATATTCTCAGAAAAAAAACTGTCATTTTCTTCGATTTTATAAAGTGTCTTGCTTAGATCTTCAACCTGGAAAGCATTATTCTTTTTATAAAAATCAATACTGTAATTGACAATAATCTTTTTAAGCCAGGCGCCAAAAGCGACTTCCTGTTTATAATCGTTTATTTTTGTAAAAGCTTTCAAGAAACCTTCCTGCATGACGTCTTGTGCAAAATGTTCGTCTTTCACAATCCTGTAAGCTACGTTGTACATAGCTTTACTGTAACGATTGTAAATTTCGAATTGTGCTTTTTGATTGTTGGTTTTACAAAGCGAGATTAATTCTTCGATATTTTGATTGGTTATACTCAAGTAATGGTTGCTGGTTTTTAATAAGGACTTTGCTTTTTTTGATATGTTACACTTTTCATAAAATTAATTTTATTTTTTTTGAAATAATTAGATTTGTCACTTAAAATTGAATTTCAAAACTGACTCTTTTGCATTTGGCATAATGATTGTCTATTTTTACTGCCTATGTTGTAGATGAAACACTTATTATAGTTTTATTAAAAATTAGAATATTTGAAACTAAATTTACAACCTGGATTTAACATTTAATGACAAAACGACTTATATATTATTATGTCAAACCATAAAATACTTACTATTGACAATCTGTCACTTCAGGAATTCGATTCAGAAGCAGAATTAATTCCATTACTAACTCCAGAAGACGAAGAGGAAATGAACAACGAAGAGCTTCCGCTTTCGTTACCAATTTTGCCTTTACGAAATACAGTATTATTTCCGGGAGTTGTTATTCCAATTTCTGCGGGACGAGATAAATCTATTAAACTAATAAATGATGCCAATGCCGGTGGAAAAATTATTGGCGTAGTTTCTCAAATTAATGAAGAAGATGAAGATCCTTCTAAAGATGATATTCATAAAATTGGAACTGTTGCCAGAATTCTGCGTGTTCTAAAAATGCCTGACGGAAACGTGACGGTTATTTTGCAAGGAAAAAAACGTTTTGAAATTGATGAAGTCGTTTCTGAAGAACCTTATATTACTGCTACAATAAAAGAAGTTGCGGAAGAGCGTCCGGAAGAAAACGATACTGAGTTTACTGCTATTTTAGATTCTGTTAAGGAATTAGCTATTCAGATTATAAAAGAAAGTCCAAATATTCCTTCAGAAGCTACTTTTGCGATTAAAAACATTGAAAGCCAATCGTTTTTGATCAATTTTGTTTCTTCTAATATGAATTTATCGGTTAAAGAAAAGCAAGGCTTATTATCGATAAATGGATTAAAAGAACGTGCTTTAGAAACGTTGCGCTATATGAATGTTGAACTTCAAAAATTAGAATTGAAGAATGACATTCAGTCAAAAGTTCGTTTTGATTTAGATCAGCAACAGCGTGAATATTTCTTGCACCAGCAAATGAAAACCATTCAGGAAGAATTGGGAGGCGTTTCGCAGGAAGAAGAAATGGACGAAATGGGGCAGAAGGCGAAAACCAAAAAATGGGACGAAAAAACGCAAAAACATTTCGAGAAAGAATTGTCTAAAATGCGCAGAATGAATCCACAATCACCGGATTTTGGAATTCAGCGTAATTATTTAGAGTTGTTTTTAGAATTGCCTTGGGGCGAATATTCTAAAGATAAATTCGATTTAAAATTTGCTCAGAAAGTTTTAGATAAAGATCATTTTGGACTTGAAGAAGTCAAGAAAAGAATGATCGAACACTTGGCAGTATTGAAACTTCGTAACGATATGAAATCGCCAATTATTTGTTTGACAGGACCTCCGGGAGTTGGAAAAACATCAATTGGTCGTTCAGTAGCTGAAGCTCTTGGGCGTGAATATGTACGTATCTCTTTAGGAGGATTGCGTGATGAAGCAGAGATTCGCGGACACAGAAAAACCTATATTGGTGCAATGCCAGGTAGAATTATTCAAAGTTTAAAGAAAGCCGGAACTTCGAATCCTGTTTTTATTTTAGACGAGATTGATAAATTATCAAGCGGAAACAGCGGTGATCCGTCTTCAGCTTTATTAGAAGTTTTAGATCCGGAACAAAACAATGCTTTTTATGATAATTTCCTTGAAATGGGATTTGATTTGTCTAAAGTGATGTTTATTGCAACTTCAAACAATATGGCAACTATTCAGCCCGCTTTGCGTGACAGAATGGAAGTCATCAAAATGTCAGGTTATACTATTGAAGAAAAAGTAGAAATTGCCAAAAGACATTTATTTCCAAAACAATTAGAAGCGCACGGATTAACTTCTAAAGATTTAACTATTGGTAAAAAACAACTAGAAAAAATCGTTGAAGGCTATACGCGTGAATCTGGTGTTCGTAATTTAGAAACTAAAATTGCTCAGGTTATTCGTAATGCTGCAAAAGCAGTTGCGATGGAAGAAGAATACAATAAAAAAGTTACAGATGAAGATATCGTAACTGTTTTAGGTGTGCCGAGATTAGAGCGTGATAAATATGAAAATAACGATGTTGCCGGAGTTGTTACAGGTCTAGCCTGGACAAGTGTTGGTGGTGATATTTTATTTATTGAGTCTTTAATTTCTGAAGGAAAAGGTTCTTTAAGCATTACAGGTAATTTAGGTACTGTAATGAAAGAATCGGCAACAATCGCTTTGGAGTATATTAAAGCAAATGCCAAAAAATTAGGTTTAAGTATAGAATTATTTCAAAAATACAATATCCATTTGCACGTTCCGGAAGGAGCAACGCCAAAAGACGGACCAAGTGCAGGGATTGCAATGCTAACTTCATTAGTTTCATTACTGACACAAAAGAAAGTGAAGAAAAGCTTAGCAATGACCGGTGAAATTACACTTCGTGGAAAAGTATTGCCTGTGGGCGGAATTAAAGAAAAAATCCTTGCTGCCAAAAGAGCGGGTATAAAAGAAATCATTCTTTGTCATGAAAATAAAAGTGATATTGATGAAATTAAAGCTGAATATTTAGAAGGTCTTTCATTTCATTATGTGAAAGAAATGAGCGAAGTACTTGCTTTAGCTTTAACGGATCAGAATGCAAAAAATGCCAAAACTTTAAAATAAATTTTTAAAGTAAATCCCAATATTTAAATTTCAAATTCCAAACTGTAAGTTAAACAACTTGGAGTTTGGAATTTTTTTTATGTTTTTTTTATTTTTTGATTCAATTGGAATTTGGGATTTTTTTATTGGAATATATTTAAGTTTTAATTTTATTTTTGCCGTTATATAATTTTATATTTGTATTTGCGTTATTCCCATATAGGAATCGCCCCAGAAGCATGTTAAAACGATTAGTTTTACTTTTTTTTATCTTGATTTGTTCGATTTCTTACGGGCAAATTGGTGGGCGGTACACTTATCAGTTTCTTAATCTAACTTCGTCACCAAGACAGGCAGCGTTAGGAGGAGAGAACATAACAATTTATGATGAAGACGTGAATCAGGCAATGTCAAATCCTGCTGCTTTAAATGAAGATATGGATAACCATCTGGCAATGAATTATGGTAATTATTACGGAGAAGCTTCTTACGGAACTGCTTCGTATGCTTATACTTACGATAGACATGTTCAAACTTTTTACGCTGGAATCAGTTATGTTAATTACGGAACGTTTGAAGGTTATGATGAAAATGGTCAGGCAACTTCGGATTTTTCAGGAAGCGAAGCCGCGCTATCACTAGGATATGCTTATAATATTCCCTTTACAGATGTACATGTTGGAGCAAATGCGAAGTTAATAACTTCGACCTTAGAAAGTTATAATTCAGTAGGTGGTGCAATTGATGTGGGAATTATGTATCAAATTCAAAAAAATAATGTAAATTTGGCGCTAGTATTTCGTAATATAGGTACGCAGTTCACTACTTATTCAGGAATACAGGAGAATTTACCGTTTGAAATCATTGCTGGAGTATCGCAAGAATTAGAACATGTTCCGCTTCGTTGGCATCTTTCCTTAGAAAATTTGCAACAATGGAATGTCTCTTTTTCGAATCCGGTTCGGGGAGAAACCAATATTGACGGAACGACAAGTGAGGAAAAAGTTTCCTTTGTAAATAATGCTTTGCGACACACTGTTATTGGTGTTGAACTTTTTCCAGGAAGAGCAGTCAATTTGCGATTAGGTTACAATTTTAGAAGGGCAGAAGAATTGAGAATAGATGAACAACGTAATTTCTCAGGGATTTCTTTAGGTTTTGGTTTGAAAATGAATCGTTTAAAATTTAATTATTCATATTCAAGATATACATTGGCGGCAAACACGAGTCTTTTTGGACTAATTTTAAACTTTCAATAGGTAATATTTATGAAACTATTTTATCTAATTCTATTTTTTACAGCAGGTCTTTTTAATACCTCAAATGTTAATTTTAAAGATGAATCTCTTTCCGATATTGAAGTCGAAAGAATTAACTACCATGTTAACACAGTAAGAGAAATGGTTTATGCCGGTCCTCAATACAATACTAAAATCGCTTTTTTAGTAGATATGAGAATTAAATCCGGAAAAAACAGATTCTTTGTTTATGACCTTGTAAATAATAAAATCTTAGATCAGGGGCTTGTAGCTCATGGATCTGGATCTGAAACTGGAATTAGAGGAGAGCTTAAATTTAGCAATACACCAAATTCTAACTGCACATCTCTTGGTAGATATTCTATTGAAAAATGCTACAAAGGGATATTTGGAAAAGCCTACCGCTTAAATGGTTTAGATGAGAGTAATAATAATGCTTTAAAAAGAGCAATAGTTTTACATCATTATTCTGCAGTACCTCTTGGCGAGCAGGAATACTATATTTCAAACAGCCACGGTTGTCCAATGGTTAACGAAGAATTCTTTAAAAGAATTGAAAAATTAATTGATAGTTCTAAATCGAAAATCATTCTGGATATCTATTATTAATCAGACATTTTTATTTAATTTATAATATTATCAAGTATCATATGAAAAAGATTTTAATCATTTTTCTTATGATACTTTTCGTTTTTATAGGCTACAAAGTTATTTATAAATACAAAACCAGCTCTTTATTTACTACTTCCACAATTGATCCTAAGCAAATAAATGAAGTAAAAAGACTGATAGTAGGCAATAAAAAATATAATCAAAGTGTTGCCTTTTTTATTGATATGAAAATTCCGTCGGGTACAAATCGGTTTTTTGTTTATGATTTAAAAGCTAATAAAATTATAGATAAAGGTCTGGTTGCACATGGTTCAGGCTCTGAAACCAACATTAAGGGGAAATTAAAATTCAGCAATGTCCCAAATTCTCTTACCACATCATTGGGAAAATATGCTATTGGAAATTGTTATTATGGAAAGTTTGGAAAATCTTATAAATTATACGGATTAGACAAAAGCAACAGCAATGCATTTAAGCGCGATATTGTTTTTCATTATTATTTTGATGTTCCATATCAAGAGCAAAAAGGATATATTTGCAACAGTTTTGGTTGTCCGATGGTCAATAAGAAATATTTTGAAAGAACGGCCAAGATAATTGATGAATCTGAATCAAATATTGTTATGAGTATTTATTACTAGGCAACGACTGAAGCACTTAAAATTAAATTTAAAATAAAACAAATTGAAAAAAATTACGATTGCAATCGACGGATTCTCGTCAACAGGAAAAAGCACTTTAGCAAAACAACTGGCAAAAGAGCTGGAATATGTTTATGTAGATACAGGAGCAATGTATCGTGCGGTGGCTTTGTTTGCAATGCAGAATAACTTTATTGGAGCTGCTTTTTTTAATAAAGAATTGTTGATTGTAGCTTTACCAAATATTCAATTAGAATTTAAATTTAATGCCGATTTAGGTTTTGCTGAAATGTACCTCAATGGGGAAAATGTGGAGAAACAGATCAGAACTATCGAAGTTTCTAATTATGTAAGCAAAGTAGCCGAGGTTTCTGAAGTGCGTTCTAAATTAGTAGAACAACAACAGGAAATGGGAAAGAACAAAGCGATCGTAATGGATGGCAGAGATATAGGAACTGTCGTTTTTCCTGATGCGGAATTAAAAATATTTATGACGGCAAGCGCCGAAACTCGTGCCCAGAGACGTTTTGATGAACTACAACAAAAAGGTGATGATGTATCATATGAAGATGTTTTAAAGAATGTAGTAGAAAGAGATTATATAGATACGCACCGCGAAGATTCTCCTTTAATCATTGCTGATGATGCAATTGAAATAGATAATTCTTACTTAACCAGAGAAGAACAATTTGCAGCTGTTTTAGAATTAATAAATGACGTTGTTAAAACGACATAATTTTTTGCAGATATCATTTTTAATGGTAGTTTTACCGCTTCATTTTATTTAAAAGACAATTTCATCATATGGGAATTAAAAACAGATTGATCGTAATGAGTTTTCTTCAGTTTTTTGTTTGGGGAGCGTGGCTTATTACTATTGGAAATTATTGGTTTGGAACTAAAAATTGGGAAGGAACCCAGTTTGGTCTGGTTTTCGGAACCATGGGAATTGCTTCTTTATTCATGCCAACTTTAACAGGAATCATTGCGGATCGTTGGGTAAATGCTGAAAAATTATATGGTGGTTTGCATATTCTTTATGCGTTAGTACTTTTTGGAATTGCGCAGGTTACAACACCTGACACCTTTATCTATGTTATGTTTGCTGCCATGTGCTGCTATATGCCTACAATTGCTTTGAGTAACTCTATTTCTTATACTTCGCTGAAACTTAATGATAAGAATATTGTTAAAGATTTTCCACCGATTCGTGTTTGGGGAACAATAGGTTTTATTGTTGCTATGTGGATTACGAATTTAAGCGGAAGTAAAGCGACTGAATATCAGTTTTATATTGCTGGCATAGGAGCTATCATTCTTGGAATTTATGCTTTTACATTACCTAAATGTAAGCCACAGCGTTTAACAAAAGAAAATGCTTCGTTGACAGAAACCTTGGGTTTAGAAGCTTTTAAATTATTTGGGAATTATAAAATGGCTTTGTTTTTTGTGTTTTCTATGTTTTTAGGAGGCGCATTGCAATTGACAAATGCTTATGGAGATGTATTCTTAGATGAGTTTAAACATTTTCCAAAATATGCAGATTCTTTCGTAATCAAATATTCGACTATTATTATGTCGATTTCTCAGGTTTCTGAAACTTTATTTATTTTAGCAATTCCGTTTTTCTTAAGACGTTTTGGAATCAAACAGGTAATGTTGATTTCTATGTTGGCTTGGGTATTACGTTTTGGATTATTTGCTTTTGGAGATCCTGTAGGCGGATTATGGATGATTATTTTATCTTGTATTGTTTACGGAATGGCATTTGACTTCTTTAATATTTCTGGTTCGTTATTCGTAGAAAGTAATACAGATTCAAAAATACGTTCTTCTGCACAAGGATTGTTTATGATGATGACAAATGGAGTAGGAGCGGTTTTAGGAAGTTTGACTTCAGGTTGGGCAATTGATCGTTTCTTTACAAAATCGTTTCATAATACAATCGAGTTATCTGGATTTTTGCAAACAGAAACAACAAATCCTAAAATGTTAGAATTTGTAAAAGGACAAGGAAATTCTATTTCTCCGGAAGGAATTTTTAGTAATCCTATTCTAATGAAAGACTGGCATACGATCTGGTTGTCGTTTGCAGCTTATGCTTTGGTTATTGCGATTGCTTTTGCGGTTTTATTTAAACACAAACATGATCCGAAGGAATTGGAGAATTTCAGTCATTAATAATTCGATAATGACTGAAGATAATAGCCAATTAATAAATAAGCTCTTTAAATCTAGTGCTGTCAATTCAATTATACTGGAAAGAAAGGTATTTGAATCATTAAAAAAAATGAAATGGCAAGTGTCTCATTCGCCATATTATATCGATGTTGATTCTAAGAAGCATCGAGAAATTGATATTGTTGCTAGTAAATATTGGAATGTAAAAGATGATTTTAGCTGTAGAGTTAACTTACTAATAGAATGTAAATCTTTAAAGGATTATCATATAATTGTTGATAATAAAAGAAATGCTAAACGTTACGAGTTAAAGGATTTTTGGCTAGGAAATGATAACATTTTCCATTATCAAAAGATACGCAAATTATTAAAAAAAGCTAAAACAAGTGAAAACGATATAAATGCAATAGTTGGAAAACTAGATTCATATTGCTGCCCTGATGGAATAGTTTGTAGAAACGCAGATTTTATATTTGATGCATTTAAGATTGATGCGTATAATGTTTTTAGAGAAACAAATATTGCTAACACAAAAGATATTGATAATTCAGTAATTTGGAAATGTCAACAAAGTTTGTCAAGTTGTATCAATTCGTTTGACGAGTTTTTTTGGAATGATATAGATTATTCTATTAAAACAATTAAAAATGATTCAATATTTAATTCAAGTGATTTAGTAGCGGAAATAGTTAGTGGTTTAATTAATGATGTCAAACATAAAGAGATAGTTCATCCTGTAATTGTAGTTGAATCAAATCTATGGGAGTTAAATTCTGATCGGATGAATAAACTTAATTATTTTAGATTATGTTTTCAACAATTAAGAGATACTGAATTATGGGTGGATATCGTTCATATTGATCATGTGGATGAGTATTTTGAAAAATTAAAAACATATGAAAATTTTATAAAAAAGATTAAATAGAATTCGAGTGACCCGAGAGGTTTTAAAAACCTTCCGGGTTTGTTAGTATCAGAATTTAAGGTTTTAAAACTACTAATCGTTCTTGTCTAGCCCCGATAGAACTGATATCCTTTTATGGTGGGGTTCACCATAAAAGATACAAGTGGATAGCGGGACTGAAGGTCTTGAAAAAAAACAAAATCTTCTGCTCCTGAACAATTGGCTGATAATCATTTAGAATTGTTTTGCTATTACAAATATTTGTATTAATTTTGCAAACCTTTTGGCAAAGAAGAGTTTCCTTTAGGTATCAACTATTTATGTAAAACAACTTCTGTTTTTTCTACTGCTTTATGAAACTCGAGGAAAACAGAATACAAATTTTTATCAGAGCATGTCTGAACAATTAAAATCACAAGAAGAGTTTTTAGCAAATTTTAACTGGCATAACTTCCAAGAAGGAATTGATGCAGTAGATGAGAAAAACTTACAAGAATTCGAAGAACTAGTTTCAAAAACTTTCATCGCTACAGATCAAGAAGAAGTAGTTGAAGGTGTAGTTGTTAGAATTACAGATAGAGACGTTATCGTTGATATCAACGCAAAATCGGAAGGTGTTATTTCTTTAAACGAATTCCGTTACAACCCGAACTTAAAAGTTG
>Ga0247813_10000857_pt1 | contig 24744 bp, 28 predicted proteins | sample UWRJL169409C1_FD_180719 | JGI IMG/M metagenome (GOLD analysis project Ga0247813, IMG submission 180719) | Plant litter microbial communities from Arlington Agricultural Research Station in Wisconsin, United States - UWRJ-L169-409C-1 | ecosystem: Environmental > Terrestrial > Plant litter >...
GCACTGCTGGCATCCGCCGCGGCGCTCAGCCTGCAACCGGCGTTGGCACAAGACGGTCCTGGGTTGTTCAACAGCAAACCCTGTGTGGGCTGCCACATGATCGACAGCAAACTGGTGGGGCCGGCCTTGAAGGACGTCGCCGTCAAAAATGCCGGTGTGAAAGACGCGGCCACGACCCTGGCCAGCCACATCAAGAACGGCACCCAGGGCAACTGGGGACCGGTGCCGATGCCGCCGAACCAGGTCACCGATGATGAAGCCAAGGTGTTGGCCGATTGGGTCCTGACCTTGAAATAAGCACAAGGAGCACGCCATGCAAGCATCGATGATCGGTACGGCCATGGCGCTGCTCCTGCTGATTCCCGCGCGGGCAGCGGCCACCCCGGACGCTGCCCGCCTTGAACACCTGTTGACCCAGGATTGCGGGGCCTGCCATGGCCTGCACCTCACCGGCGGCCTGGGCCCGGCCCTCACACCGCAAGCCCTCGTCCACCACAGCCGCGACAGCCTGATCGCCACCGTGACCTACGGCCGCCCTGCCCGCGCCATGCCCGGTTGGGGCCCGCTGCTCAGTGCCGGCGATATCGCCTGGCTGGTCGACCGCCTTTTGCAAGGAAGCCCCCCACCATGATGCGCCCTACCCTGTTATCCCTGTGCCTGTTGCTGGGTGCCTGTGCCCAACCCGCGTTGCGCGGCAGCGGCGACCTGGGCCTGGTGATCGAACGCGCCAGTGGCAGCGTGCAGATTATCGAGAGCACCGGCATGACCGAACTGGCCCGTATCGAGGGGCTGGGCGACCTGTCCCACGCCTCGGCGGTGTTTTCCCGCGACCAGCGCTATGCCTACGTGTTTGCCCGCGATGGCGGGCTGACCAAGATCGACCTGCTGCGCCAACGCATCGAGCGGCGCATCGTCCAGGGCGGCAACAGCATCGGCGGCGCCATCAGCCAGGATGGGCGCCTGATCGCCGTGTCCAATTACGTGCCGGGCGGGGTCAAGGTGTTCGATGCAGAAGACCTGACCCTCATCGCCGACATCCCCGCGACCGCAATGGCCGATGGCAAACGCTCGCGGGTGGTCGGCCTGGTGGATGCGCCCGGGCAGCGCTTCGTGTTCAGCCTGTTCGACACCGGCGAGATCTGGAGCGCCGACTTCAGCCACGGCAACCCGCCGCGCATCACCCGCTTCAAGGACGTCGGCGAGCAACCCTATGACGCGCTGATCACCGCCGACGGCCGCTACTACATGGCCGGGCTGTTCGGTGAAGACGGCATGGCCCAGCTCGACCTGTGGCACCCGGAGCGCGGCGTGGTGCGCGTGCTCAAGGACTATGGCCGCGGCCAGGCCAAGCTGCCCGTCTACAAGATGCCCCACCTGGAGGGCTGGGCCGTCGCCGATGACCAGGCGTTCGTGCCGGCGGTGGGACGTCACCAGGTGCTGGTGATGGACGCGCGCACCTGGCGGCAGACGGCGGCGATCCCGGTGGCCGGGCAGCCGATTTTCGTCACTGCGCGGCCCGACGGGCGCCAGTTGTGGGTCAACTTCGCCTACCCGGACAACGACCGGGTGCAGGTACTCGACACCGAAACCCACCAGGTGGTCGCCGACCTGCGGCCAGGCCCCGGTGTGCTGCACATGGAATTCACCGGGCGTGGCGAGCAGCTGTGGCTGTCGGTGCGCGATGGCGAACAGTTGCAAGTGTGGGACCCGTACCGCCTGACCCTGCTGAAAAGCCTGCCGGCCCAGAGTCCCAGCGGGATTTTCTTCAGCCTGCGCGCGCAAAAGATGGGGTATTGAAATGGACCTTGATTCGCTCAGCCAGCAATTGATCGAACGCTTCCAGCACGGCATGCCGCTGTGCGCCGAGCCCTACCGCGAAATGGCCCAGGTGCTGGGTTGCAGCGCGGCCGAGGTGATGGCCTGCCTGCAACGCCTGGAACTGGCCGGCGCGTTGTCGCGCATCGGCCCGGTGTTCGAACACACCCGCGCCGGCGCCAGCACCCTGGCCGCCCTCGCGGTGCCGATCGAGCGCCTGGAACAAGTGGCGGCGCGGGTCAGCCAGTACCCGGAGGTCAATCACAACTATGCCCGCGAGCACCGTTACAACCTGTGGTTCGTACTCACCGGTCCCCACCGCCAACACTTGCAGCAAATCCTCGATGAGCTGGAGCAAGACACCGGCCTCACGCCCCTGGACCTGCCGATGCTCACCGCTTACCGCATCGACCTCGGTTTTTCCCTCGGAGAGCAGCCGTGATCGCGCCACTGAACCACGAGCAGATGCTCGACCTGCGCCAGTGCCTGGAGCGCGGCCTGCCCATCGTGCCACGGCCCTACGACGAGCTCGCCGAGCAGATTGGTGCCCACCACGATCAGGTGCTGCAACAGATGCAGCAATGGCACGACCAGGGCCTGTTCCGTCGCGTCGGCCTGGTGCTCAATCACCGTGCCCTGGGCTATGTGGCCAATGCCATGCTGGTGCTGGATGTGCCGGATGCGCTGGTCGATGAAGTCGGTGCACGCCTGGGCCGCGCGCCCGGCGTGAACCTGTGTTACCAGCGCCCGCGGCGCCTGCCGCAGTGGCGCTACAACCTGTTCTGCATGGTGCACGGGCGCGAGCGCGCGGTGGTCGAGGCGCAGATCCAGGCGTTGCTGGAGCGGCATCTGCTCAGCGACCTGCCCCACCAACTGCTGTTCAGCACCCGCGCCTTCAAGCAATGCGGCGGGCGTTTCGCGCCGCCGCCGTCACAGGTATGGGCCCATGGATGAGCTGGATCGACAACTGATCAACCGCCTGCAACACGGACTGCCGCTGGTGCGCCAGCCGTGGCAGCAGGTGGCCGAGGAACTGCATTGCCCTCCGAGCGAACTGCTCGACCGCCTGCACGACTTGCTCGAAGACGGCATGCTCACGCGCTTCGGCCCGATGTTCGATATCGAGCGTCTCGGCGGCGCTTTCACCCTCGCGGCGCTTGCCGTACCCGAGGCGCGCTTTGACGCGGTCGCCGAGCAGCTAAACGCCCTGCCCCAGGTGGCCCATAACTACCGCCGCGAACACCGCTGGAACATGTGGTTCGTGCTGGCCTGCGCCACCGCGCAGGAGCTGGCCGATACCCTGTCGCGCATCGAGGCCCTCACCGGGCTGGCGGTGCTCAACCTGCCGAAGGAGCACACCTACCATGTCGGTCTGTATTTCCCGGTCTGACAACACCCTGGCCCTGCAGCTGGTCGCCCTCACCCAAAGCGGCCTGCCGCTGGTGGAAGACCCGTGGGCCTGGCTCGCCGAGCAACTGGGCATCAGCGTCGAGTCGACCCTCGACCTGCTCAAGCGCCTGCAGGCCGAAGGCGCGATCCGGCGTATCGCCGCGGTGCCCAACCACTACCGCCTGGGCTATCGGCATAACGGCATGACCGTGTGGGACGTGGCCGATGTGCACCTGCCGCGTCTGGGAGAACTGCTCGGCGCCCAGCCGTTTGTCAGCCATTGCTACCGTCGCCCCCGGCGCCCGGACTGGCCCTACAACCTGTTCGCCATGGTGCATGGCCGCAGCCGCGAAGAAATCGACAGCTACCGCGAGCACTTGCGCTTCCTGCTGGGGAATGCCTGCCGCGCCGACGAGATGCTGGTAAGCAGCCGCATTTTGAAAAAGACCGGCCTGCGCCTGACGCCGGCGCACTCAAAGGAATAGCCCATGCTGCGAATCAGTCAGTACCTGCGTACCCTCGCCGGTCAATGCCCGCCGCCGCGCACCTCACCCCCTGGCAGCGAACGGCCGCCGGTGGTGATCTGGAACCTGCTGCGGCGCTGCAACCTCACTTGCAAGCACTGCTACGCCACCAGCGCCGACAGCGTGTTTCGCGATGAACTCGACACCCCGGCAGCATTGCGGGTGATCGACGATTTGCACGACGCCGGGGTTCGCGTGTTGATCCTGTCCGGGGGCGAGCCGCTGCTGCGCGAAGACCTCTTCGAGCTGAGCGCCTATGCCCGTGACAAAGGTTTTTTCGTCGCACTGTCGACCAACGGCACGCTGATCGATGAGCACAACATCCAGCAGATCGCCGACGCCCGTTTCGACTACGTGGGCATCAGCATCGACGGCCTGGAGGCGACCCACGACGCGTTTCGCCAACTGCACGGCAGTTTCCAGCGCTCCATGCACGCCATCCGCCTGTGCCGCGAAGCCGGGATTCGCGTGGGCCTGCGCACCACCCTGACCCAGGACAACCATGGGCAGCTGCCGCAGTTGCTGGCGCTGATGCGCACCTATGACGTGCAGAAGTTCTACCTGTCGCACCTCAACTACAGCGGGCGCGGCAAGCGCAGCCGCCAGCTGGATGCGCACCGGCAGATGAGCCGCGAGGCCATGGCGCTGATTTTCCAGCAGGCCTGGAGCGATATTCAACACGGCGTGGACAGCGATTTCGTCAGCGGCAACAACGACGCCGACGCCGTGCTGTTGCTGCAATGGGTGCACCAGCACCTGCCCGAACATTACCCGCAGCTTGAGCACCTGCTGCATGCCTGGGGCGGCAATGCTTCGGGCAGCGGCATCGCCAATATCGACAACACCGGTGAGGTGCACCCGGACACCTACTGGTGGCAGCAATCGGTGGGCAATGTGCGCAACACCACCTTCCGCCAACTCTGGCTGGAACAGCCCGACCCGTTGCTGCTGCGCCTGCGCGAACACCCGCGCAGCATCGGCGGGCGTTGTGCCGAGTGCCGCTGGCTGGCGATCTGCAACGGCAATACCCGCACCCGCGCCTGGGCCGATGGCGACCTGTGGGGCCCGGACCCCGGTTGCTACTTCAGCGACGCCGAGATCGCGCGCCAGCCCCTCAACCTGATCCCTTGCTCGACTACCCGGTGACACAACCGGGGGCCGCCTACCTGATGATGAACCAAGGACGTCGCATGCACACTTCAACTGCCCACTCCTCCACTGGCCTGCCGGCCAGTCTGCACAGCCCCTTGCACCCCGGCGAAGTCGCGTTGGTGGGCGCCGGTCCCGGTGACCCGCGCCTGCTGACCCTGCGCGCCTGGAGCCTGTTGATGCAGGCCGACGCCGTGGTGTTCGACCGGCTGATCAGTGCCGAACTGCTCGCGCTGATCCCGTTGACCTGCGCCCGTCATTACGTGGGCAAGGCCAGCGGTTGCCACAGCCTGCCCCAGGATCAACTCAATGAACTGCTCGCCGAGCTGGCCGACCAGGGCCAGCGGGTGGTGCGCCTCAAGGGCGGCGACCCGTTTATCTTCGGGCGCGGCGCCGAGGAGCTGGAATACCTGCTTGCGCGCGGTATCCCGTGCCAGGTGGTGCCGGGCATCACCGCCGCCTCCGGCTGCAGCGCCTATGCCGGTATCCCGCTGACCCACCGCGACCTGGTCAATTCGTGCCGCTTCGTCACCGGCCACCTGCAACGCGACGGCGCGTTGAAACTGCCATGGGCCAGCCTGGCCGAGCCGAGCCAGACCCTGGTGTTCTACATGGGTCTGTCGAACCTGGCACTGATCGCCGAGCATTTGGTGGCGGCCGGTTTGCCCGCAGATACACCGGCCGCCCTGATCAGCAACGGTGCGCGCGCCGATCAACAGGTGGCCCGTGGCACCCTGCGCCAGTTGCCCACCCTGGCCGCCGACTGCGAACCCGGCGTACCGACGCTGACGGTGATCGGCCACGTCGTCAACCTGTTTGCCGACGCCGCCCTGCACTTCCCCGCCAGCCTGGCACCGGCCCGTGAAGCGGTGGCGGTATGAAGCGCCTGCTGCTGGTGCCGCTGCTGTGGGCGACGGCCGCGCACGCTACGCCCGCGCAGGACTACCGCCAGTATTGCGAAAGCTGCCACGGGCTTAATCGCATCGGCGCCAGCGGCCCGGCGCTGCTGCCGGAAAGCCTGGGGCGGATCAAGCCGGATGAAGTGCGCAAAGTCATCGAACAAGGCCGGCCCGCCAGCCAGATGGCCGCGTTCAGTGCGCAACTGAGCGCCGCGCAGATGGATGGGCTGGCTGAGTTTCTGCAACAGCCGCCTGATTCACCGGCGACATGGAGCGAGCATGACATCCGCAACAGCCACAGCGTGCTGGCGGACCTGCGCCAATTGCCGACCACACCGCAGCATCACGCCGACCCGCTCAACCTGTTTGTGGTGGTGGAGTCCGGCGACCATCACATGGATATTGTCGACGGCGACACCTTTGCCGTGCTGGACCGTTTCCCCACCCACTTTGCGGTGCACGGCGGGCCGAAATTCTCCGCGGACGGACGCTTTGTGTACTTCGCCTCGCGGGACGGCTGGATCAGCCAGTACGACCTGCACAACCTCAAGCTGATCGCCGAGATCCGCGTGGGCCTCAACACCCGCAACCTGGCGGTGAGCAAGGATGGGCGCTGGGTGCTGGCGGGCAATTACCTGCCGGGCAACCTGGTGCTGCTGGATGCCCGCGACCTGTCGCTGGTCAAGACCCTGGACACCGGCTCACGGGTCAGTGCGGTGTACACCGCGCCACCGCGCAACAGCTTTATCGTCGCGCTCAAGGACGTGAACGAGGTCTGGGAATTGTCCTATGCAGACGCCCGCCCCAGTTTCGAGCCCCGGCGCATCCAGGCCCAGGACGTGCTCGACGACTTCTCGTTCTCACCCGACTACCGGCAACTGATCGCCACCTCACGCAAGACCGGCGGCGGCCAGGTGATCGACCTGGACAGCGGCCGCGTGGTCACCGACATCCCGCTCTCCGGCATGCCGCACCTGGGTTCCGGGACGTATTGGCAACGCAACGGGCAATGGGTGTTTGCCACGCCGAACATCAGCAAGGGGCAAATCTCGGTGATCGACCTCAAGACCTGGACCCTGATCAAACAGATCCCCACCCTCGGGCCGGGCTTTTTCATGCGCAGCCATGTGAACTCGCGCTATGTGTGGAGCGACGTGTTTTTCGGGCCGGACAATGATGCGATTCACCTGATCGACAAGCAGACCCTCGAGATCGCCCACACTCTGAGGCCGGTGCCGGGCAAGACGGCGGCCCATGTGGAATTCACCCGGGATGGGCGGTATGTGTTGCTGAGCATCTGGGCCACGGAGGGGGCGTTGATTGTGTATGACAGCCAGACGCTCGAGGAGGTGAAGCGTATCCCTATGAATAAACCGTCGGGTAAGTACAACGTGGGCAATAAGGTGGAGTTCGCGGAAGGGACATCGCATTGAGCGCGGTCAAAAAAATGTGGGAGGGGCGGTGCGACGATTCGACTTGCCCCCTCCCACATTTGATCGCGGTTGGCAGGTAGAAAGTGGCCCGGCTGTAGATCTCGTGGGCACCGCTGGTCCCTTGTGGGAGATGTCGAGCTTTAGCGAGGCTTCGATGGCGGTAGCACAGTTGGTAGAGGTGTTGGCTGACACACCGCTATCGGGGGCAAGCCCCCTCCCACATTTGATCGTGGTTGGCAAGTAGAAAGTGGCCCGGCTGTAGATCTGATGGGCGCTGCTGATCCCTGTAGGAGATTTGATCGTGGTTGGTAGGTAGAAAGTGACCCGGCCGTAGATCTGATGGGCACCGCTGATCCCCTGTGGGAGATGTCGAGCTTTAGCGAGGCTTCGATGGCGGTGGCACTGCCGGCAGAGATGTTGGCTGACCCACCACTATCGGGGGCAAGCCCCCTCCCACATTTGATCGTGGTTGGCAGGTAGAAAGTGGCCCGGCTGTAGATCTGATGGGCGCCGCTGATCCCCTGTGGGAGATGTCGAGCTTTACTATCGGGGGCAAACCCCCTCCCACATTTGATCGTGGTTGGCAGGTAGAAAGTGGCCCGGCTGTAGATCTCGGGAGCACCGCGAGTCCCCTGTGGGAGATGTCGAGCTTTAGCGAGGCTTCGATGGCGGCGGCACAGTTGGTAGAGGTGTTGGCTGACACACTGCTATCGGAGTGCGTGGTGTGTCAGACGGTGCGGGAGAATTGGCCTTTGTGGGCGCCGCCCAGGTAGGCGTCGAAGGCCATGGCCACGCTGCGTACCATCAGTTGGCCCTTGGGCAGCAGTTGCAGCGCGTCGTCCCGAACCAGCAATAAGCCGTCCGCCACTTGCTCGTCCAACTGCGTCAACGCTTGGGCAAAATACTCATTGAACCGAATGCCATGGGCCGCTTCCACCTGGGCGACATCGACGCGGCCGTCGCACATCAACCCATTGATCACCTCGCGACGCAGTACGTCGTCGGGGTTGAGCCGGTAACCGCGTTGCACCGGCAGCATGCCCGCATCGATGCGCGCGTAGTACTGGGACAGCTCCTTGACGCTCTGGCTGTAGCTGTCGCCGACCTTGCCGATGGCCGACACGCCCAGGCCAATCAGGTCGCAATCGGCGTGGGTGGAGTAGCCCTGGAAGTTACGTTGCAGGCTGCCGTTGACGCGGGCCAGTGCCAGTTCATCGTCGGGCAGGGCGAAATGGTCCATGCCGATGTAGACATACCCGGCCTCGGTGAGGCGGCGGATGGTCAGTTCCAGCAGCTCCAGCTTGCGCGCCGGGGGTGGCATGTCTTCGGGGCGGATCATGCGCTGGGCGCGGATCTGGCTCGGCAGGTGCGCGTAGCTGTAGGCGGCCACGCGGTCGGGGCGCAGGGCAATCAGCTTGCTCAGGGTCACGTCGAAGCTGGCCACGGTTTGCAGGGGCAGGCCGTAGATCAGGTCGACACTCACCGACTTGAAGCGCGCCTCGCGAGCCGCCGCCACCAGTTGCAGGATCTGCGCTTCGCTTTGCACGCGATTGACGGCGGCCTGGACGTCGGGGTCGAAGTCCTGCACGCCGAAGCTCAGGCGATTGAAGCCCAGGCGGCGCAGGGTGTTGATGCGCTCAATGCTGATGGTGCGCGGGTCGACCTCGATGGAAAACTCATGGGCGTCGCTGTCATCCAGGCTGAAGTTGTCCGCCAGGCAGGCCATCAGTTCGGCCAGTTGCGCATCGTCCAGATACGTCGGGGTGCCGCCGCCCAGGTGCAATTGGGTCAGGCGTCGCGAGCGCTCGAACAGCGCGCCCTGCATCTGGATCTCGCGCTTGAGGTACGCCACATACTCGACGGCGCGATGGGTCTTGCGGGTGATGATCTTGTGGCAGCCGCAGTAGTAGCAAAGGCTCTGGCAGAACGGAATATGGATGTACACCGACAACGCCTTGGGCGCGGCGAGTTGGTGACTGGCGCGCACGGCCTGGTGATAGTCGTCCAGGGCAAACGCGCTGTTGAACTGCGGCGCGGTCGGGTACGAGGTGTAGCGCGGCCCCGGGCGGTCGTATTTGTGCACCAGGGCACGGTCGAACTCAAACGCCGTCATGGTCGATCACCTCGTCGTTGGCGCTGACGGGGGTGGTCAGGGGCTCGGTGACGTACAGACGCGCCGGGTCGGCGGTTTCGTGAAACCCGCCACAACAGGTGGCGAGCTGGCCATTGCTCAGTTGGGCACAGTACTCACGGGCATCCAGGGTGTTCTGGGCACACAGCGTGTCGATCTGGCTGATGGCCCCCAGGCCAAAGCCGATGTGATCGCAGTAGCCGTGCAGGGTGAAGCCTTCGCAATTACGGCTGAGACGACCGCGCTCCTGGGCCTGCTTGAGGTCATCGTCGGTGCGGGCGAACTGGCCCAGGCCGATGTAGTGGTACCCGGCGGCGGCCAGATGTTCAAAGCCGAGGCGGCGCATCGCGCGTTTATCCGCCGTGCTGCAAAACGCCTGGGATTGGCGGCCCTGGTAGCGCACCGGTGGCTGGGCGTAATCGAACAGTTGCAGGCGGTCGGGCTCCAGGGCAATCAGGCTGGCCAGTTTCTGCTCGAAACTGGCCGGCGTCTGCCAGGCATGGCCGTAGCCGAGGTCGATGTTCACTGAGCGAAACCCGAAGGTCCGCGCCGCATCCACCAGCGACTCGATGGGCGCCGGGTCCTGATAGCGTGCCTGGGACAGCGGCCCGTCCCGGTTGGCGTCGGGCACGCCGATGCTGGCGTGGTTGAAACCCTGGTCGCGCAACAGGCCCATGGTTGCCCAGTCGATGTGCCAGGGGTCGAGGTCGATTCGGTAGTCGCCACGGTCGTGGTCGAGAAAGTTGAAGCGGCTGTGCAGGTGTTCCAGCAACGTACACACCTGCTCGATCGTCGGTGTGGTGCCGCGCAGGTGAAAGTGCTCGACCGGTTGGCGCGGGCCGAGCTGACAGCCGATCAGCTGGATTTCCTGGGTGAGGCTCTGCAGGTACTCAGCGCCGGCATCGCTTGCCGGCCAGTGCAGGTTCAGCGCCAGGGGCCGCTGGCGCTGGCGGCTGTCGCGCAGGGCGCGCAGCAGGTCGAGGGAGCCGACGCCGGCATGGAAGCGGCGCGTGTCCGTCTGGCGGGCCAGGTCCAGCACGCCCTGGTCCTGACGAAAGCGGGTGGGATGAAGATGGGTGCGCATGGCGGACTCCGGAACGGGCGGCGGTGGTCCATTGTCCGGTGCGACCGCTGCGCGCACCTTGATATGCATCAAGGTCGTTACCAGCTGAGGTAAAACATGCCCTTGGCCAGCAGCACAATGGCGACCATGTGCACAAACAGGCTCAGGTGAATGAGATGGCTATAGCGCGCACTGACCTTGCCCCAGCGCATCCGCGCCATGGTCACCAGGAAGTGCAGCAGCACACTGGCGGCCAGGATCAACTTGAGGCCCAGCAACGTGCCGAACGAGGACGCCAGCGGGGCCGACAACGCCGGCAGGTAGCGCAGCCAGACCATGCCGAGCCCGGCGCCGAACAGCACCAGCAACACCCACGGCATCAACACCCGGGCACGCCGGGCGACGCCCTGCTCCACCAGCACCATCACCCGAATCGGCAAGTGCTGGTGCAGGTGCCCGAGGATCAGCACTTCGAAGAACACCGTGCCGATAAAGATCAGCGCAGCGAACAGGTGGGCCAATAGCAACAGGAGGTAGAGCATGCAAGCCTCGCAGAGGGACCGGCCGTGGGGAGCCCAGTGTGCGGGCTGGCGCACGGGGCGGCCTTGATGCCGGTCAAGCGTTGCTCCTGCCGGGCTTACAGCAACGGCAGGCTGTAGCTGACGATCAGCCGCGTCTCATCCTTGTCGGCGGTGTCATTGCCGCGCAGCACGGCGCTGCGCCAGGTCAGGCCCAGGCCCTTGAACCTGCCCGTGGGGATCACGTAGTCGACACGCACATCGCGCTCCCACTCGCTGTTGTCGCGACGCGCCGCGCGGATGTGGCTGCCGTGGATATAGGTCACGCTCGACTTCAGGCCCGGAACGCCCAGGCCGGTAAAGTCATAGGTGTAGTTGCCCACCGTGGCCTGTTCGCCGGCGTTGACGAACTTCAACGACTGGGCGTTGGTGATCAGGTACAGCGAACGGCCCTGACCCTGGTTGATGTGGGGAAAGTCACTTGCGCCGGTGGTTTTCTGATACCCCAGGCCCACGGAGTGCCCGTACACGCCATAGGTCAACATCGCGCTCCACAGGCGGTTGTCGACCTTGCCCGAGTTGACGCCCGGCGCGTAATACCCGGAACTCACATAGCCTTCATCGCGCCCGGCGGCGCTGCCGTTCTTGCCGTCGGCGGTGCTGTAGAAATAACGCAGATCGGTCTTGAGCTGCCCCACCGGCAACTGCCAGTTGTGCACCAGGCCGACAAAATGTTGTTGGTAGAAATTCTCCAGGGTCGCGTAGTAGTACTGCACTTGCAGTTGCCTGCTGACGGCGTAATCCACCCCGCCGTAGTAGAACTGGTTGCTGAACCTGCCCTTGGCCGGGTCGTTGGCCCCGGCGATCGACAGGCCCTGGCCGTTGCTGGAGTTACGGTCGAGCACCTGCTCCATTTTGCCGGCGATCAGGTTGAAGTCCTTGAGGTCCTTGGAGTCGACCTGATAGCCACGGAACGTCTGCGGCAACAAGCGGCCGTCTTCGGACATCAGCACCGGCATCTTCGGCATCAGGGTACCGACCTTGAGCTGGGTTTGTGAGATGCGCACTTTGCCGGTGGCGCCGGTCTTGCTGAAGTCATGGGCGGCCTTGCCATCGGACAACGGGAAGACGCTGCCGGGGGTGTTGTCTTCACCGACCTTGCCGGCGCGCCCCGAGGCATCCAGGCGCAGGCCATACATAGCCTGCAGGTCCAGGCCGAAGCCCACCAGGCCATCGGTGAAACCGGACTGGTAGTTGAACATGAAGGCCTGGCCCCACTCCTTGTCCGACGGCGCCCTGGTGTTGCGGGTGTCCTGGTTGTAATAGAAATTGCGCAGGTCGAGAGTGGCTTTGCTGTCATCGATAAAACCCGATGCAGCCGCCTGCTGCGCGGCGCCGAAGGAGACGGCGAGCGCCAGGCACGTGGTGTGTTTCATGAAGGCTCCGTGAAGTGATTGAGGCGACCCCGTTACAGCCCAACCCTGTTGTTTGTCGATCGGGTGGTGCTGCATTCAACGGGTGCGCGCACGGTATAGCCTTGGGCCTTGGGGAAACAGCCGCTAAAACCGTCAATCACTGTTGCGGTTTACGTAACAATCCCGCTCGTTCAAGGCACCGGCAACCAGCCCTGGAGTACTCCTGGGAAGGCGAGCGGACACCAGGCAAAGTCCCATTCCGAGGCCGGGAGTACCTGTTGTTCGGCGGCGGCAATGCGCGCGCCCTTCCAATCGAACACCGTCAAGCCTTGCCAGGCCAGGGCCACCCCCTGGGCCTGGCTGTCATCCGTACTGATCCAACGCGCCGCTGCTGCTGCCATGAAGGTTTCGATGGGCTCTTCATCAATCTGCCCGCGATACGGCGACGCCAGCAGCCAACGGCACACGTTCAGGTGCCAGGTCCAGTCCTGGGCCGGCTGGTTGCGATAGGCCCAGGTCATGAAGCTGCGAAACAGGTTCAGGCCTTCGGGCGGGTCGAGCTTGAGCAGCGTCGGGCAGATGTCGAACACGGTGTGCCAATACGGCAACAGGCGTGCATCCAGGTGCACAAAGCAGCGGGCATTGCTTGGGTAGTCCGGGCGTGCCGGTTCCGCGCGCAGGCGACGGGACGCCTGGCTGACCAGGCGGCTGGCGCCTGCAGGCAAGTGATGGTTCATAAAGCGCACTCACAGTCGTGACGATAGAACGCCCCCTGTTCACAGGAGGCCCAGGGCACACGTCAGAATGCGGGGGATGCGCGGGGGTTGGCCGAAGGCCAGGAATAACGCGGCGGCGCCTTATTGCGCCGCTCATGGGCCGCGCGCGGGGTCTGCCCCAGGCCCAGCAACCAGGCCAGGCCGATCAGGAACACCAGCGCGACGGTCACGGCGTTGCACACCGGGCAGGCAAAGTAGTTCGAGATGTTACTGGAAGACGGCGCGCCCAGCCCTTTGTCGGAAAGTGGCGGCTGTTTGCCGTCCACTGCGCAGAACGCGCCACCGATCCCATTGAGCTGCTGGCCCGTCATCTGACCATGGCCCAAACCGCACACGAACAGGTTCATCAGCACGCAGAAGTACAGGGTCCAGACGATCAGGGAACGGTCGGGGCGGCTCGATTTCATGGCGGCGACTCTACCACCAGCGGTGCAAAAGGATGAAATCCAGCGTGCCCCTGTGGCAGAACGTCGCAGATTACGCGGGCTGGCCAGGGTTGGTAGACTTGGTACCCTCCTCGTTTACTCCTATTCAAAGCCCGCCGAGTTGATTTCGCGCAATGCGGGCGTTTCACAGGATGCACCGTTGATGAGTACGTTATTCACCCGCCGCAAGGTCCTGACCGGCATGGGCCTGTTGGGTCTGGGCCTGCTGGCCGGTTGTGACAACAGCCCGAAATTGAATTTCAAGTACGGCAAGGACTTGAGCGACAAGATCATGGGCCGCACCTTCAAGCTCAAGAACACCGAGGGCGACACTGTCACCCTCAGTTCCTACCGTGGCCTGATGCCGGTGGTGTTCTTCGGTTTCACCCAGTGCCCGGCCGTGTGCCCGACCACGCTGGCCCGCGCCGCCCAGGCCAAGAAGCTGATGGGCCGTGACGGCGAGATCATGCAGGTGATCTTTATCACCCTGGACCCGGAACGCGACACGCCGGAGATTCTCGACAAGTACGTCAAGGCCTTCGACCCCAGCTTTGAAGCGCTGTACGGCACCCCGGACGAAATCGCCGTGGCCGCCAAGGAATTCGGGATCTTCTATGAAAAAATCCCCGCCGGCGACACCTACACCCTGTCCCACACGGCCACCAGTTTTGTCTTCGACACCCGTGGCAACCTGCGCCTGGGGTTGCAGGCATCCCTTACCGCTAAAGAGTGCGCAGAAGACCTGCTCACCGTCATGGAGGTCTGCTAATGACTGCCGTTCAACACCTCAAGCGCTTCACCCTTGGCCTCACCCTGCTGGGCCTCGCCGCCCACGCCAGTGCCCAGGTGCAAGTGACCGACGCCTGGGTGCGCGCATCGGTGCCGGGCCAACCGTCCAGCGGCGCGTTCATGACCGTGACCGCCGACAGCGACAGCAAGCTGCTCAGCGTGGCCTCGCCGGTGGCCAAGGACGTGCAGATCCATGAGATGAGCATGAAGGACGACGTGATGCGCATGGGCCCGGTGGACTCGGTGGCCCTGCCGGCGGGCAAGGCGGTCAAGCTCGACCCGGACGGTTACCACGTAATGCTGATGGGCCTGACCGGGCAGATCAAGGAAGGCGACCAGGTGCCGCTGACCTTGACCGTGGAGAACGCCAAGGGCGAGAAGCAGACCGTTGAGGTTCAGGCCAAGGCGCGTGGGCTGGATGGCATGGACCATAGCAAGATGCATTGATGGGCTCAGCGCACCTCGCAATCAACGGTACCCGCTCGGCTGGCGCTGGCCGGAGAGCCCGGCGGCCCAAAAGATTGGTTGAATACGGTCGGTGGGACGAACGAAATGCCGGGGTTCTTCGGCACCGCCACAGGAGGTGTGGTGAAGCTCGGCGTGAATCCGAACTGGCCGGCTTTGACATCCAGCGTGCCGCCCCTGTTAGTTAAGTAGATCTGCCCGTCGAGAACCTGCACGTATAAACCTGGCACCTGCATTGGCAGCGAGGGCAGACTGGACGGAGCGGGCACAAACGTCACCGCAAGCGAAGCCCTGCCTTGCGCCGCCCATGACTCCGCCGAAGCCAGGACATTGGCCAGGCGATAGACATAGCGCGCCGAAACCGCAGCGACAAAGGCCGTGTAAGAGGCATCAGCCTGCCCGGCCGATGACGCCAACCCCGCCGCCAGGCTGTTCAGCCGGGACGAAGCACGCGTCGCCACGACTGCCGCCGGCTGGTAAAACACCACCACGCTGGCAGATTGCAGGCCGATCCGGCCGCCGGGCGTGATCAACGTCGAGCGATCCTGGCTGCGCTTGCCCAGCAACCCGCCATCGGAGCGCAACCCGCCCTGCTTCAGGGTGAACACTGCGGCATCAGCGCCAGGCGTATTCACGTCGTAGGCAAACGCGTCCACGCTGAGCACGGTCCCCGGTTGCAGGGTCAACAGGCTGTCGTCGCCCAGGCGCACTTGCGCATAGCCCTTGCCCTGGGTCGACAAGGTATCGCCGACTTCCACCCCCGACTGCTCACCCAGTACGCGCATGCTGCCGTCGAGCTTCTTGACGAACAACGGCCCGCTCAGATGAATCACGGTACCAGCCACGGGGGCGGCCTGAACCCAGGTCGCTGCACTCAGCAGTGTCAGCACCAGCAGCGCGTTAATTGCAGTACATTTTTTTGGGCGCATTTTCTTTACCGTCCTGAGTATTAGTAGCGACTTCCTTGGTTTCTGAGGAATTATCGATTTGTCCATATGCCGGGAAGCTATCGCCCGAAATGCCGGGCGACGTTTTATTGATCGTGGCAATGACCTCAGTCGCAGCCTGATACACCGGTTTGACCGGCTTATTCGTCGTCGGCGGCGACAGCACCTGGCACAACGCCGAGTTCGGCGCCAACGTACACATATCGGTGCGGGGCGGCACTGCGACAGGCACCGGATTCTCGACCGGCGGCCGGTCGACGTCAGTGATAGTCAAGCGCCCGCCAGCGGTGGGCTGCCCCTCAGTAAACACCCGCCCTATGCCGCTGGCCGTGCCCGCACCGTCATGGTTGGCGGCCAGGGTGATATCCCCACTGAACTGGATCAGCGAATTGACATGGATGTCGTTGCCCGCCTGGGCCGTAAGGCCGACACCAGTGTTGGTGTTGTTGACGCCCGTGTAGAACGTGATGTCGTGGGTGGCTTGCAACAACACATTGGAGGTCGCGTTGGACAGCAGGTCGGCATCGATTTCACTGTCTGTGCCCGGCGCATTGGCGAAGGCCGCCACGTCCCCCAGGGACGCCGAAGGGCCGGACAGGAACGAGGTGACCCGGATATTGGCCGGGTCCAACTGCCAGAAACCGGCCGTGCCGTTGGTCGCGCGCGTGTCGACCCGTGCCCCCGCCACATCGAGGAAATGCCCGGACGTCTCGACCAGGCCGCCCTTGCCCGAGGCCGCCCCGCTGCGGGCCGACAGCGTGCCGTAGACGCGCGCGGTGTCAGTGCCCCACACGATGATCTTGCCGCCGTCGCCACTGGCCAGGGCGTCGGCGGAAATTCGCGCCTCCTGGCTCACATAACTTTGTTTGGCATTCAGGACGGCCGGGTTCTTGCCCTGGTAGTCACCGCCAATCAGCACCCGGCCACCGCCGCGTTGGCCGCTGGCATCGATGCGCGCATTGCCCATTACGCCGACCTGCTCGCCCAGCACCTGGATGTCGCCGCCGCAATCAACGCCCGTGGCGGTGGTGCTGCTACCGGCTTCGAGCAAGGTGGTGCGGCTGGACTTGAGCACCACCTTGCCGTTGGCGCCGACCACGGCACTGTTGGCGTTCAGCGTGCCGCGCTGGTTGACCAGCGCGCCGTAGATACCAATGTTGCCGCCCTGGGCGATCACGGTGCCCAGGTTCAGCGCCTGGTCCTGTTCCGCCGACACCACCACGTGCATGCCCGGATTAGTGGAGTCCACCAACTGCACCGAGTGCCCCGCCGCCAGCACCGTTTCGCCCTGGGGCGTGGTGATGATGCCGGTGTTGTTCACGTCCGGCGCGATCAGGTACACCTGGCCCCCCGACGGCGTGGTAATCGCGCCCTGGTTGCTGACCTGGCCAGCCGGCCCGTCAGCGGAGAAACGTCGGTTGCCCGAGAGGAAGTCCGCATTGGAAATCGCCAGGCTCGACGTCACCAGGCCGCCGACATTGATCTGCGCACCGGCACCAAAGACGATGCCGTTGGGGTTGATCAGGAACACCCGCCCGTTGGACTGCAAGGTGCCGAGGATCACGCTGGGGTCCTGGCCGGTGATGCGGTTGAGCACGCTGCTGTTGCTGCTCTGTTGCAGAAAACGCACCAGCTCGCCCTGGGCGATGGAAAAGCTCGACCAGTTGATGATTGCATTGGGGCTGTTGGTGACGCTCAGGGTGTTGCCATCCTGGGTGAATGTCACCTGGCCGTTGACGATCACCGGGTTGACCGGGGCCGCCGCCGCGCTGGTTGCCATCACCAGGGAGAGCGCCATCAAGGTAAGTTTGAATGTCATGGCACCCTCAAAAGGCCAGGCTGAGACGGACATGCAGGCGATCATCGCCGTGCTGGGTTTCACTGGCTTCGGCGTGCAAGGCATGGCCGTAATCCATTTGCAGATTGAGGTTGCGCCGGTAGATCAGGCGCACGCCCAAGCCGGTGCTGCTCAGGCTGATGTGCTCGAACTCGCCGGGCAGTGCGTTGTTACGGGTCAGGTAACCGGCGTCATAGAACGCCAGGGCACGGCACTGCCAGCTGCCGCCCAGGCACAGCGGCGGCGTGTAGGCTTCGAGGTTGCCGACCACACCCGAGTCGTTGCTCACCTCGCGTTCACGGAAGCCGCGCACCGACGCCGCCCCGCCGGCGCCAAACTGCTCGCCGGGCACCAGGGCATCCTTGGTGTACTGGCCGTTCAACGCCGCGCGCAACTGCCAGGCGGCCGGCAGGATCTGCGTGATGCTCGTCGCGAACCGCAACGCTGTGTAGTCATCCCGCGCATGGGCGCGCGCCAGGTCGAAATCGCGCTGCTGCCCCTTGGACCCGCCTGGAATGTTGTGCAACAGCGACAGGCCGATGTTCGCGTCGCCATCCACCCGCACCCAGGTGCCCTGATACCCCAGGCTGATGGGGTGCACGGTAATGTCGTTGCCCAGTTGCACATCGAACAGTTCCAGGCTGCTTTTATAGGCCTTGTAGTCGACGCCATAGACCAGCTTGGATTGGTAATTGCCCACCGTCGCCAGGTTGTGGTTGTAGCGCGTGCCGAAGATCGTGCCACGGCCGCTCACGGCCAGGTCGAAGATGCCGGCCGTCACGGTGCCGCTGTCGACGTCCGAGTAGCTGGTGAACAAGTCCAGGGAGTCGCCCAGCGCATACAGCGGCAGGTGGTAGCCCAGGCCGTAGACACTGACCCGCTCGGGCTTCTCCACCGTGGTGGTGTATTGCAGGCTCATCACCTGGTCGCGGCCGAACATATTGGCGTTTTGCAGCACGGCGCCGATGTAGGTCCGCCCGGTTTCCTTCGAGCCGCTGTTATCCAGGTTGAGGGCCGCGTTCCACGGTGACTCATCGCTCACCTGCAGGTCGGCGTCCACCGTATCGCTGGCGGCGCTGCTCTTGAGCTTCATCACGGTCTGCTTGGCCGGGTTCTCGTTGGCCAACTTGAGGCTCTTGGACACCGCCGCCAGGTCAGGCGAGATGCCTTCCTGCAGCGCCGGCAGCGACTGGCGCACGTTGGCGGTGCTGAAATGCCGGTTACCGGCGACTGTCACCTGGCCAATCCGTACCTGCACCACATCCAGTATCACCATGCCGCCATTCAATTCCTGCTCGGGCAAGTCGACGCGCACTAGGGGATAGCCGAGCCGATGGAAGGTGTCTTCGAGCGCCTCCTGGGCCTTGGCCACATCGCTGAAGTCGCGTTGGGCCCCCTCGAACGGCGCCACCGTTTGCGCCAGCGCACTGGCCGGCAGCAGGGTATTGCCGCGCACTTCAAAGCGGGTGATGTCAAAGCGTGGCGACAGCGGCTCGCTATCAGCGGCCACTGCGAAGGAGGTGCACACCGCCAATGAGGCGGGCACCAGCAAGAGCATGAAACGGTCGATCATGGGTTGGCCCTTAGGCAGCGTACGATTTAAACGACTTACGCTGCGTTAGGCGCCAGCAGGGGCAGGCCCCGGCGCAGAGTGTAGCCATTAGATTGCCACTGCGATAGATAAAGTCCCCATGTTTTCGAGGGGTTTGCAGGTTTAATCCACAATAAACAGCTTGGCCCCCGTGGCAGTGGATGAACGATGCCCCTCCATGTCATTGCCCACCTGGTAACTCATCCCGGCCGTCAGCGTGAACTGGCGGCCGTCTTCCAACTCTGTGTGCAACTCGCCTTCCAGGCACAGCAGCACATGCCCGCGCTTGCACCAGTGATCGGCCAGGTAGCCGGGGCTGTAATCCACTCTGCGCACGCGGGTGGTGCCGAAGTGGCAGGTGCGCCATGAGGCACTGCCGGTAACGCCGGGGTGAAGCTCGGGTTCGACGGTGGACCAGTCGGTGATGCCAAACGGGACAGCGGTGAGTTCCATGGTGTGCTCGGTCGTCAGTTAACGTGGCCTGAGGCTATCCACCTGACAACCTGCGCGATAGACACAGATCCCGTGGTTTTGTGGGATACAGGCGAGCGTGCTTGTTATCCTGCCCACCCTGCTCCCAAGGACGCGTGCTGATGCAGATCGACCCCGCCTACATCCTGTTTGAAACCGAGCACTGGCTGCTCAACCATCACCTGGCGTCGAAGCTGCCGGGTTACCTGATGCTGGGCGCCAAGGCGCCGATTGATTCCCTCGCCGATATGCCGGAGGCAGCGTTAGCCGAATTGGGTGGACTGCTGGCAAAAACCCAGCGCGCCATGGAAGCGCAACTCAAGCCCAAGTGGTTGTATATCAGCCGCTATGGGCATATGCCGGGGTTCCCGCTGCACTTTCATTTCATCCCGGTGTATGACTGGGTGGAGGAAGCATTCTGGCGGGATGAGCGTTATCAGCGGTTGCAGGATTTGGGTTCGCAGGACCTGGCAAAAACGCTCACCGACGGCGCCGAACTGACGCTGTTTGTGTGGCGGGAGTTGGGTGAAAGCCTGACGCCGCCGGTGATCAAAGGGCCGTCGGTTGAGCAGGTGATCGGGAGCTTGCGCGCGCATTTGCGTCACTGATGGAGATCCCCGGCGGGAGCTGACTTATCGGCACGGGTGGCGGTGTAGCATCAGGAATCGAAGTGCTTTGTCATGTGTGCATGCGCCGTTACAAGTCTGTCTGGCAGCTTTCCGATGTCTGGATACAGTTCAGAAAAGACTTCTGGATATGGCCCCCATGAAACGCAAAGTTCGAATCTTGATCCTGTGCAAAACCTACCCTTCCCCGAGCGCAAAATATGCCGAAACATCCTGCGTTGCGGGGATGGATGAGGACGGCAATCTCATACGGTTGTATCCCGTACCGTTTCGCTTGGTGACCAGTGATCAGCAGCTTGCCAAGTGGCAATGGATCGAAGCCTCTATAGAACGCAGCCCGGCGGACCGCAGACCAGAAAGCCATAAGATCGGCGTGGACAGTATTTGTGTGGGCAGGACCCTGCCCGCAGGCGATTGGTACGAAAGACGAGTATTGCTGGACAGACTGATGGTTTATGAAAATTTTGACGCACTGGAAAAGGCCAGGATTGAGCATAACGTCACGCTAGGCCTGATCAGGCCGGCACGCATCGCAGCATTACGCATCCAGAAATCAGCCTCTACAGAATGGACCCCAGAGGAAATTGACAAGCTGCAATCGATGCAACGCCAACCCAGCCTGTTTGAAGAGCAGGAACACGCCAGCATCAAGCGCCTGGAGAAAGTGCCCTTCGACTTTCATTACGTTTATGAGTGTTTGGTCGACGGTGAACTGAAAACCCATATCCACAAAATTGTCGACTGGGAAGCCAGTCAACTCTTCAGAAACGTGTATCGCAAACACGGCGCAAAAGGTTGGGAGGCCCCCTTTCGGCACAAGCTGGAAACCGATCTACCCGACAAAGACCTCATGCTGTTGATGGGCACGATCCATCGTTTTCCCAAACAGTGGCTGATCGTAAGCTTGATCTATCCGCCTAAGCGACAGAACGAAGACGATCAACAAATAGCGTTGTTTTGACCGACAGATGCTGAGCTTCCAGCGACGGCTCCACTTCCTGCGCGGCTTCGGCAATCAAACTGCGATGGCAAAAACTTGCGTCCGCCTCATAGCAGACCATGCAGACCCGCTGTTCAGCCGCACTGCAAAGCAGCTCGCTCAACACCGTGCCTTGGGTGCGGATATAAGCCCTGAACTCACGCGCATAGGTAGCCCAATTACCGTCTTCCTTGAATTGCTTGCGTATGGGCTTCGGGCAGCCGAGCGGCCGGATGTGCTCATAGGCGATCCCCTCCGCAGCCAGGCATTGGGCAAAGGCATTTTTGGAGAAGCCTTTTTTTCGCGACAGCGGGTATTCACGCACATCCAGCACCTTGTCGATCCCAGCCTGCTTGAGTCGCGCGATGAATGCGTCGATAGACAGTCCTTCGTAGCCAGCAGTGTAGAGGTTCATGCGGAGTCTCCTGGGGCCTCCCGGCGCGATCAAAAGGTAAAAAAGCGCCGGGACTATAACATCGCCGGTTATTGACCAGACTTTGAGGGTGACGGGCGGAGCAGATTATTGCGTAACAAGCAAATAGCGCTTTTTGGCCAGTACACCGTTTCAACCAATCTGCTTTTTCATCGGAATGCACGCCAACTGCAACCCCGACGGCGAGTGGTAAATCGCCTGCTCATCGCCCACGTAGCCACACGCGCGATAAAAACTCGCGGCATTCAACGTCGCGTCCAGCACCACCTCTTCAATCGCCAGCTCCCGTGCGACATGCTCAAGGTGATCCAGCATTGCCTTGCCATACCCGCGCCCGGTGAATGCGGGCAACACGAACAGCGCGCCGACTTCGTGGTTGGCCGGGTCGAGCATGCCGGTGGCGATCGGCTCACCGTTCAGCCAGCCCAGGTAGAACGGTTTTTCCATCAGCGCGCTGTAGCCGTCCTCGGCTTTACCGCGGGTCCACAGCATCATTTGTTCAGCGGTGTAAGCCCCGATGCATTGAGCGCGGATGGCTTGCAGGCGGATGGGGAGTTCTGAGCGTGGCCGACGCCGGGGTGGACCTTGAAGCGATTGAGGTGGCTTTTGTGGACACCCAAGTGGATGGAGACAGTTGGAGCTCTCGGTTGCACCTCGACTAGCGGCACTTTATAGTTCGCCGCGTCGCCGGCTTTGGTCAGCGACAGGGTTTCGCAGCCCTAAAACGATTCACACCGACACCGTCAGACATACCCCAGCCGGCTCCCGGCTGCCGAATGTTTTATGGCGGCTGTGCGTGGGAGACCTTCGGGTCTGCCGGGTTTTGGTGTAAATCGTCCGGTCTGCGAACCCGCGCACAGCTGCCACCCAATCTGTTTCGCAGCAGAGCAGGTGGTAATTCTTCTTTCATGAGGATTTACACCATGACAACTCAACACCCGCCCCGCCGCTTCACCCCCATGTCCCAAACCGCAACCGACTATCCCGTGCTGCTGATCGACAGCGACGCACCACTCAGCGAGCTGCATGCCTGCGCCAGTGAGCGTCTCAACGCCGCCCTCGCCTATCTGCACCTGATGGCCTGTTCCAACGTGTCCGACTATGCCGAGCACGACATCAACACCGTCGCCAATACCGCCCGGATCATGGTCCAGGATGTGGCGGATGTGTTTACGGTGATCGAGCGGCGAGGGTTTGATTCGCCTGCGGTGAGTTGATGTGACTTGAGCGGTGAGGAAGCCCGCTTTGGCGGGCTCCACACTGCCTCTTGACCTCGATGGCCCTGACCAACATACATCGGAAACAGCACCCACCACCAAGCCTGGCGCGGACAAAACTGTGGGAGGGGGCTTGCCCCCGATAGCGGTGGATCAGTTATAGATGGGCTGATTGACACGCCGCCATCGGGGGCAAGCCCCCTCCCACATTTTGTTCTGTGTTCAACGCAGAGTCCCAGCGAGGCCGTTATGATGTGGCCTTTCGCTCAACGCCCCAGGAAACGCCCATGCCCGCCCTCACCTTACGCAACGCCCTCCCCGCCGACGCCGCCCGTTGCTACGCGATTGAAATCACCGCCTACGAGGGCGACGAAGCCGCGACCCAGGAAAAGATCGCCACCCGCATTGCGCTATACCCGCAAGGCTTTTTGATCCTGGAGGCCGAGGGCGAGGTGGTGGGTTTTATAAACGGCGGCTGCGCCCATGAAGTGGTGATGTCGGACGAGGCGTTCAAGGAACTGGTGGGGCATTCGGCCGAGGCACCGAATGTGGTGATCATGTCGGTGGTGGTCGACCCGGCGCATCAGGGCAAGGGGTATTCCAAGGTGCTGATGACCGAGTTCGTGCAGCGCATGCGCGCGATGGGCAAGCAGACGATTCACCTGATGTGCAAGGAACAGCATGTGCCGTTGTACGCGCGCATGGGCTACACCTATGTCCAGCCGTCGCCCTCTGATCATGGCGGCATGGCGTGGCATGAGATGGTTATGGTTTTTAACGGGACTGATTAACAACGCGTCTTGTGTATCGCGTTATATCGGCACAAAAAACCGCTAATTATATAAATGAATGACAAGGTTTAAAAAACCGGGGACAACGCCAATATCTGACGCCGGATCTCACACTATGTACCGCTTTTTCAAGACACTGCCGATAGCCAGGCCCGGCATTTGCTGAACCTCTTGCACAACGGTTTCACTGCGTTACACCCGCTGAAAAGCGCCTCATTGAATAGCCATGCCTGCCTCTGTAGCCTGCGATGCAACCCGCCAAGCCGGGTTCTGATTGATCTTTTTCCTACGCACAAGAGAGGTTAAGTGATGTCTTCAATCAATGGTTTCAGCCACCACGCAGCGAATTACCAGGCAATCGAAATAGAAGGGTTCGATAGCGACAAACCAAAGCACAACCCTCTGGATAAAACAGCCGGACACGATGCTGAAGTAATCAACAAACCAATGCGCAACATCCTGGATAAAACAGCCGGGGACGATGCTGAAGTATTCGATCCCAAGACCCAAAGCTGGCAACCCACCCGGGCAACCCCTGACGGCGACAGTCCATATGCCAAACTCGGTAAATCGTATCGCGAGGCGATAGACTTCGAGATCACGCCTAATAAGATGAGAGGATGGAAATAAATCTAAAACCACCAGGAAGCCGTGATGACTGAACCCCTCATTGAAATCAGCGATCATGCCAACCCTGACGCCGAGCGCATCCTTGGCAGCGGCCTTGCTTCGTTCAATGAGGGCATCACCGGCTTCAACGATCGCCTCGCGCTGACGGTGCTGATCAAAGACCCGCACACCCAGCAAATCCTCGGCGGCATCACCGGCAAAACCACACTGGGCATGGCCTTTCTCGACCTGTTCCACCTGCCCGAAACCCTGCGCGGCACGGGCCTCGGCAGCCGGTTGCTGCACGCCTTTGAGCACGAGGCCCGGCGTCGCGGCTGCGCGAACGCGGTGCTCTATACCCTCAGTTTTCAGGCCCCGGGCTTTTATGAAAAGCATGGGTGGGTGCGGTTCGGGGAGGTCCCTTGTGAACCGGCAGGCAGCAGTCGCGTGTT
>Ga0247813_10000859_pt1 | contig 24693 bp, 16 predicted proteins | sample UWRJL169409C1_FD_180719 | JGI IMG/M metagenome (GOLD analysis project Ga0247813, IMG submission 180719) | Plant litter microbial communities from Arlington Agricultural Research Station in Wisconsin, United States - UWRJ-L169-409C-1 | ecosystem: Environmental > Terrestrial > Plant litter >...
CAGTACAGAAGAAGCACTAACATCATTTGCAGCAAACATGACTTTACCGGTCTTAACGGCTAATTTTATTGCTGTTTTACTATAGTCGATATTGAACGATGTACCTAACACAGTCACTTTAGACTGACCAATACCTACACTGAAAGGTCTTTTTACATCTCTGTGGACTTTAAAAAATGCCTGCCCTTTAACGAGGGTTATCTGACGTAAGGAATCTTCCAGTTTTTCAGGATACCTGATGCTGGAATTTGCTGCGAGTATAATTTTAGTTCCGTCACTCAAAGCAACTGAATCAATTTGCTGCCTGGTCTCTTTAACAAGGTATACAGTTTCAGATTTGCGGGGATAAAACCAAAGTGTTGCTGCTGTGATAACACTTATGGCTGCGGCTGCCTTAAGCCAACCATAATTACGGTGATGTACAACTGCCTGATCGGATAATTGAGACCGGAAATTTTCAATGGAGAGTTTAACATCAATACCGTCTAACTTTTTAGTTAAAATAGCGGTATCCCAGATAAGGATAACTTCCTGATATGTTTTTTCATGAGCGGGAGACTGTAGTCTCAACTCAGCAACCTGCTGGGCGAGTAACATATCTTCGGGAGCATTAAGATGGTTCAGAATAATATTCTGGAATGATAAATCGGCTTTCAAATGTTCTGGTTTTGCTATGATGACAATCAAGCAAAGGAAAACCCCTAGTCATTTCTTAAAAAATGTTAAATTATTTGAAACAAATAGTCCGATTGTGGGATTAGTACAAAAATAAGCTTAATAAAGAGATATATTTAGAAGAATTACTACCGTTACCCATCTCAATATTCTTCAAAACACGCAATCTTAAGATCCGAAGTGCATTACCCATATGATTTTCTACAGTTTTCTCTGAAATACCAAGCTCCAATGCAATATCACGATACTTTAGTCCTTCCAGGCGACTCATTTTGAATACCTTCTGGCATTTTTCGGGCAGCAGGTCAATTTCATTGTAAAGCAGTGCGATGAGCTCGTTCTGTTCATCGATGAGATCAATATCATCATCGGTTAAATGCGCGGCAATCTTCAAATGATGCTGTTCTATATTTTTCTGCCTGTTAATATAATTGATAGAGGTATTGACCACACTCCTGTGCAGATACGATTTAATAGCATTAACCGTTGATAAAAGATCTTTATCTTCCCATATTTTCAGGAAAATATCCTGCACAATTTCTTCAGCAACAAAGATATCTTTAACGTACTTATCTGATACCAATATTAACTTCTGGAAATTTTCAGAGTAAAAAGCGGTAAACTCCTCCTTATCGTTATTATCGATAAGACGAAGTAAATCCTTTCCGGAAACGATGCTATCGGTTGTCGCTTTAAAACTCATTAATAATTGTTAGGCAGATGATCAAGGAATCATTGAAACTCTAAATTAGCAATTAAAACCAATTTTCAGATAAATCGTTTATAGCACTGGTAAAAGAAAAATCAATCCTATATTGTTTAACCTTGCTAAATATTTATGTTCAAAGAGAAAAATAGCACTTAAATAACACATTTAAAAGACTTTACGTCATCACAAAATATTTCCTGAATAGGTATGTCACCATTCACAGATTTCTAAACTAACGGCATTTTTACATGGAGAACTATTAAAGACGCTGATTCTCGTTGCTTAAGCCAGAATTATGTTCCTTATTTGGTTTTGTGTTTTTATGATCAAAGCGATAAACGAAATTGAGTTTTACTTGTCTGAACTCGCCCCTAAATGTACTTCTCTGATAAAAGCCATTATAATTGATATCCATATTCCATTGCTGACCGTTATAGATATCAGTAACTGCCAGACGCAGGCTTCCTTTGTCTTTCAGGATATTTTTTTGCAGTCCCAAATCTACTTGCGAATTCGCTTCCATAATGCCATTCGGACCAAAAAGGCGTTTCGAGTTAAATATACTAGCTATTTCACCCGTAACCTTCAAGGGCAACTTAAAACTCTGCTGTGCGTTGATTGTTCCCGAAATACGTTTGAGATCGTATGAACCAAACTGATTGGTGTTAATCTTATTATGCAATTGGGATACCAAACCGAAGAGGCTGACTTCCCACCATGGGCTGATAGTCAACTGCTGGGTTAAACTCAAACTCAGGTTATGCTGGGTTCCAAGATTACGCGGTATCATAATGATCTGATTATCATTCCTGACTTCTGTAATCTGCATGCGCAGGTCATCAACATAGGTATAGGATAAACTTCCGGTCGTTTTTTTATAGCTATACTGGAGAGACAGGCTATGCGAATATTGAGGTTGTAAAAAAGGATTTCCCTTCCAGTATGACAATTCATCGAGCATTGTCTCAAATGGATTAAGATCCTTATAAGCCGGTCGGTCAATCCTTTTAGCATAGGTAAGGTTAAAGGTGCCACTTTTAGCAGATTTGTAGGTTAGTGCTGCCGAAGGAAAGAAATCCAGGTAGTTGCGGACAACATTGCTTGGAGACTGACTACTTCCCATAACAGGTATCAGGTTTCCAGCTGCATGGGTATTTTCTGTACGCAGACCAACATCATAACTCAATTTTTTGGTGATTGCGCCCTCATACTTCAAATATCCTGCGGCAATCTGCTCCTTATATTTAAAAAAATTAGAGCTGTTAATATCCAGTATATCAGTATTAAGAACCTGATAGAAATTGAAATCATTATCGGCAGAAACTGCCGAAAACTTTGCTCCTGCATAAATTTTACCCTTCCACAGGTTGGCCTGATAATTAGCACTAATTGCATACAGATTTATATTTCTGCCATTCAGGGTCCGGTAGGTACTTTGTGAAGTGAGGGCACCATCTGAGTCGTAATAAATATTTGGTTGCAGGTTTTTTGAGCCCCCATCAAAGTAACCGTAGTCGGCATCAAAACTAAATACCCTTCCCAGCGTATCTTTATACCTGTAATTGACATTTGCATTATAGCGATTGCTATTTTGCTGGTAATAATCGTTTGTACCTCTCAGCGTTTGCAACAAACTCCCTGAAACATCGTCCGTAATAGAGGTAGTCGTATTGGTGAGTCCGCCGCCGTATATGAAACCTCCATTGAAGACCATTCCGATACTCTGCCGATCGTCAAGATCATAATCTGCCCCGAAAGTTGAACCGATAGTTTTACGCTTGTCCACATCGTCAGTCGGGCTGATATAGGTCTTACCTTCCTGTTTTCTATCGTTATTATACTGGTAACCAAAGTGTCCAAAAGTGTGGTTATAACTTCCGAAAACATTTAGTTTATCCTTTCTGTAATTAAAATTTAGGTCAGTATTCTGTTTTAAAGTAACACCATAAGCCACACCATTATTAATGGCCCCGCTAAAACCGGTAAGAGCAGATTTTTGCAGCACAACATTAATAATCCCACCCGTTCCCGAGGCATCATATTCCGATGAAGGGTTTTTAATGATTTCTATGGATTTAAGTCCGGATGAAGGAATAGATTTCAGGAATTCTACCAGTTCCTGCGACTGTAAATAGGTCTGTTTCCCGTTAATCAATACCAGCGCACCATTCATTCCATTTAACGTTAACGTGTTCTCCCGCCCTACCATAATTACTCCTGGTGTTTTCCTCAGTACTTCCAGTGCATTGGTGCCCTGTGCATTGATACTTTTCGCTACGTTATAAATCAGCTTCCTGCCATCTGCCTGAATCAGGTCTTTTGTCTTCTCTCCTTTTATGGCTACTTCCGCTAGTTTATGACCAAGATTGTTTAGTGTTATTTTCTGTAGATGTTCATCTTTGGTTAGATTTAAAAGTTCACTTTTATACTGTGTATAACCGATATAACTGACCAGCAGGTAATATTTACCGGGATTTGCCGGCAGATCAAAACTCCCATCCGCTGCGGACATTCCCTGCTGGATTACCTTACCTGAGGCATCAAGCAGAAATACTGAAGCGCCATCAATACTTTTATTGTCTGTATCGTAAACGGTTCCTTTAAGATGAATGGATACAACCTGGCCCGATAAAGTGCCGGCAGAAAACAGGATAATAAAGAAAACAAAGAATAATCTTCTATAACGAATCAATAACATGTACCGGGTTTAAATTTTAAACGCAAGATAGGTTATTTTTTCTTTCAGAAAAACGGTCTCATTAACATCCATCCGTTGCACCCAAATCGGCACGGATGAATAGCATCAAGTAGTCAAATAATGACTACATTGACAGAAAACAATAAATAAATGGAAATCAAAGAATTAGCGAAAGCTTTTCATCATTCTAAATTAAGACTTACAGAGCAGGAAAGCAATTTACTTCTTGTTCATAAATTGATCAGTGATCTTGCAAAAGATGAACAAACATTCGATTTACAACTGGAAATCAAAGGATTAAATAAGGAAATTAAGATTCAGGATACATTGATTGAAGACAGGAAGGCTGAGCTAAATAGGTTCGAGATCAGTCTATTGGAATTGATTAAAGATAAGGCGGTAAATGAAAAGACTATCGTTTTTATAGCGGAAGAAAGTTATGTTGAATTTTCAAGGAACAAGGCTGAAGGTATTGCAATGACAGGACCTTTCGCAAAATAATGAGTTGCTGGTTATAATTGCCGAAATTATAACCAGCAAATTCTATGTTAAATATCCAAATGCTACATTATCAATCCACATAAAGCTTCTTAATTCTGTCCATGAATAAGCGTGAAATCGCCGATACCTTTCTCTTCTCCATTGATGATCACAGAAAGCTGATGAACGCCAGTGTGGAATTTTCTGGTGGTAATCAATTTAAATGACTGTTTTCTCTGTATTCGTAATTGTTCATCCTTCTGGAGAAGTCGCTCACTGATCTTAAAAACCTTTCTTGCAAGATGACCTTTAGCTTTCTGGTAATACAATCCATATTCCAACCTTACCAAATGCGCTGCCGGATTATCATTTCTAATAGAAAAAGTAAATTCGACACTCTCCCCTATCCTTACTACCGGAGTTAGTATTTCAAAATCTATCAGTGTAATCTGTTTACTTTCTAAACCGTATTGCTCGAGTACTAAGGGATGCCCTTGTTTTAAGAGAGTTCTAAGACCATGTTTCACAATCGCATCAGTTTGTTTATTTTCCCCCTTCCATCTGGAGGCGATAGCAATTACAATATCCGGATTATCTTTGGCAATATCATTCAGACTATTCGCTACACTTCTCCTGACTGATTCTGAGGGATCATTTTTTAAATTTTCCAATATAGGAAGAATCGCAGCAGGATTCTTTTTAAGCGCCGGAATAGCCATTGCCCATGGCAACCGCGGTCTGCTGCCTTCACTGGCTAAACGACGTACCTTCGAATTTTCATGGGTGGACCAAATGGTCATCTGAGCAATCATCTGATCACCATACTTCAGAATAAATGGTCTCACGGCAAACTCACAGCTCACGAACTGCGTAACGATTTCCAGGGCTTTCACTGCATGGTCAAAATCATCTATTCCATAAATCTCGACATAATCTGCCAGAAATATCATTGCCAGTCCGTCCTCGCCAAAACCATCAGCCCTCAGTCCGCTGATCAATTGCTCAATTAATATTACTGCTTGTGAGAATTTTGCAGGCATAAATGCATGAAAGATTCTTGTGGTATGTTTCATCCGCTCTTTCCACTCCCGAACCTCGAACTGATCATCATAAATCAGACTGATAAACTTTTGTTTTTCAAAGGACGGAAACAGCGAACTCATTGAATTAGCAAACCTGTTATAAAACTCCTGACAGTAAATATCTTTTATTGCACTCATAATTTTATGGTTTTTATACCATGATTAAATTTTCATTTAAATTAGCTTTATCCTGATTAGTTAACTAATTTTAAGAAACAAAAAAGATAACCACATGAATACTAAAACATTAAAAAAATCATATATACTGATTTTATTCAGTCTGATGATGTCGATCACAGTATTTGCTCAGGGCAGTAAAGAACAAAGGGTTAGTCCGGCGACAGTAGCCAAAGGTACTATAAATGGTGCTGCGGTGACGATAAATTATGGCAGTCCCGCTGTTAAAGGTCGGACAATATGGGGAGGACTGGTTCCGTACCATAAAACATGGAGAGCTGGTGCAAATGAAGCAACTACTTTTGAAAGCGACAAACCACTTAAAATACAAGGTAAAACACTTCCTGCGGGCAAATACAGTTTATATGTTGTTCCTGGAGAAAAAGAATGGAAGATTATCTTTAATTCGGAGACGGGTCAATGGGGTATCAAACGTACAGGTGAAACTACTGACGATGCGGCGAAAGATGTCTTAACAGTAATTGCTAAACCTGTTAAATCTGCCAAAATGAATGAACGCCTGGTGTACAGTATCGCCAAAAACGGATTCGCGATTTCCTGGGAGAACATAACGACTCCTGTAATATTTAAATAATTTGAAAAAATTGCTAGTTATATGTGAACAATTGCTTAAAAACGCAATAAATTATAAACAACTGTAAGTCAGAAGGATATTTAACGTAAAAATATATACTAAAATTGTAGAATTTCATTATATTGCTGTCTAATCAACTATAATATGACCAAAATTCTACTAAGAACCACATTTATTCTGGCCTTACTGTTTTCAAATAATCTGATTGCTCAGGTTTTGAAAGGAAAGGTTACTGACACCGCCGGAATGGCAATTCCCGGCGCCACATTACAGGTTATAGGCCTGAAAATAGGAACATCTACTGATTCAAATGGTGCTTATGCGCTGAAATTCCCGAATGCAGGCAGCTTTAAATTAAGGGTTTCTTTTACGGGATCACAAAGCATAGAAACAGAAGTGAAGATTGACAATGCAACGAAAACACAGGATTTCACGCTTCAGGATGCTAAGACCACCCTGGATAACGTAGTGGTAATCGGGTCCAGATCTTCGGTACCAAGAACTAATATACAGAGTCCTGTTCCGGTAGATCTGATCACGACCAAAGACGTAAAAAGTTTTGCGCAGGTGGATCTGACGCAAATCCTGAATTATGTAGCGCCGTCTTTTAGTTCTAACAGGCAGACAGTATCTGATGGAACAGACCATATTGACCCCGCGTCGCTGAGAGGACTGGGGCCGGATCAGGTGCTTGTTTTAGTGAATGGTAAACGCAGACATACTACAGCACTGGTAAACATTAACGGTACTTTCGGTCGCGGGTCTGTAGGAACAGACTTAAACTCAATTCCCGTAGCGGCAATAGAACGCATTGAAGTTTTACGCGATGGTGCAGCAGCACAATATGGCTCTGATGCAATTGCAGGGGTAATCAACATTGTACTCAAAAAAGTAACACCTTATAGCTTTTCTACTTCCTTCGGGCAATCAGACTCTAAAACTTTAGGCCGTGAGTTTAGCGATGGACGTACATTTCAGGCGGACTTCAGTAAAGGCTGGGCTTTTAAAAATGATAAAGGTTTTATCAATTTTGCCGGCCAGTATATCAAGCGCGATTTTACCAACCGTGGTGGTTTAGATACACGTCCGCTTTTATATTCGGGCAACCCAACAAAAGGTGCTACGGAAACGGAAGCTGATTATCAGGCCAGATTTGCAAGTCTGAAAGCAGCTGATGATGCAAGAGCAGCGGCAAATGGACTGGACAGAAACAATATGCGTGTAGGAAACTCGGATTCCAAAAATGGAGGCGCATTTTTGAACGGTCAATACAATTTCACGAAAAATACAGAGTTATACTTTGCTGCCGGCTACACCCATAAAACAGGTAGTGCTGCGGGTTTTTACCGTTTACCTACACAAACTACCCAGATTGACCTGAGTATATATCCTAATGGATTTCTGCCTTTGATAGACACCAAGATCAATGATCTTTCATTTTCTGCCGGTCTGAGAGGCAAAATCGGCACGTGGAATTATGATCTGAGTAATACCAGTGGAGAGAATAATATCAAATTTGACATCAATAACACGTTAAACGCTTCATTACCAATCGGCACAAGTCCTACTTCCTTCTATGCTGGTGAATTATTGTTCAGACAAAACACGACCAATCTGGACCTGAACAAAAAATATGATATCGATGGTGGTTTCTTAACTTCACTGAATACTGCATTTGGCGGGGAGTTCAGAGTGGACAACTACCAGATCAGACCGGGTGAAGAACTTTCCTATTCTTTTGGTCAGCCTTCAAGAGGTATTCCGGGAAGATTGGCAGGTACAGCAATTACTGCTGCCGGAGCACAGGTTTTTCCAGGTTTCAATCCTAATAATGCCATTGATAAATCAAGAAATAATAAAAGTCTCTATGCAGATTTCGAAGCAGAATTTGGTCCAAGAGTTTTACTTGAAGCGGCGGGACGTTACGAGAATTATAGTGATTTTGGCTCTAACTTCTCTTATAAATTTACCGGTAAGGTAAAATTATTCGGCGATATCTCTTTACGTGGTGCTTATGCAACAGGCTTCAGAGCCCCATCATTACACCAACGTTATTTCAATAATGAAAGTACGCAGTTCGTTGCCAGCTTACCAACACAAGTGTTAACAGTAAATAATGACAATCCAATTGTGTCTCAGTTTGGTGTAGGCTCTCTAAAACCAGAAATTTCTAAGTCGGGCAGTTTAGGTCTTGCCGGAAGAATCAAAACATTCACCTTTACCATTGATGCTTATAATATCGATATTAAAGACAGGATAGTTTTCTCCAGCCAGTATGCGAGAGAGCGTAACAGCGCAGGTGCTTTAATAGCAGGACCTGTAAACGATATTCTGAATACAGTTGATCCTAATGCACAGGTGAACAGTGTGCAGTTTTTCACGAATGCCATCAAGACTAATACTGCTGGTCTGGATGTAGTATTAACGAACAGATTTACCTTAGGCACTAAAAGTAATTTACTCTTAAGCGTTGCCGGTAACTTGAATAAAACCGTAGTAAGGGAAGTAAAAGGTTCTCCTGCAATAGAGGGGAATGCTGCCTTAAAGGCCAAGCTATTTGATCGTTTAGAGCGGTCACGTTTCGAAAGTTCAGTACCAAAAAACAAACTTAATCTTACTGCTAACCTTACTTTAGATAAGCTGAGTTTTGTAGCGAGAACGGTACGTTTTGGTGAAGTTACTTATCTGAATGCTGTTGACCCTACCATTCCAGCAAATAATCTTCCAGTTGAAATGGATCAGACTTTCACACCTAAATGGGTATCAGATTTTTCTATAAGTTATGCAGCAAATAAGAGCCTTACGGTAACGGTTGGTGCTAATAATATTTTTGATGTATATCCTGATCAGTTATATATCAGCCCAAGAAACAATGAGGATAATTTAAGCGGCATTGCTGGCCAGACTTATTCCGGCTCCCTGGATAACACTTCAAATGGAAGGTTTTTGTATCCAAGAGCGGTAAGTCAGTTTGGCTTTACTGGTCGTTATGTATATGGTAAAATTGCTTATACCTTCTAACAGCATTAATTAGTATAAACAAAAGGGCTTGCTGATCAGCAAGCCTTTTTGTTATATAGATAGTATCAGATTAACCCCTCACTTACACACCTGGAAACTAGCTCCCCGCTACTTTTCACCCCCGCTTTCTGCAAGATATTTCTTCGGTGCGTGTTTACAGTATGAATAGAAACGCATAGTTTGGAAGCAATTTCCTTACTGGCAAGTCCCCGGGCAATCTGACAAACAATTTCCTTTTCGCGGCGACTCAGTACAATAGCATTGGCGCGCGACTTCTCAGTATTCATTACATCGAGGTATACATATTGCTGCTCTCCCGTAATAGCGGTTATAACGGCCTGATAGTTATTTACTTTGGTGAGATGACTGATATTGGTATGGATGTTTAAAGCCTTGGCAAAGCCCCCGTACTGATCTGTGGTAAGAATGACCGACTGATGCTGAAATAATTGATAACTGTTATCTGGCATTTTCATTCGGAAACAATAGCTGTTTTTAAACTCCTTCACTCTATTGCACCCTATATGGTTATATAAGTAGTCAAGCACAGTGCTTTCGGCTTTAGCTACGTAATCAATATCATCCGGATGAATTCTGTTAATGATGTCATCGAAGCTTACTGATTCGGGCGCTAAACCGAGCACAGACAGAACCGAATGACTGATATATTTAATCTGCCGGTCGTAGAAGTCTACGATATAATAATAATGAGGTCCCGTGCAAAGAATATTTGACAGCAATTCATCAATCATGATCTCTTCTGAAAGAACATCTTTAGTAGTTATTACTACATCCATTTTATCCCAAACAGAATGTAGTATATCTTTATTTGTTGTCATAATCAGTATGATTAGCATAAAGATATATGATAATTTTTTCATAATTAAACGATTACATAAATAAATATTCTATTGTTTATAACTTATCCTTATATAATTACAGAAGAACAAACAAGCGTAGTTTTTCTTCTAATAGCTATTAAATGTTATAATAAAGTAAAGAGTTATTTTTCTACCCTGAAAATTGAAGTAGCGCTTTGAATCTCTTTAAATTGCGTGCTTATCAGGTTTCTTAAAATTATGCCATCAGAAGTAACGGCCAGCGCAGGTTCCAGATTGCGGCTGACCATCACAAGTTTCGTCACATTCACCTTTATCGGATATTTCACCATAGGTCTAGCACTGGCAGTCTTGCCTGTTTTTATTCACCAGAATCTGGGATACAGCACAATGGTAGCCGGTATTGTAATTAGTATACAATATGTTACAACTTTTCTTTCCCGTGGTTATGCAGGAGGTATTGTAGATAAAAAGGGGCCGAAGCCTGCAGTTTTAATGGGAATGTTAGGTTTTATCTGCAGTGGGATATTGCTTTTCTGTGCTTATCTATTTAAAGATATCCACGGATTAAGTCTGACATTACTGGTGGTGACACGCTTAATGACCGGTTTTGCTGAAGGGCTGATTGGCGCAAGCCCGGTTAACTGGGCTATACTGGCTGTTGGAGATGAACATACAGGAAAAGCTATTTCATTTAATGGCATTGCCAGTTACGGAGCGCTTGCGGCAGGAGCGCCCTTAGGGGTTATTCTGCACAATAGCTTTGGAATTGGCAGCATTGGCCTCTTGATTATGGCAGTTGGTGCTATTGGATATTTTTACGCAAAAAGCAAGACCGGATTAAAAGGAAATAGCGACGTACCAAGACAACCTTTTCTTCAGGTCTTGAAAACGGTATCTCCTTATGGAATCTGTCTTGCTCTTGGAGGATTAGGATTCGGCACCATTTCTACTTTTATCACTTTATATTATGCATCATTAAACTGGACAGGCGCCGTATTATGTTTATCTGTTTTTAGTATCCTGTTTATTCTTGGAAGAATAATTTTTGGGCGCTCCATAGAATTACATGGCGGTATGAAAACAGCCATATACTGCCTTGCATTGGAAACAGCCGGACTCCTAATCTTATGGCTGGCAGATGTTCCTTATGTAGCACTGATTGGCGCCGGGATTACCGGCCTGGGATTCTCATTGATCTTTCCAGCATTAGGTGTTGAAGCCGTGAAATTAGTTCCTCCGTCTAATAAGGGTGCCGCATTGGGTGGTTACGGATTATTCATTGACCTGTCACTTGGCATCACAGGCCCCTTAGTGGGTGGAATAGCAAGTCATTTTGGAATGGGCTATATTTTCCCTTTCAGTATGGGAATGGTATTTACAGGTTTTTTATTAGCGATTGTAATCAGCAGCAGCAAAAAAAGGGAAGTCAGGCTTAATTGAGCACTATTTTCTCTGCCGCTTATCTCTCAGCCCATCTGAAGGACCACTTACTTTTATATAAGCAGGTTTAGTAGCGGGTCTGTGCCCTGGTTTTTTAGCAGCCGCAGCTGCTGCGTTATCTATATTGATCTTAACCGACAAGGTGCGGTCTCCCAGGTGTTCGCCGTTCAAAGCTGCCACGACTTTTTTTGCTTCTTCCCTATTCTTCATTTCGAGGAAAGCATACCCTTTGCAGATACCAGTTTTTTTATCCCTGACAATTTTTATTGTACTCACATTACCATGTAAACTCACCAGCTGAACCAATTCAAGTTCTGTCATGTCAAGAGGGAAACCCCCAACAAATATTTTTACTAATGCTGGAGCTGGATTAGTTTTTGGCGCGTTCATATCAATATAGGTTACTATTTTTTGGTTTTATAATACTTAATGATGCTATAATAAGCTTTTATTCCGGTTTTCAAAGTTAATAAGTTAACATAATTATACATCAAAAAAGAAGGTAAATTGTTTCAAAAATTCATTTACATGATTTATTCCCTTTCAACTACATTATTCCGAGCATAAAACTGCTCCGGATTCCCATTTCCAGACCACGAATTTCGGCTAAGGCCTTTAACCTGCCAATAGCTGAATATCCTGGATACGGTTTCTTAACTAAGTCATCCATCATCAAATGCCCGTGATCCGGACGCATTGGAATGCTTCTGTTTTCTCTATGCATTAATTCTACTGACGCGTTCACCAATGCATACATATCGGCATTACCTTCCAGATGATTTGCTTCATAGAAGTTTCCTTCTTCGTCTCTTTGTGTACTTCTTAAATGTAAAAAGTATATTCTTGAACCCAGTCTCCTAATCATTCCCGGCAGGTCATTATCCGCTCTTGCCCCATAGGAACCACTGCAAAAACAGAGACCGTTAGACTTTGCTGGTACTTTATCCAGTATATACCGCGCATCATCTTCAGTACTCATAATCCGTGGCAAACCTAAAATAGGATATGGAGGGTCATCCGGGTGTATGGCTAACTGCATTTCATAAAGGTCTGCGGCCGGCGTAATATCCAACAAAAAAGAACACAGGTTATCCCTTAAAATACTTGAGGTTATGTTTTTATAGCCTTCCAGCAAGGTTAACACCTGCTCAGGCCTGAAGTGGTCTGTGCTGCCTGGCAGGCCTTGAAGACAGGTATTCATCAGCTCCGATTTTTCCTCTTCCAGCAGATTTGCAAAATGACTAGTTGCCTTCGCTATTTCCACTGCTGTATAATCTGCCGCTGCATCGGGTCTTTCTAAGAGAAACAAATCGAATGCAATAAAGGCAGTCTTTTCAAATCTCAGCGCCAATGCACCAGTTGCTGTTGGATATTTTAAATCCGTCCGCATCCAGTCGACCACAGGCATAAAATTATAAGTAACCACCTTAATTCCGCAAGTAGCAAGATTTGCGAGACTGATTTTATAATTATGAATATAAAGCTTGTAGTCGCCCGACCTTCTTTTGATATCTTCATGTACAGGCAGGCTTTCTACTACGCTCCACACCAGACCAGATTGTTCAATTTCCTCTTTCCTCTTTTGAATTTCGAATACCGTCCAGATTTCTCCAACGGGAATTTGGTGTAAAGCAGTTACAACTCCTGTACATCCAGCCTGAGCAATGTCAGCTAAACTCACTATATCGTCAGGTCCGTACCACCGCATTGTCTGAATCATCTTCATGATATATTTATTTAGTAGAATGCAATCGATTAATAGCCAATTATCTGTCTTAATCGGTTCAATATTACAAAAAAACACATTATTAAAAAAATTTAATGCAATCGGTTGCAAATTGAATTTTAATTTCTACTTTTATCATAACCAAATATCCTTAAGGGTGTTGCGTATCATACTAATCGTTTAGCAACCTCTTGAGATAATTTTAACTGTGGTACATAAGCTGCAAATAAATAAACCTATATGAACAAACCTGGACAAAAAAAATTGTCAAAAGGTGTATTGTTGCTAACCCTTCTGCTGGCAATATCACCTACGCTACTTTTCGCGCAGAACTTACTGAGAGGAAAAGTTCTGGATGAAAAAAACCTCCCCTTACCCGGGGCTGGTATTAAACTGAAATTATCCGGCAAATCAACAGTCACGACTGATGACGGGAGTTTTAGCATTAGTGCTCCCGCTAATGAAAAGACACTGATTGTATCATTTATCGGATACCCTTCACAGGAGATAGATATCAAAACCGGTGTTACGGTATACAATATCATCCTGAACCAGGACTCCAAAAATCTGAATGAAGTAGTGGTAATAGGTTATGGAACGCAAAAACGACGCGATGTGACCGGATCTGTTGTTTCTCTGAGTGGTTCGGCTATTAAGGAGGTCCCTGTAGCAAACATCCAGCAAGCTTTACAAGGCAGAATGGCCGGCGTTGAAGTTCAGTCTGTAGGTACCCGACCCGGTGCCGGAGCACAGATCAGGATCCGTGGTGAACGTTCTATAAATGCTTCAAATGACCCTCTGTTTGTAGTAGACGGCATTCCTTACGGGGGTACGCTGAATGATATCAATCCTGATGATATAGCCAGTCTGGATGTATTGAAGGATGCATCGGCCACCGCTATCTACGGATCACGCGGCGCAAATGGTGTGGTACTGATCACAACCAAACGTGGAATTGCAGGTGATACACGGGTGGCTTTTAATTCTTACTATGGTGTAAGTAAAATTACCCGAAAATATAATGTATATGATGCTGATCAATACAGGGCACTGCGTGATTATTCTATTTTTAATCAGGATTATCTCGCAGATGAGAAACAAGGGATCTCAGAAAACCGGAATACGGATTGGCAGGACCTGATGTATAAAGACGGTTATATGACCGACAATAACCTGAGCATCTCTGGCGGTAGTGAGCAGAGTCAATTCTCTGTAGGTGGTGGTTATTTTAAGCAAACATCGTCCTTACCGGGTCAGGATTTTACCCGTGCTTCCATGAAAGCCACAGGTGATTTCAAGATCGGGAAATATGTAAAAGCAGGTTTTAACAATTTAACCAATTACAGCATCACCAATGGTTCACAATTCGGTTTGAATGTGTTTCCGCTCTTAACACTTAGTCCACTTAGCTCGCCATATAATCCTGACGGCAGTGTGAACAAAAAGCCAGCAGGTAACCTTGATGACCTGAACACGACTTACAGTCCGCTGATGTTACTCACTAACAACAATCAATGGGTAGACAGGGTTCGCCGATTCCGCACTTTTAACAGTATTTATGGTGAGGTACAAATTTTGGATGGCTTAAAATACAGGTTGAACGTAGGGCTTGATTTCAATCAGGAAGAAGGTGCCCAGTTCAGGGGAACAGACAGTTATTTCAGACCTGCACTTGGAAATACGGCAGCAGTGAACAATGGAACGGGAACGAAGTATTCATTAGATAACATACTGACATACGACAAAACTTTTGCAAAGAAACACAGGGTATCTGTTACCGCATTATTTGGATTTGAGCGCGAACAGTATCACAATACTACCGTAAGCAAAGATTCTATCACTGCTGATTTTGTACAGTGGTATAATTTGGGTCAATCTGCAGTGGGCCCGGTAGCTATCCTTGGCGGTGGCGAATCATCTGCCACATTAATGTCGATGATGTTGAGAGCAAATTACATTTATAATGATAAATATATGGTGACCCTGACTGGTCGCCGTGATGGTTCTTCAAGATTAGGGGAAGGAAATAAATGGAAAGAATATCCCGCTGTTTCTGCAGGATGGAGTATCACAAATGAGGAATTCATGAAAGACCTGAAGGTGATTTCAAACCTAAAATTAAGAGCTGGTTTTGGTGTTACTTCCAATCAGGCAGTGCCAGCATACAGTACGCTGGGCGGGGTGGCATCTAATGGCGTGCGCTATAATTACGGCCCCTCTTCTCAGATTGGCTATTACGTAACTAAAATTGTTGATCCCAAACTGGATTGGGAATATACCAGAACCACTAATCTGGGGCTGGACTTTGGCATTCTTAACAACCGGATATCGGGCAGCATTGACTGGTACACCGCTAAAACGGATAAGTTACTTTATGGCGTGCCTCTGCCCCCTACTTCAGGAATTTCGGAGCCATACCTAACAAATATTGGTAATGTAAACAACAAAGGTCTGGAGGTAGCACTGTCGAGCCAGAATATCACCACTGCAGGTGGCTTTTCCTGGGGAACAGACCTGAATTTCTATTTTAACAGGAACAAACTGGTGGCCCTGAACGGAAATACTACGCAGGTTACAAATGCTCAGTTATTTGTCGGGCAGCCACTCACAGCAATATTTGATTATAAAAAACTGGGTATCTGGCAAACAGAAGAAGCTGCAGAAGCAGCCAGGTATGGTTCTGTACCGGGACAACTGAAACTGGAAGACCACAATGGTGATGGTAAGATAAGTGTTGATGATAAATATGTTATCGGCAATGCACAGGCTAAAATTCAGGGTGGTATGACCAACCGTTTTAGTTATAGAGGGTTCGACTTCTCCTTTGTGGTTTATGCACGTTTCGGCGGCACGCTGATCAGCCAGGTTCACCAGCCATTAGCCGGTTATCTGACCATTAACGATGGCAGAAGGAACCAACTGGCTGTCGATTACTGGACCCCCACTAATCCCACCAATGCGTTTCCTTCTCCAAATGTAGCCGGAGGCCTGATTGCCTCCCCATTAACGAGCGATGCGTGGTCTACACTAGGGTATTATGACGCCAGTTTCATCAAAGTAAGAAGTATCAATTTTGGCTACTCATTTACAAGCAAGCTGGCTGAAAAACTAGGTGCCCAGAAAATAAAGGTTTATATAGCGGCACAAAATCCCTTTATACTGTACTCACCCTATGTTAAGGCAGGTGGTTTAGATCCTGAGGCGACAGGCACCGGTAACCAGGGGGTGGCTGACCCGGGTAATATCTCTAACAGGGCACTGACTATCGGCGCGACTTTACCTGCAACGAGGACTTTTCTGGCAGGCTTAAATGTTACTTTTTAATCGTTCATAATTCTTTTGATATGAAAACAAGATACTTTACTCAATTGATAATACTCTCAGTACTCCTCATTTTTGGAGGATGTAAAAAAGCATTAGAGGAGCATCCTTATACCACTTTCACTACAGATTATTTTAAGACTGCTGAAGGACTTCAGGCCGCTATTAATTCTGTTTATGCAGGTATGCGGTATGATTATGGTCCGATCGGTGCCGTGCTGCTGGCAAATATGGGCACAGATGAATTTACGTTTGGTGATCAGGGTAATTCAGGACAGACACTAGAACTTGGCACTTACCAGATTCCTCCTACAAATGGCTCTATACTTACACCCTGGAACAGAAATTATTCCAATATCAACCTCTGTAATGCGATACTGAAGTTTGCACCAGGTGTGAGTATGGGTGATCCCGCAAGAAACGTAATTATGGCGGAAGCGCGTTATCTGCGTGCGCATTATTACCTGTTACTGGTTGAACAGTTTGGCGCCGTGCCGCTCGACCTTGGTTCGGGCGATCTGGTATTTACAGATGTGGCCTATTACGGTTTTAACCGGTTGCCGTTTAATGAGATCCTGAAGAAAGACTACCAGGCAATGATTGATGACCTGAGTTTTGCAAGTCAGAACCTTCCTGTAGCGAGACCGGCAAATGCTTTCAGGCTTTCGCAATCTGCTGCTCTCCATTTACTGTCAAAAGTGTACCTCTATCGCGGTTATTCTGATGTAAAAGAATCGACTGATTTCAATAATGCTTATAAAACAGCGATGGAGCTGATCAACAACAAGGTTAAATATGGTACAGATCTGTTACCCGATTACAGTCTGATTCATAAACAGGGCAATGATTACAATAAAGAGATTCTTTATTCGGTAGAGCGACTGCCGTTAAACAACACCAACAATGAAACGCCAAGTCCGGGAACTGACTTTGCCAACAAGGTGAACCTTGCCAATAATTTGTTCAATGCAAATTACCAGAATGCAATTACTGTGGGTGGTGTTTCCCTGATCGACGACAGGCCCTTGCAGTATGGGCGACCATTACGACAACTGGCACCAACACCTTTTGTATATAACACGGTATTTGCAGATAAAGTAAATGACAGTCGTTTTGACTGTACTTTCAGGGTATTATGGCGCGTAGCTACTTTACGTACAGGTGCAGAACTGGAGACCTTTAAAACTAAAATTGCAGGCGTTGGTTTTGCTTTAGGTGATACAGCAATTTACCTGGCTCCCACTGATGCAAGAGCTGCTCAGCTGAAAGCGGCGGGCAAAAAATATAAAGTTATAGGTCCGTCTGAATATTATACCAATCAAAACAAAACGAATCAGCTTTACCCGAACCTGAAAAAGTATGATGACAGCGTGCGCAATAACTTTCAGGATGTTTCTGGTCGCCCTTTCATTGTGGCTAAACTTTCCGAAGTATACCTGATGGCAGCTGAAGCTGCATTACAGGATGGTCATCCGGCAGATGCGGTTCCACTGATTAATGCCTTAAGAGAACGTGCTGCATTCCGCTCGGGTTTAACACCTGATCAGCTTGCAGCGAGGAAAGCAGTGATGACTATTAATGCGGGTCAGATTAACCTGGACTTCATCCTTGACGAAAGAATCAGGGAGCTCTGTGGCGAAAGCCTGCGTTGGCCCGATCTTGCCGTGCGCAAGAAGTTGCAGGAAAGAGTACGACTACATAATCCTGATGGGGCACCCAACATAAAAGATTTCCATCTGTTGCGCCCCATTCCACAAGATCAGATTAACAGTGTGGTTGATCCCTCTGGTGATCCGAACAGAAATAAATACCAGAATCCAGGTTATTACTAGCCAGCAATTAAAACAAAAGACATGAAGAAAATGATCATATCAGGTATGTTACTCATCACAACGATGGGTGTGTATTCTTGCAAAAAAAATATATACAATGGTGCGGACAGTACGCTAGATGCACAATTCACCGATAGTACAGGCACCCTGAAATCTACAGTCTCTTTCCCCGTAGGTTTGGCAGTGGAATATCCTTTATCCTCCGCAAACACTACGTACTGGTCGATCGTAAAACGCGAAGCCGGCTGGATTACCTTTGGCAACGAACTAAAAAACAATGCCGTGGTCAAAGCAGATGGATCATATGATTTCAGTACTGCAGACCGGTTTTATGAGCTGGCTACTACTGCCGGAATTAAGGTTTTCGGGCATACACTTGTGTGGCATTCACAGCAGAGAGCCAATTATTACAACAGTTTGATAGGTAATACAGGAGGTGGTCCTGCGATCACAAACCTCGCCGTGAATCCTGGTTTTGAAACTACTACAGTGGCGACTACAGCAGAACCCGCAGACGGATGGCAGGTATTGAATGGTGCCGGACAATTTGTAAGCACTACCAGCAATACAAATACCGGTGCCAAAGCATTACAGATCAATGTTCCGGCCGGAGGGCAGAATTACAATACACAGCTGGTCACAAAAGCTCAGATTCCTGTAGTGGCAGGCAAAACTTATACCATCTCTTATTATATCAAAGGCGCTGCTGCTCAGAATATCCAGTTTGAAATCAGACCCTATTCAGGAGCTGTAGCGGGTTCGGTAAATTACCAGGGTGGTAAACCCGTGACAACGAGTTATGCGAAAGTATCTTATGATTACCCTGTTCCTGCTGGCGTAACAGCTCTACAGCTGGCATTCGATCTTGGAGGTACTTTGAATACACTGTATCTGGATGATGTGAGTATTACAGATGCAGCCATTGTTGCTCCCCCTTCTGGTGATGCATTAGCTACGATAGTCGATAATGCAATGAAAAAACACATTCAAACAGTTGTTAGCCGTTATGCAGGAAAGATTACTGCCTGGGACGTATTGAATGAGCCTTTCAGCGATGCCGGGGAATTGCGAAACAATACGAATACACCTACTACGGACTTAACAAAAGCATCTGTTTTTGTTTGGCAGAACTACCTTGGAAGAGGATATGCGGCGAAAGCTTTTGCCTATGCAAGGGCTGCAGATGCCGCTGCAGATTTGTATATGAATGAATATAATCTGGAGTCCAGCGTGGCAAAACTGGATGCTTTTGTCGCTTTAGCAACAGAATTAAAGTCGGCAAATACTGGTATTACAGGTGTTGGTACCCAAATGCATTGCAACATCAATACTTCTTACAATCAGATCAACAACATGTTTCAGAAACTGGCTGCAACGGGTTTAAAAGTGCGGATTTCAGAACTCGATGTAAGATTAAATCCTTCGGAGAAAGCAGGTAGCGTAGCCACCTCACCCACCTTACTCAACCTGCAGGCAGCGATGTACAACTACGTTGTTAAAGCTTATCTGAAATATGTACCGGAAGCACAACGCGGCGGAATTACAGTATGGGGTGTTGCCGATACGGACAGCTGGATTACCACAAGTCTTGCTAAGAACGATGCACCATTACTATTCAATGGAAGTTATGCCAAGAAATCTGCATATGCAGCAATGCTTCAAGCATTAAAAGGTCAGTAAGCAATTAAAAAATCATTAAAAGCCATTCCTTTTTCATCATCGGAATGGCTTTTTAATGCAATACTATTATTTAATTTCAGCTTCAAACGGTGATGCAGGAAGCCCTTCCCGATTGAAAAGATTTGCGCCCTTAGGATTGTCTGCCCAGGCATAACGTACATATTTTGGATTTGCAACGGTACTGTTCCAGACTATAACTTTTTTACCATCAATACTGGCTTTGGCCCAGACATAATTTTTATCCGCACCAGCAATTGCAAAGTAATCAAGTTCCTGACCGCCTTTTGCAACTAACCCAGCCCCTGTATCGTCAAAACTGAGGATCAGCTTTCCTTTGTTTGCGGTAATGGATTTGAGTACGGGACCTGAAGAAACTATTCTGGTGTTGCCATACACTAAACGTTCTGCCTGTAAAGCTAAACGGTGACCAACATCGGCTTTGTTCAGCGGATGGATATCATTCCATTCGCCTAGTCCTAAGGTAACCGCCATGGCTGCATTCGGAAGATTACCTAACGCCTGCTGAACAGCCCTAAGTTCTGCCCATTTGCTCTCTGAAGGTGTATTTTTGGCTTCCATATATTCCGGTAACTGAACCAGGAGAAAAGGCAGTTTACTTTTCTTCCATGTGTTGCGCCAATCCGCAATCAAGCCTCTCATCAATTGGTCATACTCATCTGGATTGTATGTATTTGCCTCTCCCTGATACCATAACACGCCTTTAATTTGATAATACTGCAAAGGAGCGATCATTGCATTGTACAAACCTACAGGCTTCCATCTGATGAAGGTCTGGGATGGTGCAGGTTCCATTTTTGCCCCTAGTTTATATTTCCATTCACCCGCCAGGTTAAGCGTATCTTTTCCTGCAATCAGTTGATAGTTTTTATCCGTTACGAAACCGCCATTACCTCCACTATTGATTACTCTGACGGTGAGCTCATTTTTACCTTTTTTCAATATACCTTCCTTGAAAAGATATCTTCTGGGAGGGTATTGATAACTTGTAGACCCAACAAACTGTCCGTTTATAAATACCGAATCAGCATCAACTATTCTTCCTAAAAGTAGTTTAGCAGGCTGACCAACCATCGCTGAAGGCACGTCAATTTCTTTTTTAAACCATACTACACCATTCAGCTTGCCAATGGATTCGTTCGACCAATAGCCGGGCACATTCATCGTTAACCAGCTGTGATCAGCCTTAGTTTCTCTCCAGTTATTCTTTAAGCCTTCATCATTATTATTTATTGTTTTACGCCAATTCTCCGAAGCCGCATGATCAGCTGTTTCTATCTCTCTGATCAGGCTATCATTTTTAAACCGCTGTGTTTCTTTATATAAGTCAGCGAAGTAACTAATTGCACGCTCGCTCATCCAGGATTGCGCAGGAGAACCGCCTAATGCAGCATTGATGATCCCTATTGGAACCTGTTGCTTTTGGTATATATCCAGTGCAAAAAAATAAGCCACCGCAGAGAAATCGAGCACGCTCTTTGGATTGACAGATTCCCATGCCCCCGAAGAAAAATCTTTACGCTGAGTCTTGAAATCGTATTCATCAGGCACGAGAAACTGTCTGATATTTTTATTCTTTGCCGCAGCAATTACTTCAGGATATTTATCGATTACTCTGCTCATCGGTAATTCCATATTGGATTGTCCGCTGCAGAGCCAGACATCCCCAAACATAATATCATTGAGCGTTACTGTATTGGTACCTGTAAATACCATTTCATAAGGACCACCAGCTTTATGAGGAGGTATTTTTAGTTCCCATTCGCCCTTCATATTCGCCTGCGTGGAGTAAGATTTATGATCGAAGTTTAGCCCAACATATTCCTTTGCACCCGCCCAGCCCCATAATTTTATGGTATCTCCGCGCTGCAAAATCATACCATCGCTAATCAACCTGGGGAACCTGATTTGGGCGGTAACCCTAAAGCCGGCCACAATCAAAAAGAAGAATAGTAATTTAGATTTCATATCGATGTTATTTATAGGAATACAACTTCACTTTTTGAATACTATAACTGCCTTCGGGGATTCTTAAATGTCTGCCCTGGTGACTTTGATCGCCATTCATTCTTAAACCGGGGATCCATTTACCATCCTTGAATACACCTTCATCAATATTGGCTATACCGGCATTGAATTTTTCATTAACAGGCTTAAAAGTGACCACTACTCCGGTACCTGCGACAATAAACTCATCATTGGCAAGCTGAATTACAGTAACTCCGGTAATTGGCCAGGTTTCATCTTTGGCTTTGGGCGACCAGCCCAGTGATAAGTCATGTGAAAAGGTCAGGATATAATCCCCCATACGCAATTCCTGTTTAGCATCAGTTTTATCAAATAATACTCCATTGATAGTCGCGCTCCCCTGATGCTGTAAAATCAAAGGACTGATCTGATTTAGCACCTGGTAAGCCCCGGAGATTTCCGCATTCATTTTTTCATCTCCATTTTCTATGGAGAACGGGGAGAAACCGATAGCATGATAGTGCCCTATCGCACTAAATGCCTTGCCACCGACTCCTTGTTCAAATTTGATTTCAGGTATAAACAAAGTGCTGTTCCCTCTTACATAGAGATCGTTCCAGTATTTGAAATCAGGGTTATAAAAATCCGGGGATAGTAAATCTATAGTCGGCACACCCGCTTTCCAAACATCAATGATATGCGGCAGAGGCCCCGCACTAGGATATTCGCCCGGCTTTGCTGTTTTTTTATAATTTAGTGCAGCGTTCAGGTACATCGGTATATCATACCCTTCTTTACCCGCTTTTGTTAGTTTATTGATGAAGTCTGCATAGTACCAGGCCATAAATATTTCGTCGGTCGCCAGCCCCTTCCCAAAAACAACTTCCCAGTTTCCTGTCGATTGATAACCATTTTTCGCCCACACCGCCTTAAATTCCGGCATCAGATTTCCTTTATTGCTGTGGAGATAACTGAAGAATGCAGCCGGGATTGGTTGGTTAAAAGCTATGGTAGCGGCAGGACTATGGTCCCGTGCATCAGGTAACATACCTATTTCATTCTCTACCTGGACCATCAGAACCGTTTGCTCTTTAGCATCTATACTTTTGATATGGCTCATCAATGCTTTGAATACTTTGATATCTGCATTTAGGGTATTTACATTAAAAGGGCTCAGGATCTCTTGCCCGGTTCCACTTTTATTGGTGGCCCGGGGAAATCTTTCCTGATCTTTTTTGACCCAGTACGGCGCATAACAAGACATGCTGTTTTTCCATGCGCCAAACCAGAGCAAGACCAATTTGATATCATTTTTTCTGGCATCTCTGATCAGGTCATCTACCAGTTTAAAATTAAACTTACCCTCTTCAGGCTCTATCAATTCCCAGTAAACAGGTGCAAGAATGGTATTCAGGTTGAGTGCTTTTACTTTTGACCAGACCGGTTGCATATATTCAGTACTGGAAGAGCTGGAATTGCCCAGTTCTCCACCTAAAATTAAATAAGGTTTGTCCTGCACATAAAGTTGTTTTACCCTCCCCTGCTGCTTCAAATAAGGCTGGGCGATAGCTGATGTGTTGAGGAGCGTACACATCAGCGTAATTAATGAAGTAATTTTATTCATCTTGATTAGCGTGTTAAGGTAACATCCTTTAGGATAAACTCATTATTTCTTCATCGGCTCTATCAGCGCAATTGTACCATCTGCCTGATGCGTAAGTTCAGTTACCTTTACATTTCTTAAATGTGTTTTACCAGAAAGCTGGGTGTCATGGTAGAATATATACCATTTCCCTTTAACCTCTACAATAGAATGGTGCGTAGTCCAGCCCTGTACAGGATTCATAAATGTACCCTGGTATTTAAAAGGGCCGTATGGGGTATCACCGATGGCAGATGCAAGGAAGTGCGTATCACCAGTAGAATACGTAAAATAATATTTACCATTGAATTTATGCATCCACGCACCTTCAAAGAATCGCCTGTCATGATCCTTAGTTAGTAATTGTTTACCTGTCTCGTCCAGAATCACGACATCCTTAACCGGACCATCAAAGCCGAGCATATTTTGATTTAACTTAGCCACCTTAGCTGACAAAGCCGGTTCATTTTGTTTCCCGGAATCTGTCTTGGAACCGTTTGTATCATATTTTCCATTTTTCCAGCGTTGCAGCTGGCCACCCCAAATGCCTCCAAAATACATATACGTGCTACCATCCGTATCCGTAAAAACGGCCGGATCAATACTAAAGCTGCCCTCAATTGGCTTTGGTTCAGCTTTAAATGGCCCTACTGGATTTTTTGATGTGGCTACTCCAATGCGGAAAACATCACTCTTATCCTTTACCGGGAAATAGAGATAGTATGTTCCACCCTTAACTGCTACATCAGGTGCCCAGAGCTGACGCCCGCCCATGGAATATCTTTAA
>Ga0247813_10000860_pt1 | contig 24687 bp, 22 predicted proteins | sample UWRJL169409C1_FD_180719 | JGI IMG/M metagenome (GOLD analysis project Ga0247813, IMG submission 180719) | Plant litter microbial communities from Arlington Agricultural Research Station in Wisconsin, United States - UWRJ-L169-409C-1 | ecosystem: Environmental > Terrestrial > Plant litter >...
TGGGGATCCGTTGCAAACCGACGAGCAGGAACATCATTCCGAGCGTCGCCAGAAGGTCCGGCACCCGCATGTAGACGATCAGAAAGCCGTTGATCAGACCGACGATAACGCCGATAGCGAGGCAGACAAGCGTTGCCGTCAGCGCATCGCCACCCATCACCACCATGACATAGGACGACGCCATCATCGCCGTCGTGGCAACTGATCCGATCGACAGGTCAAAGCCGCCCACCACCAAGGTCGCGGTCACGCCAAGCGCCAGGATGCCGGTGATCGATACCGATTGGAAGATGAACACGGCGCTTTGCGGCGAGGCAAAGCCGCTGGTCATGATGCAGAAATATACGATCATGCCGAAGAGCAGCGTGATGAAGCCGTATTTGATGGCGATCTCGCGCGGTGTCAGCGTTGCCGCCGCCGGTGCGGCCTTGCGGGCAGATGGACTGGCAGTCGTCTGTTCAATGCTCATGTCTCAGTACCATTTCATGTTGGCCGGCGATCTCGGCCAGAAGTCTGTCGACATTGACGTCGGCGTTGCGGTGTTCGCCGACCAGCGTATGCTCCGACATCACCAGAATGCGGTCGGCGATCTCGAAGGCTTCGTCCAGTTCGGTGAGAAATACGATGGTGGCTCGGCCAGAGGCGGATGCCCGTAGTTTGGCGGCAATATCCCGGCGTGCCGAAATATCAACGCCTTGAAACGGCTCGTCGAGAATGAGCAGGCGCGACGCCTGGCTGAGCCAGCGGCCGACCATGACCTTTTGCTGGTTGCCGCCCGACAGCGTGTTCATCTCGTCCCGCTCGGTCCGGCAGACGATGCCAAGGGCTGAAATCTGCTGGCGCGCCTGCGCGCGCTCGGCCCGGCGGTTGGAAATGCCGAAATTGGAGATGCGTTTGAGGAACGGCAGACTGACATTCTCGTATATGTTGAAATCCGGAACGATGCCGCTGTCGCCGCGGTCCTTGGCGACCAGGAAGACACCCTGGTCGATCGCCGCGCGCGTCGACTTCGGCGCATAGGACCGGCCGTCCAGCGTCATGGACCCGGTCACCGGAAGACGTGCACCGAACAGGGTTTCGGCCAGCGCCGTCTTGCCGACACCGACAAGGCCTGTAATCGCCACCACTTCTCCATCACCCAGCGTCATCGAGAACGGTTTTGCACCCTGCGCGATGGTCAGCTTTTCCGCCTTGAAAGCAGGCGCACTGCCATCACGCACGACGATGTTGCTCAGGCTGATCTTCTGGCCGAGCATGGCGTTCACCGCCCCCTCGTAATCGAGATTGGCGCCCTCGAACAGCCCGGCAATGCGGCCGTCCCGCAGGGAGACGATACTGTCGGCAAGCCGCCGGATGTCGGACATGCGATGTGAAATATAAAGGATCGCAACACCGCGGGCACGCAGCCGGTCGACCAGTTCGAACAGCCGGTCAGCCTCTGCACTCGACAGCGAAGACGTCGGCTCGTCGAGAATAAGCACCTTGGGCTCATGCGCCATGGCCCGGGCTATCGATACCATCTGCCGGTCGGCCAGCGAAAGATCGGCGACGGTGGCGTGGAGATCGATGGCGAGGCCCATGCGGTCGGCGACGGCCTGGGCTTCGCGCCGGATGCGGCGGGGATTGAAAATCAGAGGGGCGCCCCGGCCATTCAGACGGTCGAGCGTCAGGTTGGTCGCAACATCCAGATCGGCGACGACACCATCATTGATGTTCTGGTGCACGGTGACGACACCGGCGCGCATGGCATCGGCGGGCGTGGCCGGATCATAGGGCCGACCGGCAAGCGTGATCGTGCCTGCGTCGCGTCCATAGACGCCGCTGACGATCCTCACCAATGTCGATTTCCCCGCCCCGTTCGCGCCCATCAGCACGGTAACGGCGCCTGCGTGCAAATTCAGATCGACCCCACCCAGAACCTGGATTGGACCGAACGATTTGCGCAGACCCTCAATACGGAAAACGTGTTCCTGTATCATCTGCTCCTCCCTGACGATCAGGTTAGGCTGCCATCTAATCAAATGTCAAGCCCATTGACATTTGACAGAATGGTGGCTTACCAAAAGACAAAGGATGGCGTGATCGCGTGTGGAGACGCATCGTGCTGGGAGCGGAATGAGAAAAGTTCCGGGCGTTTTTTCGCCCGACATGCCGCTCCGACGGAGAGGAGGAACCATGAGTACGACACAGTTCGAAGCGCTGACGCCCGAGACCCTGCCACACCGGTTGGGCCGTAATGAAGCCCTGGCAGGCAGGATTGGCGCCGACAGTGCACGTTGGAAGGTGCGCGAGGTCGGCGATGGTAATCTCAACCTGGTTTTCATCGTCGAGGGGCAGAGCGGCAGCGCCATCGTCAAGCAGGCGCTGCCCTATGTGCGCCTTGTCGGCGAGAGCTGGCCGCTGCCGCTGAAGCGTTCCTACTTCGAATATCATGCGCTGACGCGCGAGGCAGAGCGCGATCCCGGCATGGTGCCGGAGGTTCTTCATTTCGACCGCGACCAGGCAATCATCGTCATGGAATTCCTGACGCCGCACGTGATCCTGCGCCGGGCACTGATCGATGGACGGCAACTGCCGAAGATCGCCCGCGATCTTGGCCTGTTCCTCGCCCGCACGCTGTTTCGCGGCTCCGATCTCTCCATGCAAACGCGCAAGCGCAAGGAAGACCTCGCCCTCTTCGCTGACAATGTCGAGCTTTGCGACATCACCGAAAACCTGGTCTTCTCCGACCCCTATTTCGATGCCAAGCTCAATCACTTCACCACGCCACAGCTTGATGGCATTGTTGCGCAGCTGCGTGCCGATCGCGACCTCAAGGTCGAGGCGCAGCGGCTGAAGCATCTCTTTACTGCCAATGCCGAAACGCTGCTGCATGGCGACCTGCATACCGGTTCGGTCATGGTCACCGAGACGGAAACGAAGGTGATTGATCCGGAATTCGCCTTCTACGGTCCGATGGCAATCGATGTCGGCATGCTGCTGTCGAATTTCTGGATGAGTTATTTTTCGCAATCCGGTCACGAGCAAGGCGGCGGCCGCGACGACATGAGGACCTATCTTCTCGGCGTCATCGTCGAGATCTGGGAAACATTCCGCGCCGAATTCGCACATCTCTGGCGAACCGAGCGCACCGGTATTCTGTACCAGCGCACCTTGTTCGAAGACCAGGGTGATCACCTTGGATCGGAACAGGCGCTGGACGCAGTGCTGCATACCTTGTGGACAGACATGCTCGGCTTTGCCGGCATCGAGATGCACCGCCGCATTCTCGGCCTTGCCCACAATGCCGATTTCGAAACCATCGAAGACCCGGATGTCCGGGCACGCTGCGAAACCAAGGCGCTCAAGCTCGGGCGCCACCTTGCCGTCAATCGGCGCCGCATCCACAGCATTTTAGAAATCAATGCTCTTGCGGAACGCCTCGAGAAGGAGACAGTCATTTGAACGTCGGAGATCGCCACTACCATACCATCTGGCTCAATGAGAATGGCCGCTCGGTCGATATCATCGACCAGCGCTGGCTGCCGCACGAGTTCCGGGTGGTGACCCTGAAGACCATTGATGATGTCGCCGTTGCCATCCGCGACATGTGGGTGCGTGGTGCGCCGCTGATCGGCGTTACAGCTGCGTATGGCGTCGCCATCGCGATGCAGGACGACGCCGGCGATGCCGCCCTCGACGCCGTCTGGGACGTGCTGCACGAAACAAGGCCGACCGCCATCAATCTGCGCTGGGCGCTGGACGAGATGCGCAGTGGTCTTTTGAAGGTGCCGGTTTCCGAGCGGGCCGCCGCGGCCTATAAGCGTGCCGGCGAAATCGCCGAGGAAGATGTGCAGCTCAACCGCAGCATCGGCGCCAACGGGCTGAAGGTCATCCGCGAGATCGCCGCCCGAAAGCAGAAAGGTGAGCCCGTCAATATCCTCACCCATTGCAATGCCGGCTGGCTGGCAACGGTCGATTACGGCACGGCCACGGCACCGATCTACATGGCGACCGAAGCCGGGATCCCGGTTCATGTCTACGTCGACGAGACACGGCCGCGTAATCAGGGTGCGCAACTGACCGCTTGGGAACTGAACGGGCATGGCGTGCCGCATACGCTGATCGTTGACAATGCCGGCGGCCACCTGATGCAGCATGGCCAGATCGACATGGTCATCGTCGGCACGGACCGCACCACCGCCGATGGCGATGTCTGCAACAAGATCGGCACCTATCTGAAGGCGCTCGCCGCCAAGGACAATGGCGTGCCGTTTTATGTCGCCCTGCCCTCCCCGACCATCGACTGGACCGTGCATGACGGCGTCAAGGAAATCCCGATCGAGGAGCGCAACAGCGATGAAGTGACCTTCGTGCAAGGCCGTGCCGCCGATGGCTCGATTGCCACAGTGCGCATTTCGCCCGAAGGCAGCACAGCCGCCAACCCGGCCTTCGATGTCACCCCGGCCCGGCTGATCACCGGCCTGATCACCGAACGTGGCATTGCCGAAGCCTCGCCTGAAGGGCTCAAAGCCTTGTTTCCGGAACGGAGCTGAACCATGAGCCTGTCCAACCATCAGACCACCGAGGATGTCGCCGCCGGCATCCGCAAGCGCGTTTTCCTGCACACCATGCGCAACAATGGTGGCTATCTCAGCCAGGCCTGTTCGGCCGCCGAAAGCCTGGCCTTTCTCTATAACGAGGCCCTGACGCTCGGCGAGCCGACCTTGCCGAAGGTGCCGCTGCCGTTTGGCGGTGTGCCATCCGCCACCAACCCCGACGCTTTCACCGGTGCCGGTTATCACGGCCCGTTTTCTCCGGAATTTGACCGGCTGATCATCTCGCCGGCACACTACGCCCTGGTGATCTATTCGGCCCTGATCCAGGTCGGCCGCATGGACGAGCACGCGCTCGACCATTTCAACGTCGATGGTGGCTCGGTCGAGATGATTGGCGCCGAACACAGCCCCGGCATGGAAGTGACCACCGGCTCGCTGGCGCAGGGCCTGTCGATGGCTGCGGGCATTGCGTGGGCGCGCAAGCGCAAGGGTGAACCCGGCAAGGTCTGGGTCTACATGTCGGACGGCGAGTTCCAGGAGGGGCAGACCTGGGAATGCCTGGCGGCGATGGCCTATCACGGCATCGACAACATCCGCGTCATCGTTGACGTCAACCGCCAGCAATGCGACGGCGCCATGTCTTCGGTGCTGGACCTTGGAGACCTCGCCGCCCGCGTCGCCTCCTTCGGCGTCACCTGCCGCTCGATCGACGGCCATGACCTTGCTGCCATGCGCAATGCCGCCGATAGCGGCGAACCCGGCAAGCCGCTCATCATCCTTGCCAACACCTCGCCCTATCAGGGCATGGAGTTCCTCAAGAAGCGATTTCCGCGGCTCCATTATGTCCGCTTCAAATCGGCGGACGAACGCCGGGAAATGCAGACCGCCATCGCTGCCGAACTCGGTGTCGATGAAGCTGAAATTGCGAGGGCCTGATCATGGTCGATATCGTCAACCGCCCCTATGCGAAGGCCTTCGAGACCTTCGCTTCCGCCCGCCCGGACATTCTCTGCCTGTCGGCCGATCTCACCTCGTCCTGCGAGGTCGATGGTTTCCGCGACCGGCACCCGGACCAGTTCCTGTCGCTCGGCATGGCCGAGCAAAACATGCTGTCCTTTGCCGGCGGTCTTTCCATGCAGGGCTTCCGGCCGTTCCTGCATACGTTTTCGGTGTTCCTCTATCGCCGTCCCTATGACCAGCTGATCAACTCGATTGCCTATTCCAACCGCAAGGTGCGGCTGATGGGTTTCCTGCCCGGCATCACCACTCCTGGCGGCATTACCCATCAGGCGATCGAGGATATCTCGGTGATGCGCGCCATCCCGAACATGACCATTCTCGAATGCGGCGATGCCACCGAAGTCGAGACAGTGCTTGAGGTCGCCGACAGCATCGATGGTCCGGTCTATGTCCGCGTGTTGCGCGGCGAGGTGCCACGGCTGTTTTCGACCCCGTTCGAATTCAACACGCTTCGCACGCTCAGCGAAGGCGACGACGTGCTTGTCGTGACAGCCGGTGTCTGCACCGAGGAGGCCCTACGCGCCGCCGAACCGCTGAAAGCTCGCGGCATTGGCATTCATCACCTTCACGTTTCGACGCTGAAACCGTTCGATCGAATCGGTCTGATCAAGGCGGCGCGCGGCAAGAAGGGTGTCGTGACGCTGGAAAACCACACCATCAATGGCGGCCTCGGTTCGCTGGTGGCGGAAATCCTTGCGGAAGAAGGGCTCGGCGTCAAACTGCGGCGTCTGGGCCTGCAGGATACGTTCGCGCACGGTGCGTCCAAGCCGTACCTGATGAAGAAATACGGTCTCGATGCCAGCGCGCTGGTTTCGGCCATCGGCCAGCTTCTCGGCAAGGACCTCGATATCGACGATGCCGAGCTCGAAGCCGTCCGGATCGATACAGTCCATTCGGCCCAGAAGGCGGAGGCGCTGTAATGGCCCGTTTTTCGGTGACCTACTGGATCGGCGTCGAAACAGAGGCGGACGCCCATGCCCGCGCGCTCGAGATCGCCGTCGAGCAGACAGTGGAAATCCCGCGCGACATCGTTCCCGCCGGCTATGTCGAGGATGAAATCCTCGGGCGTATCGAAGCGGTGCATCCGGGCTTGGACGAACGCGGCGGTTTTCTGGCCGAAATCTCCTATAGCGAAGACGATATCGGCGACGATTTCCTACAGTTTCTCAACATCGTCTTCGGCAACTCCTCGATCCGCCGCGATACGCGCGTCGAGGCGATGACACTGTCGGCCGGCATAGAAGGCCTGTTTCCGGGGCCGCGCTTCGGCACGCAGGGGATCCGCGAACGCTCCGGGGTGAGCCAGGGGCCAATCCTGATGTCGGCTCTCAAACCGGTCGGCCTGTCGACGGCAAAGCTTGCCGGTCTGGCACACCAGTTCGCGCTCGGGGGCATGGATTACGTCAAGGACGACCATGGCCTGGCCAATCAGAAGACCTCGCCTTTCACGGAGCGCCTGAAAGCCTGCACCGACGCTATCGGCGACGCCAATGAGAAGACCGGTTTTAAAACCACCTACGTGCCGAACATCACCGGCCCGGCCAACCAGATTTTCGAGCGGGCATGGATGGCCAAGGCGCTGGGCGCTGGCGGTGTCATGCTGGCACCCTCGCTTGTCGGCTTCGACGTTTCGAGGGCCTTGGCCGCTGATCCGGACTTTGCCCTGCCAATCGTCTCGCATCCGACATTCGGCGGAACCAATGTCATCACGCCAACCACCGGCTTTTCGCACCGCTTCTTCTACGGCATCCTGCAGCGCCTGATGGGTGTCGATGCGGTGATCTATCCGAATTTTGGCGGCCGCTTCAGCTTCTCCCGCGCGGAATGCCTGTCGATCGTCGACGGCTGCACCACGGAATTCGGCAGCCTGAAACCGATCCTGCCGGCGCCCGGCGGCGGCATGACATTCGCGCGGCTACCGGAAATGCGCGATGCCTATGGCGATACTGTGATGTACCTGATCGGTGGTGCCCTGTTGCGCGAAAAGGCAGACCTGCCTGCAGCCTGCCGCACCTTGGCCAACGCCGTGCGCGCACGGAATTGATGGAGCCTTGACCTGAACCATCGACTGCACCCCGCTAAAATGCCGGGTGCAGTGGATCTGGGGCTCTGTCGATAAAGGCTAAGGATGCCGGCGGCACCCGTCGCAATTGTCAGAAGCGCTGGGCAGCCGCTGGCTTGTTTCCAAGGATCGTGTCTATCCGCGCGAGGACGGCAGCGGTGAGCTTGTCCTTGTGGGTCAGCGCCGCCAGGTTGTCCTCCAGCTGGCTCAGGCGCGAAGCGCCCAGAATGACCGTCGATACATTGCGGTTGGACAGGCACCAGAGCAGGGCAAGATGGGTCATCGACAAGCCGGCCTCTTCGGCGAGACCTGCGAGTTCGGAAACTTTGGCAAGCTGGGCCCGTCCAGTCTCGCTCGACCATTTCTCCTTCAGCCATTCATAGCCGGGCAGGTTCAGGCGGCCATCATTCGCGATGCCCTTGTTGTATTTTCCGGTGAGAATTCCGGACGCAAGCGGCGACCAGATCGTCGTTCCCAATCCCATCAGGTCATAAAGCGGCAAGTAGTCGCCCTCGACCTTCTGGCGTTCCAGCAGATTGTATTGCGGCTGCTCCATCGTCGCAGGGGTGATCCTCAGATCGCGAGCCACCGCATAGGCTTCGGTCAACTGCTGGGCCGACCATTCCGAGGTGCCCCAATAGAGAATCTTGCCCTGCGCCACCAGGTCGTGCATCGCACGAACCGTCTCCTCAATCGGCGTGTCGATGTCGGGGCGATGGCAGAAGTAGAGATCGAGATAATCGACCTGCAAGCGCTTGAGCGCCGCATGGGCGGCATCGGTAACATGCTTGCGCGACAGGCCTCGCTGCGTCGGCTTGTCACCACCCCAGAAGACCTTGCTGGAAACGATAAAGCTGTCCCGGCTCCAACCGAGGGTCTTCAGGGCGTTGCCCATGACGATTTCAGAATGACCGCTTTCGTAGCCTTCGGCATTGTCGAAGAAATTGACGCCGTTGTCATAGGCATGCGCCATGAGCGAGACCGCGTCGCTGCCATCGACCTGTTTGCCGAACGTCACCCACGATCCGAACGAAAACTCGCTGACCTTCAGGCCCGATTTTCCAAGACGGCGGTATTCCATTGTGCTTCTCCCTGATAATCCCGTGACAACGGATGAACCGTCTTCATCGCAAGATGGAATGTTCGCAGACAAAATCCCAGAGAGCGCTGGTGCTTTAATTTGGAAATCCGGCTGGCATAGGCCGAAAACGAAAAAGCCTGCCGCGGGAGGAGGTGCGGCAGGCTTTTCGAAAACAACCGAACAGCGACTGGGAGGAGGAGTGCCGCTGTTCCTTCAGACGTCCCTGGGAGGAGGAGTGGGCCGTCTGAGACACGAAGCTTTGCGGGAGGAGGTGCATTGCTTCGATGACAATCATCATACGCCAATCCTGAAGATTTCATAGGCATTATGCTGCACTGCAGCTATGCAAAAATTGCAACCCGGAAGTTCGGCGCAGACAGCAATAAAACAAAAACGCCCGCATCATCAGCGGGCGTCATGCAATCAAAGTCTAGTCGTCGAGGTGCCTAGCCAGCGAACGAAGCGCGAGCAACGCGGTCGATATCGGCACGATTGATGCCAAGGTCGTTCAATTCGCGGTTGGTCATGCGGCCAAGCTCAGTGATCGTTTGACGATACTTGCGCCAGTTATTGAAAGAGCGTGCGACGTTCATGTGATCCCCTTTCGTGAGGTCTCTGTGACGCCGGCCACCTGACTTCAGGTCCAACGTCGTTTCGATGAAGGGAATATAGGCGTCCCTATCTGCCTGTAAAAGTGACAATGCCACAGGTCAACCATGTGAAAAATGCATAGGCCGACGCACTCGCCTTGCACCCGACGCGCATCAAGGCCGAAATGACGTCTTATCCGGGCTAGGGCCTGTCGCCGGCGAAATGGCACTCAAGAAACGGCAGATTGTCCTGTCCCCAGTAAATCTCGCCATCGTAGAGGAATGTCGGAAAACCGAACACGCCGCGCTTCAAGGCATGTTCGCGGTCGGCGGCCCATTTGACCCTTACGTCTTCATCAGCCTGCCGTTTGAGGAGGCTGGCGCCGTCGAACCCCGCCACATTTGCAATCGCTTCGCGGACAAGCGGCTGACCGATATCCTTTGCCTCGCCCCAAAAGGCCTGCTGCAGGGCACGGGTCAAACCGGCCCAGTCCTGGCCATCGAGATAGGCCGCGATAACAATCAGCGAAGCGGGTGCCGGATCGCTGAGTTGCGGCCGGTTGTCGAGGATCAGATCCTTGCCGCGCACACGCGCCCAGCGCTTCAGATCCCGCATCCAGTAGCTACGCCGGACTTCCGGGCGATTGCGCGAAAAAATTCCGCCGTTCTCCTCAACAACGGTTGTCAGGTAGGGGTGGATCGCGACGCCTTGTTTTGCGGCAATTTCAATGAAGGGATCGAAGCCGATATAGGACCAGGGCGAACCGATGGAGAAGAAATATTCAACGATTTTGGTCACTGCCTGTCATTCCTGTGAGTATTCAGAGTGCACATGGAGCAAGGGATGTTCTCACTCAAACCGTTCGCAGATGCCTGCCCACATCTTTTGTCCAGCCGAGTTGCGGCGCGATGAGCGTGAAGAAATCCTGGAGAATCTGCCGGTATTCCTGGTCTTCGAACTCATAGGGAAGCTCCAACCTCAGTTCGCTGACAAGCGGCAGAATGGGATCGGAAAACAGCCGCTCAACAATCTGCTCCGCGCTGCCGACGATATCACGTGCGTACAGGGTCCGGCGCTCGCCCTGTGGCGTCAGCGTGCGTTCGTGCCGCCCCGCCGCGTAATCATGATAACGCTTGGCCGTCTGTGCATCGGCGCTGTCGGTAGGAATGATGACGCGGCCGAGCCCGACGCGCCCGCCCGCCCCACCGGCCTCACGATAGGCCGCCAACTGCCGCGACTGGGCAACGAGGAAATCATCCGTCTCCTCGCCGGTCGTGACATTGCCCATCAGCAGATTGAAACCGCTCCGCCCGGCCCATCTGGCCGAGCGGAGCGACCCGCCGCCGTACCAGATGCGCTCCGTCAGTCCCTTGGCATGCGGTTGCAGCCGAGGCCGCTGCGGTCCTAATGGCGTCTTGATGACGGTTGTTTCCTCACCCACAGGCTTGCTCTTCAGATTATCGACGAAGCGCAGCACGCGCGCGTGCGAGAAATCATAACTCTCCCAATCGCCGTCAAAGACCAGCGGCGCGATCAGATCGGCATGCAGCGGCCGGCCGGCGCTCAAGCCGACGTTTAGCCGCCCGCGTGAGAGAACATCGACCGTCGAAAGGTCTTCTGCGAGCCTGTAAGGGCTTTCATACCCAATCGGGATCACCGCCGTGCCAAGCTGGATACGGCTGGTACGCTGGGTTGCCGCCGCCAGAAACGCCGTCGCCGACGAGATGCCCGGCTCCAGATGCCGCTGGCGGGCCCAAGCACTTTGAAAGCCGATCTCCTCGCCATATTCGAGGAGTTTCAATGTCTTTTCCAATCCGGACAACGGATCATCGGCGGGATAATTGCCCGGCGTCAGAAAGCCGATATGGTTGATGGCGATGCGGCTCATCGTCTCTTCTTCCTTCGGGATTTTCGCTTCAGGATTTCGGCAGGCCGGGCGGATTTGTTTCCGATTTCGGCAGGGCTTCCTCACCCAGGTTCCAATGGTCGAGAATCTTGGCGTAGACGCCCTTGTCGATCAACCCGTTGGTGGCGACGGTCAGAGCATCTGCCAGACCACTGCCCTTCTTCGTGGTGATGGCGACGTCGGACCGATCTGGCCAGCCGGCGCTCAAGGTACCGACACGTTTGATATTGTGATCGCGCGCAGCAATATAGACGAGCTGCGCATGCGGCTGGACGATGACATCGGCCCGGTCGGAGGAGACAGCCAGGAGACTTGCCGCCTCGTCATCGTAATATTGCAGTTCCAGCGGCTTCAGCCCGGCCGTGACGTTTTCGTCATTCCATCTCAAGAGGATGCGCTCCTGGTTGGTGCCGGCGCCGACGATGATGCGCAGGCCCGCAGCATCCTTCGGTTCCTTGATCACGCTGATCGGGCTGTCGGATTTGACGAAGAAGCCGTGCAGGCCCTGGCGGTAGGTGGAGAAATCGAACTTTTCCTTGCGCTGTTCGGTAACGCCGACATTGGAGATGACAGCATCATATTTGCCGGATGCCAGGCCAAGCGGCCAGTCGATCCAGGCGACAGGTACCAATTCCAGTTCTAGCCCCAGACTATCGGCAATGGCGGATGCATAATCCGGATCCGCCCCGACCACCGTCCTTGCGTCTGTCGCATAGGTCGCAAGCGGCGGCCCGCCGGGACTGACCGCCACCGTGAACCTGCCGGGCGAGACGAATGTGAAATCCTTCGAGATCGCCGCGACAGCAGCAACATTCTTCTCCGCCCGGATACGGGCTGGTTGTTCGGGGCTAAGGTCAAACACGTCATCCGCTTGCGCCGTCCCGAAAAGGATTAGCGTCGAAGCAAGCAGGGTCATCAAGAAGGTCCGGAAAGCCGGTTTGTCGGTCATTGTCATCGTCTCCATGGGGAATGCCCGGCCCGGCACCGTAGAACGGCGCCGGGCCGCCTCGTGCCGCCTTACGAACCGCTTTTCGGTAAGCCGGCTGGGTTGGTAAAGGACTGATCCACACCTTCAGCCTCAAGGCTCCAGTGCTTCAAAACCTCGCCATATTTGCCGCTCTTGATCAGGTCGTTGACGGCGACCGTCACCGCGTCGGCAAGACCGGCGCCTTTACGGGTCGTAACGGCGATATCGGCCGCCAGCGGCCAGCCACCGCTGACGATGCCAACACGCTTGGTCTGGTTCTTGATCGAGGCGCTATAGGCCTGCGTCGCGTTCGGATTGAACTCGACATCGGCGCGGCCGGACTGTATCGCCAGATCGCTTGCAGCGCGGTCGTCGTAATATTGCACCTCGATCGGCGCCAAGCCGGCAGCGACGTTTTGCCGGTCCCACTCAAGAATGATTTTTTCCTGGTTAGTGCCGGCACCGGTGATCACCTTCAGCCCCGCGACATCCTTCGGCTCCTTGATCTCACTGATCTTGCTGTCGGCCTTGACGTAGAAGCCGAGCACATCCTTGCGATAGGTCGAGAAATCGAACTTCTCCTTGCGCTCTTCGGTAACCGTGACGTTGCTGATGACGGCGTCATATTTGCCGGAAGCAACGCCGAGCGGCCAGTCTGCCCACGCAACGGAGACCAGCTCAAGTTCGAGGCCCAGCGAATCCGCCAAAAGGGATGCGAGATCCGGATCGGCGCCAACAAGTGTTTTTGCGTCCGAAGCATAGGTGGCGATCGGCGGATCCCAGGCATTGATGGCTACGGTGAGCTTGCCCGGCGTCACGAATTTGAAGTCGCCTGAGATCGCCTTGACCGCCGCATCGTCTTTTTCGGCACGAACCCGCTTGGAAATATCCGGGCTCAAGTCAAATTTCTCGGCCGCCTGTGCGTAGCCCAGCCCAAGGACCGCGATCGTCACGGCGCCTGCCATCAGAAGTTTAGCACGATGCAAGAATGTCATGTCCCGTCTCCATTTTGATCTTAAGGTTCAGTTGATGTTAGTCCCATCCCATCCGCTCAGGCGGCAGGGAATTTGCTAGAGAACTTTTGCGAGGAATGCGCGGGTACGCGGATGGTTCGGCTGGCTGAAGACGCGGGAGGGTGGGCCGACTTCCAGAATGTGACCGCCTTCCATGAACACGACCGTATCGGACACTTCGCGGGCAAATCCGACTTCATGCGTGACGATGACCAGCGTCGTGCCGGTGCGCGCCAGCTCCTTGATCACGTCGAGCACTTCACCCACCAGTTCCGGGTCAAGCGCCGATGTCGGCTCGTCAAACAGCAGCACCTTCGGCTTCAGGGCCAGGGCTCTTGCGATGGCAACGCGCTGCTGCTGGCCGCCGGACAACTGGCGGGGATAGGCATCGATCTTGTCCGTCAAGCCGACGCGGGAGAGAAGTTCCCGCGCCAGCTCGACGGCCGCAGCGCGATCCGTCCCCCGGACCTGCATCGGCGCTTCGATCAGGTTTTCCAGCACTGTCAGATGCGGAAAGAGATTGAAGTTCTGGAATACCATGCCGATATCGGCGCGGCGCTTGAGGATGTCCTTTTCTTTCAACTCGTAGAGCGTCTCGCCATTCTGGCGGTAACCGACGAGATCGCCATCGACCGAGATGAAGCCGCTATCGACGCGTTCAAGATGATTGATGGCACGCAGCAGGGTCGATTTGCCCGAGCCGGACGGGCCAAGAATGGCCGTGACGCTGCCTGCCGGAAGGCTCAGGTCGATCGCATCGAGCACTTTCAGGGCACCAAAACTCTTGGAAATGCCGTGGATGCGTACAGGAGCACCAGCGCGCACCAAGGGCGCGTCACGAAAGCCGGTCTTGCACACTGCCTGACCGCTTGACGCAGCCGTCTGAAGCGGCAGCGGCTGGCGAAAGCGGTTAAAGAAGGTCTGGAAAGGCAGCGGCACCGGATTGCGTACCGCGCCCCTCGAAAAGTACCGCTCGATATAATACTGGGCGATTGACAGAACGGTCATGATCACCAGATACCAGGCCGTCGCCACCATCAGTAGCGGGATGACTTCAAGGTTGCGGCGATAGATGACCTGGACCGTATAGAACAGCTCAGGCAGGGCGAGCACGTAGACCATTGATGTGCTTTTTGCCAGGCCGATGATCTCGTTGAAACCGGTCGGCAGGATCGAGCGCATGGCCTGCGGCAGGACGATGCGAAACACCTGGCGGCGGCGCGGCAGACCGAGGGCGGCTGCGGCCTCGAGCTGCCCCTGATCGACCGACAGGATGCCACCACGGACGATTTCCGAGAAGAAGGCGGACTGGTTCAACGTCAGACCGAGGAATGCGGCGGCAAATGGGGTTAGCAATTGCACGGTCGGATAATCGATGAGCACCAAACCGGTGAAGGGTACGGCGACGCGGATGGTCTCATAGAGGTAGCCGAGATTGTTGAGAACCAACAGCAACACGATCAGCGGAATGGAGCGCAGCAGCCAGACATAGCCCCATGACAGGCCGGAAAGCAGCGGCGACTTTGACACCCGCGCCAGCGCCAGCGCTGTGCCAAGCACCGAACCCGACACCGTGGCCAGCGCCGTCAGCAGCAGCGTCCTGCCCAGACCGGCCAGAACGGGCTCGGAAAAGAACCATTCGGCAAACACATTCCAGCCCCATCGGGGGTTGGTAAATGTCGAATAAAGCACGGCGGCGATGACGAGGCCGGCAAACACCGTCCCGACCAGGCGACCGGGATGACGCGCAGGGATGATCCGGTAGCGCGAATAGTCCTGGCTGTGCTCAGCCGCCCTACGGCTTGGCTCGATGCCTGCAAAATCTGTCGTGAGCGCCATGTGTGACCCCTGGTAAAACGATAAAGTTTCTGATCGCTCAGCGCTGTCCAACCGCGCGCTGCAACGGCTGTTGCCCAGACACGCCTGCGGGCAGACCACCGGTCGCGAGGTGGCCGATCTCTTTTTCAAAAGGCAGCGTTTTGTAGATCTCCGGATCGGCGTCGATGTCGAAAAGCGCCGTGTATCCGTATTTCAGATAGAGGCCGACGGCCTCGGGCTGGCGAAACCCGGTGGTCAGGTAGATGCGGGAATAGCCCTGGCGGGCAGCCTGTACCTCAAGCTCGAGCAGGACTGTGACGGCAAGGCCCTGACGGCGCAGGTCAGAGCGTGTCCAGATGCGCTTGAACTCGGCGGTGCGCTCGTCATAGTGCTTGAAAGCCCCGCCACCGATCGTTTCGCCATTGCGCTGCAAAAGCAGAAAATTCCCGTGCGGCGGCGCGAAGGCTTCGGCCGGGTAGCGGTTCATCTCTTCGGCAGCACCCGCCGCGCTGAAGTACGAGCCGTAACGGCTGTCATATTCATAGGTGAGTTCGTCGATCAGCGGTTTTGCCCGGGGATCGAGGGGCGTGGTGTAGACAAACGTATCGCTCATTTTCGCCATCCGGTTGAAGGTGGGCCTGCTGAGGCTGGGCCTGTTAAGATATTCAGTTGAGAAAGGTCTGTGCCAGCCGCACCCAGTAGCGGGCGGCGGGCGCGATGATCGCGTCGTTGAAATCGTAGTGGGCGCTGTGTAGCGGCGCTGTGTCGCCATTGCCGACGAACAGGTAGCTGCCGGGCTTCGCCTGCAGCATGAAGGCGAAATCCTCGCTCGCTGTGCGTGGCTTGAATCCCTCCTCAACTCTTGCCTGGCCAAATGTGTCGATCGCGATGCTTCGGGCGAAATCGGTCTCTTTGCGGTGGTTGATCAGTGCCGGAAAGCCCAGCCGGTAGTCCACTTCAGCCACCGCACCGAAACTTTCCGCCTGCGCCCTTGCTAAGGCCGGAATGCGCTCCTGCAGCTGCTGGCGGACGGTTTCGGTAAAGGCGCGCATGGTGAGCTTCAGCTCGACACTTTCCGGAATAACGTTGGAGGCCGAACCTGCATGGATCGATCCGACCGTCGCCACCGCCATTTCCTGCGGATCGACATTGCGCGAGACAACGCTCTGCAGCGCTGTGATGAAGGATGCCGAGGCGAGCACCGGATCGACGGCGCGGTGCGGCTCTGCCCCATGGCCACCCTTGCCGACGATGCGGATCTTGGCCTGGTCGACGGAGGCCATCGCAGGCCCGCAGACAAACCCGAACTGGCCCAATGGAACACCCGGCCAATTGTGCAGCCCGAAGATCGCATCGACCGGAAAGCGCTCGAACATCCCTTCCGAAATCATCTTGCGGGCACCCGCGCCGATTTCCTCGGCCGGCTGGAAGATCAGGTGAAGCGTGCCATTGAACGTCCCGCTTTCGGCGAGATAGCGGGCGGCGGACAAGAGGATGGAGGTATGGCCATCGTGGCCGCAGGCATGCATGACATCCGGATTGTTGCTGGCATAGGAAAGCCCGGTGGCTTCCTCGATCGGCAGGGCATCCATATCCGCCCGGATACCGATCCGGCGCTCGCCGTCGCCGCGCTTCAGTGTCGCGACGACACCCGTTCCGGCGATACCGGTGGTCACGTCATACCCCCAGGAGGACAGATGCGACGCTATCAGTTTGCTGGTGCGCCGTTCCTGAAAGGCAAGCTCCGGATATCGATGCAGGTCGTGGCGAAGTGCGATAATTTCATCGAGATAGGCGGCGATGCCGCGCTCTACGGGATCATTCAGGCGCTGTGGCTGTGCGATGATGTTCATGGCCGGCTCCCGGCGCCTAAGCGCCGACCGCCTTTCCGCGTGCGGCGTCTTCGGCCCTTGCCGTGTACCGGCTTTCCCGGTAGTCGAGCCCGAGATGATCGCGCAGCGTCTCGCCTTCGAGGACAGGATTGAAATAGCCGCGCTGTTCCAGGATGGGCAGGACATGGGTGGCGAAATCGTCCAGCCCTTCGGCAATCACCGGGAACCCGAGAATGAAACCGTCGGCTGCCCCCTCCTTCACCCAGCGGATGATCTCGTCGGCGATATGGCCCGCCGTACCGATAAAGGCCGTGCGCGGTGTTGCCGCATCAAGGGCGATTTCGCGAAGCGTCAGGTTTTTCTCACGCGCCGTCTTCTTGATCCGGTCCGTCGTCGCGCGAAAACTGTTCTTGCCGATATCGCCGATATCCGGAAAGGCTTCATCCAGCGGATAGATGCTGAAATCGTGGTGATCGAAAAAGCGGCCGAGATAGAGCAGCGCTTCCTCGATGGTGACGAGATTGCGGATTGCCTGATATTTCTGCTCCGCCTCCTCTGCCGTCGCCCCGACCACGGGGCCGATACCGGGATAAAGGCCAATTTCGGCCGCGCGGCGCCCTTGCGCAATCGCGCTCTGCTTGACCTGCTTGTAAAAGACCTTCGCATCCTCGATCGGTCCACCATTGGTAAAGACTGCATCGGCATGCTTGCCGGCGAGCTTGATGCCGGAATCGGACGCTCCGGCCTGGAAGACCACGGGCTGCCCCTGTTTGGAGCGACCGATATTCAGCGGGCCTTCGACACGGAAGAAGCGGCCCTTGTGACCGAGTGTGTGCAGTTTCGTCTTGTCGGCATAGACACCTGTTTCCCGGTTGCGCACGAAGGCATCGTCATCCCAGGAATCCCATAGCCCCTTGATGACATCGAGATACTCGTCGGCGATTTCGTAGCGCAGTTCGTGTTCCGGGTGCTCGCGGCTATAGTTTCGGCCCGATCCCTCGAGCGGCGTCGTTACCGCATTCCAGCCTGCCCTGCCGCCACTGATCTGATCGATCGTGGCAAACTGGCGGGCAACGGTGAACGGGTCGCTGTAGGACGTGGAGACCGTGCCGACCAGGCCGATCTTCGAGGTCGATGCTGCCAAAGCCGAGAGGATCGAGATCGGCTCGAACCGGTTGAGAAAATGCGGAATTGACTGCGCGTTGATATAGAGCCCGTCGGCGACAAAGGCAAAACCAATGCCTGCAGCCTCGGCCCGGCGGGCCGTATTGACGATAAACTCGAAATTGACGCTGGCATCGGCGGGACCGCTTGGATGTTTCCAGGCGTTCATATGGCCACCGGGGCCTTGCAGCATGATACCGAAGGGAATGTGTTTCTGAGCCATCGGAGAAATCCTTTTTGTCGATATCAGGCAGCGAGCGACAGCCGCTCCTTGGCGAGGCGTTCGATGGAAGCAAAGCGCTCGGCAGCGGTAACGGCCGGCGTTTCGATGATGAACTCGGTGATGCCATAGCGGCTATGCAGATCATCGAGTTGACCGCGCACCTCGGCCGCCGTGCCGTGCAGCACGCTCGGCGTCTTGGATTCGAGCCGGTCGATGCCAACGCCGGCCTGCCGGGCAAATTCAGCAGCCTGCTCCTCGCTGCCGACATTGACGCTTCTGCCGTCGGTGAGGAAAACCTTGACGATGCGCAGATCGCCAACAGCCGTGCGCGCAGCACTCGCGTCTTCGGCGGCATAGGCCGCAAGCGCCAGGATCGGGGTCTTTCCCCCGCTTGCCCGCGCATAGGCGTCGATTGTCTTGCTCAGGTTCTCCGGATCGCCGTTCAACTGTCCGGCAAACACAAGCTGCCAGCCCTTGGTTGCGGCAAGCACGGCACTTTCAATGCTGGCACCGAGGAGAAAGCGCTCCGGCGCTGTTGGAGGAAGCGGCGTTGCCTGCGGCGCCTCGCGACCGGGATCGCCGGCTAGGTAGGCATTGATGCCCGACAGCTGTTCGGCAAAGCTGGGCCGTCCGGCCGGATCGATACCGACCTGGAGAGCGCGCGTGGAGAACGGAAAGCCGCCCGGAGCCTTGCCCACACCGAGATCGACACGGCCGGGCGAAAGCGACGCCAGCAGATTGAAGGTTTCGGCCACCTTGTAGGCGCTATAGTGTTGAAGCATGACACCGCCGGAACCGACGCGAATACGGGCTGTCTTGGCGAGCAGGTAGGCAATCAGTGTCTCGGGCGCCGAACTTGCAAGGTTGGATACATTATGATGCTCGGCGACCCAGAAGCGGTGATAGCCGAGCTCTTCTGCCCTTTGAGCAAGCCTGACTGTCGTGCGCAGGGCATCCGCAGCGGTACTGCCCTCGTCGATAGGGCTTTTGTCGAGGAGACTGAGGAGGTAGGGCATGAGCCACCGATCCATTCGCTAAGTTGTAAAACTTAGTCTATAAAATCAGTAGATTTTCTGAATTATAAGAAATGCTATTCTCTTTGCGGAGATATAAGGGGAAAAGTCGACCCGCTCCCATATCGCGCAAATGCGCAAGTCACTTCCTCAATGGAGCTTACCAAGGCCTGTTGGTGCATCGGCAGCCTCATCGCCTTGAGGATGGGCGGGAGTGGCGCGCCGGTTTGCACTGGCTTTCCTTTTCAGGAGAGAGAGCAATCCATATCCCCCCTTCCATCGTCCAAAGCCGCTGTCGATATTGATATGGCCTGCATATCCAAGGTTTTTTGTCTGCGTCCTCCAAAGGCCACCGTAGAATGACAGGCTTTCGAGAGGCATGTAGACATCGTTCAGACTTCCGACCGTGATGGTTGGAAACGGCAGGGCGCGGGTCGGCATCCGGCCGAAATGGATCGCGCCCGGATGGAGTTTTTCCGTGGTGGTGAGATCGCAGGGCGCAACGAGCAGGGCACCTTTGATCAGTGATGCCGAAGGCGTGTCCGCACATTTTGCGGCCAGCAAGCAGCCAAGGCTGTGGGCCACAATGTAGGCCGGCCCTTGTTGAGCCAGGACCTCCTCAAGACGCTTCATCCATGCCTCGATCCGGGGAGATTGCCAGTCGTCCTGCTCGACCAGCTGGCTTCTGACGTCGTCCTTGAGCCAGAAACGCTGCCAATGTCCTTCATCGGATCCATTCAAACCAGGCAGAATCAAAGTGGGTGTCATGGGATGTTCTCCGCTCGTCTTCAGTTCTGGAAACAGCGCGCGCGCTGTTCCAGGGCGAAGATTTCCTCGGAGATTTCGGATATGCGATCGCGCAGATCACGCCGTGCCCGATAGCCCATGCCCACGGACAGGCCCGCGTCATCGAGGTCCAGCTTGGCCTCCAACTGGTCTTTCATGGTTTGGAGACGGTCGAAATGTCTGATCCAGCTCATCCTATCCTCACTTCCATGGCGCGAAAATTCCGCAATCCACGTATCATCGGCAGAATGAGCATTGTTATCCATAAAATTGATAGACTAAAGAAACCGCAGCCTAACCACGACACGGTTTGCAAAAATTTCGGGCTCCGGGTACGGGGGTGACTGGAAAACCTGTGCCCACCTGACAGCGAAACAGTCGCTCCAAGTTTGTTTTCAGTCTTTGAACGTGGTCGCCAAACATCGCGCTTTCTCAGGTGTGATGTCGGGGATCGCGGATTGCTCCCCGACCAGATCCGTTTCATCTCTCCACCAGGCACTCTGGCCCCGTCCGCACCTGTCTGTGATCCGCTTTTTGGAAACAGCGGACACCTGACCGTTGCCGGGTGCAGCCTTGATGGAGTTACGGTGCGGTGTAACTGCAATCTGCGCCGACAAAGTTTTTACGAAAATGCTGAAGGCTGGAAACCGACCCGATGATTGGGACAAGTTGGCAAAGGCAAGGACGCCACGGATAAGGCGGTTGACCTGAAGGCGCTCTGGGAAAAATAGCAATGAGCGAGAGCTGCCGCCGCCGCCGGAACCCGCCCCCCTCGATGTAAACCCAAGCTTCGCGTCTCGTATGCAAACGGATCTTCCGAACCGACGGGGGGTCGGTTTTGCTATGATTTCTCGTTCGAACCGGGTGGCGGAAAAACCCTTGTAGCCGTTCAGCCATACGCCATCGCGCTTGCATTGACCAATTTGATCCGCAACGCGATCGACCATGCCGGGGCAAAAGGCACGATCACCGTCCAGGTGAACCCCCGGGCTCAATCGATATCTGCAATCAGGGAGCCGGGACCCCCGTTGCGGAACGCCTGCGCGTGCCCAAACCTTTCCACCGCCTCAACTTGCAATCACCAGGAGCCGGTCCTGGCTTGTATCTCGCGCAAAAAGCCGCGGAACTTCACGGTGGAAACGTGCATTTTCTCGACGGTCAGGATCGCTTTATCGTTCGGTTCGAGCTCGGCGCCGCGCATCTCCTGTAGGCTGTCCGCTCTGCGGCAGCAGTGGATAAACGCGCCGAGCAGCGCCGCGCGGCAACCGTCAAACGATCTTTCCACGTGCCGCCACCGGCCAGACGGCGGAGATTTCACCCTTTTCCAAAATATTGATGGCGTCCACCAGGTTGGTAACGACGCAGGCGTGATTGGGCACGATACGCAGCCTGTCGCCGACACTGAGATTGATCGGGCCATGACTGACGAGGCGGCCATGCTCCTCCGAAAGCTGATCGATAGCGATATCATCACGGCCAAGGACGTGTCCGTAGCCGGAAAGGCCAAGCAGATCGGAGGTCAGCGCCTTGGAACCGGCATCGATGATGGCCCGGTTGGCTGACGGCACCGAAACGACGGTCGCAAGCACAGTCAGTGCGCAGTCATCCCAGCTGCAAACACCGCGCGAGACCAGCGAACGATCGTTATAGACATAGGTTCCGGGGCGGTATTCAGTCGCGACCGGCGCTTCGGCAGCGCTCATCATCGACGGCGTGCCGCCTGACGTGACGACGGGAACGGCAATGCCGGCAGCCTCGATCAACGTTTTTGCACGGGTCATGAAGGATTCGACGGCTGCCGCTCCATCGGCCGGCGGGTAAGTCATCAGGCCGCCGAAGACAAGGCCCGGGGCAGCTGAGATCCGCTGCGCAAGCGCTGCTGCCGCCTCCGGGGTTGGCACGCCGCAACGGTCGGCGCCGGTATTGCATTCGACCAGAACGCTCAAGGGTGTGGGTTGCGATACGAATTTTGACGACAGGCCGTCGATGACCGTTTCACTGTCGGCAACGACGCTCAGCGTCACCTTGCGGGCCAGGCCGGCGAGGCGATCCAGCTTTTCAGCGCCAAGGATATTGTAGGTGATCAGCACGTCGCGGATCTGTGGACTCCCGGCAACCATTGCCTCCGCCTCAGACACCTTCTGGCAGGTGACGCCAATTGCCCCTGCCCTCAACTGCATTTCTGCAATGGCCGGAAGCTTGTGCGTCTTGATATGCGGGCGAACTTTCATGCCATGCACATCCGCATAGGCCTGAAACCGGTCGATGTTCCGGCGGGCGACATCAAGATCGACCAGCACTGCCGGTGTGTTCACGGTCTGAAGTGTCGATACGGCCTTGGTCATGGGGATCCCTGGGGAAAATTTCCGATATGATTAACGGTAGAAAAGTGCTGCACAACCGTTGCGCCGATTCCTATCCGGAGAACTCGTGACAATCTATGCATCCCGGCTTGGAAACAAGTAAACCCACTAAAACAGACAATCCTTTGGCCTCTTCAACAACCACGTCGTTACCGCAGGCCGCCAGGCAATGAGGCCCCCCATCCTGCATTGGATGCGGCATTGAGAAATCGACGCGCTCTGGCGTCCTGCTTATGGTCGGCAGTCGTCACATTCATAACTCGGGCGAGATGGCAGAAATGGTTGACGACCTGGGCGAAACCATATCGCGACGCCCTTGGAGCATGCCTTCAGCGCTTCCTGTTCTGCGCCAGCCGCCATTGACGCGGTGAGACCCCCGTTTGCGTCTGGAAAAAACGCGAGAAATACGCAGGATCCGAAAATCCCAGCCGGTAGCCGACTTCCTGGACCGGGATCTGTGTGAACAGCAATTCGCGCTGGGCTTCGTCGATCAGCTTTCCGATGATCAGCATCTGGATATTACGGCCGGTACACTGCTTGACGATGCGGTTGAGATGGGTCGGTGATAGCCCGAGCTCGCTTGCATAGAACGTCGATGGTTTGTGCGAACGGAAATGTTGGTGGATCAGGCCGGTCAGCCGGGTCAGACGGCGCTCATTTTCGGTCGTACCATCCTCATCGTCACGGCCGGCAGACATGCGCGCGGTCAGCCGCAGCACCGCAGTCAGATAAGCCTCACAAAGATCCGCCGGTCCGCTTCGCCGCGCAGCCGTTTCCGCCGCCAGCCGGTGCAGCGTCGTGGCGGTATAAAGACCGTCCTCCTCCCCTTGCGGCAAGGCAGTCAGCTGGGGGTTGGCAAGCCATTCCCCAAGCTGGCTGTGACCCCCCGGCATCGTCTTCAGGTGCGAAGCCAATATGGTGAAGACATAACCGTCGATATCCTTCGAAAAGCGAAAGCCGTGGCGCGCAAAGGGCGGAACAGTGATGACGGCGGGCGTGACGATTGCATGGATTTCATCGCCAAAGATGGCGTCACCAGAGCCCGTTTCGATGTACAGAATTTGAAAGAACTGCTCATGGCGGTGCAACCCGATTTCCCAGTGATGCAAGCTGCTGCGCGAAGGGATTGTTTCGCAATGCAGCCAGAAACCGGGAGAATCTCCGGCCTTCTCGCCGTAAAGGTCGTAGGTAGGGATCGAGCGCATTGGTTTTCTTTGGGTCCTCAGATGTTCGATTTGTGCAATTTCTTGGCGGTAATGTCCATGGAGAGAAGGGCGCGCCGATGTCACAACTGAAGCAATGCAAAGCTTCGGGAGGAAGAGATGCGTACACAGGTCGTCATCATCGGTTCGGGACCGTCCGGATTGCTGCTCGGGCAACTGCTTGCAAAGGCCGGGATCGAGGCCGTCATTCTCGATCGCGTCGGCAAGGACTATATTCTCGGGCGGGTGCGGGCGGGCGTGCTGGAGCAAGGCATGGTCGGGTTGATGGACGCCGCTGGAGCGGGCGCCAGGATGCATGCCGAAGGCTTGCCGCATGACGGCTTTTCGCTCGCCTTTGACGGGGGCGACCACCGAATCGACCTCAAGGATCTGACCGGCCGCAAGGGCGTGATGATCTACGGTCAGACGGAACTGACGCGCGACCTGATGGAACAGCGCGAAGCGATCACAGCGAAGACGATCTACAATGCTGCGAACGTCTGCCCGCATGACTTCGACGGCCCCTCTCCCTACGTCACCTATGACGCCGGCGGCGTCACCCATCGCATCGATTGCGACTTCATTGCCGGCTGCGACGGATTTCACGGCGTCAGCCGCAAGGCCGTCCCGGAAAGGTCCATCACCACCTTCGAAAAGGTTTACCCGTTCGGCTGGCTCGGGCTGCTTGGCAATGTGCCGCCGGTCAGCCACGAACTGATCTATGCCAACCATCCGCGCGGCTTTGCGCTCTGCTCGATGCGCTCGGAAACCCGCAGCCGCTATTACCTGCAATGTGCGCTCGACGAGAGGATCGAGGACTGGAGTGACGACCGCTTCTGGGATGAGTTGCGGCGGCGTTTGCCTGCCCATCACGCCGAGGCCCTGGCGACGGGCCTCTCCTTCGAAAAGTCGATCGCGCCGCTGCGCTCCTTCGTGGCCGAACCGATGCGGTTCGGCAACCTCTTCCTGGTTGGAGATGCGGCTCATATCGTGCCACCGACAGGCGCCAAAGGTCTCAATCTGGCGGCCAGCGATGTCCACTACCTCACCGCGGGCCTGTGCGAATTTTATCAGGAACGTTCGCTGGGCGGTATCGATTACTATTCCC
>Ga0247813_10000861_pt1 | contig 24661 bp, 30 predicted proteins | sample UWRJL169409C1_FD_180719 | JGI IMG/M metagenome (GOLD analysis project Ga0247813, IMG submission 180719) | Plant litter microbial communities from Arlington Agricultural Research Station in Wisconsin, United States - UWRJ-L169-409C-1 | ecosystem: Environmental > Terrestrial > Plant litter >...
ACAGGCGATGAATGACAGCGGCTGGCGTGGCTCTTACGAGGGGTGGCTTGAAGCGGCCTACGAGTCCCTCCTGGAATCCGGTGTGGATTCGGTAAAAATTCTCCCGTTGGCAAAGCGGCTCAATCTTTCCCGGACCAGCTTCTATTGGTTCTTCAAGGATCGGGAAGAGTTGTTGAGTGGGCTGATCTCTAGATGGAGAGAAAAGAACACCGGGAACATCATAAAGCAGGCCGAGGCCTACGCGGAAACCCTCGCCGAAGCGATGCTGAACGTGTTCGACTGCTGGATCGACAAGAACCTTTTCGACTCCCAGTTCGAATTCGCCGTACGCAGCTGGGCTCTGCAATCGCCAGAAATCCAGGCGGAAGTCTCTGAGGCAGATCAGCGGCGAATGGAGGCGATCAGCCGCATGTTCATGCGGTTCGGATATGGCGAAGAGCCCGCTGACGTGCGTGCACGCACGACTTACCTGGTTCAGATCGGCTACATCTCGATGCAGTCCACCGAGGATCTCGATCTGCGCATGAAGCGGATCCCGGAATACATCGCGATCTACACAGGCAATATCCCCCAGCAGAGAGAACTCGACCGGTTCTTCGCACGTCATGGCTACAAACAGGAGCATGCGACGTGAACAAAGGCATGGCGTTGACGATTGGGGTGATCGGCGGTGCGGGCTGGCTCGGTGGCGCGATCGCCGCAGCCATTCTTGATGCAGACGTCGTTCGACCCAACGGCCTTTCCCTATCCTATCGCAAGCAGCGCCCAGACCACTTTCCCGGCGCCTTCTGGACCCCGGACAACCAGGCTCTTGTCGATCGCTCGGACGTCGTGATCCTTTCGGTCCGGCCGGCGGACTGGACGGAGGTGAAGGTCAATATGGAAGGAAAACTGCTGATCTCCGTCATGGCCGGCATTCCTCTGGCCGCGCTTTGCGAACGCCATAATACACGGCGTGTGTTCCGTTGTTTGCCGAACGCCGCCGCAGAGGTCGCCAAATCCTATACCCCCTGGATCGCCACCAAGGACACGAGTGAAGACGACCGGGCCGTTGTGCGGGCCATCTTCGGCGCCTGTGGGGTTCAGGACGAAGTCGAGACGGAGGCGGCAATCGACTACCTCACCGGTCTGACCGGTTCAGGGCCTGCCTTTCCGGCGATGCTGGCCAAAGCGATGATGGACGACGCCGTTTTGCATGGTCTCGATCGCGACGTGGCACGCCGTGCGGTCAACATGCTGATCATCGGCGCCGGGCGGCTGCTTGAGCGACATGACACGTGTCCCGGCGATACTGTTCAGACGTTCCGCGAATACCGCGGTACGACAGCGGCCGCGATCGACGAAATGCGTGAAGCAGGTTTCGACAACGCGGTCGCACGCGGGCTTGAGGCTGCGCTCAGGAAATCGGTGGCAATGGGAGATGCGTCCTAACGCCGTAGGAGCGGGTTCGCGCGGTGTCTCGCTCCATCATATCAGCCGCACAATAAAGGGAACGACAATGAAAAGCTTGCTTGCATCGACATGCCTCATCTTCGGCGCTCTCGCCGGATCATCCCTGGCGAATGCCGCTGAGTGCGGCAGCCTGACAATTGCCAGCATGAACTGGCAGAGCGCCGAGGTTCTTTCCAATCTCGACAAGATCATCTTAAATGAAGGGTACGGCTGCGACGCCGAAATCACTGTCGGCGACACCGTGCCGACGATCACCTCGATGGCAGAAAAGGGCCAACCCGATATCGCCCCTGAAGCCTGGATCGATCTGCTCCCCGAGGTCGTCAAGAAGGGCACTGAGGAGGGCAAGATCGTTCAGGTCGGCTCCCCTCTGCCGGATGGCGGCAACCAGGGCTGGTGGATTCCCAAATATTTTGCCGATGCTCATCCAGACATCAAGACCATTCCTGATTTGCTGAAGCATCCTGAATTGTTCCCGGATTCAGAAGATTCGTCAAAGGGCGCGATTTATAACGGCCCCCAGGGATGGGGCGGGACTGTGGTCACGTCGCAGCTGTACAAGGCTTTTGAAGGCGAGAAAGCTGGATTCAAGCTGGTCGATACCGGGTCTGCCGCGGGCCTCGATGGCTCAATTGCCAAAGCTTATGAAAACAAGCAGGCCTGGGTTGGATACTATTGGGCACCAACGGCTTTGCTTGGCAAATATCCCATGGTGAAGCTTGAGGCGGGCGTTCCGGCTGATGCCGCCGAATGGAAGCGTTGCAACACGGTGGAAAACTGCAGCGATCCAAAGCCGAACGCATGGCCCGTCGATACGATCGTTACGCTGGTTGCCAAACCCTTCTCCGAAAAAGCGGGGCCAGACGTGATGAATTATCTGGCAAAGCGCTCCTGGAGCAACGAGACCGTCAATAAGCTCATGGCTTGGATGACAGACAATCAGGCCAGCGGCGAAGACGGCGCCAAGCACTTCCTGGAAGAAAACAAGGACGTTTGGACCAAGTGGGTGACGCCGGAAGCAGCCGAGAAAATCGAGGCTGCTCTCTGATCATCTCTTCTGCGGTGCGCTTCAGCGCACCGCCTCCCAAGCGCCGATAAAACAAGAATACTTGCCACGGCTTCTTTCAACACGGGGAACAAAGATGGAATGGTTTTTCAAATTCCCGCACATGGATGACGATGCACTTCGTAATCTCAAAAAAGCGATTGACGAAGGATTTCGCGGGTTTACACGGGCCTATGGCGACGCGATCGAGGGTTTGTTCGTACCGCTACAGCACTTTCTCATCGCTTCAGAACGCTTTATGACAAAGACACCGTGGCCGATCATAACAGTCATCATCCTAGCGATAGCATGGTTTGCGAGCCGTAGCGTAAAGATCGTTCTTGGCTGTCTTACGACCCTCTTGCTGATCGGCTATTTCGACATGTGGGACGACACCATGCGAACGGTGTCGATGATCTTTGTCTGCACGGTTATCTCGATTGCCATCGGTCTACCCATCGGCATCGTGATGTCGCGCTCTGACCCGGTTCAACGGGTTGTGAGCCCCATCCTGGATGTGATGCAAACGATGCCGAGTTTCGTCTATCTAATCCCTGTCGTCATGCTGCTGGGCATCGGCAAGGTTCCTGGCCTGATCGCCGTGGTTATATACGCCATTCCGCCGATGATCCGGCTTACTGACCTGGGCATCCGCCTGGTTGATAGGGACGTTCTGGAGGCCGCAGACGCATTCGGAGCGTCAAGCAAGCAGAAATTGCTCAAAGTTCAACTGCCTCTTGCACTGCCCACGATCATGGCCGGCATCAACCAGACGATCATGATGGCGCTGGCCATGGTGGTCATCGCCTCGATGATTGGCGTCCAGGGGCTCGGCCAGCCGGTCCTCAAGGCAATCGCCAACCAATACTTTACGCTTGGCATCTTCAACGGTCTTGCCATCGTCGGCATTGCCATCATCTTCGATCGCGTCAGCCAAGCCTATGGCAAGCGACTACAGAAGCATCGGGAGATCGTCCATGGCTGAGCATGTCTTTGGCGGTATCAAGATCCGCCACCTGTATAAGATCTTCGGACCAAATGGCGCCGCTCACATTGAGGCCGTCAAGAGGGGCCTGAGCAAGACCGAATTAAACGAGAAGCACGGCCACGTTCTTGGCCTTCGCGACATCAACATCGAGATTCCATCGGGTCGCATCCAGGTCATCATGGGCCTGTCGGGATCCGGCAAGTCGACGCTCATCCGCCACATCAACCGGCTGATCGATCCGACCGGCGGCGAAGTTCTCGTTGACGGCGTCGATGTGGTGAAAATGCCGCAGGCGGAACTGCAAGAGTTCCGCCGCCATCAGACGGCGATGGTGTTCCAGAAGTTCGCGCTACTGCCTCACCGTACCGTGCTGGACAATACGATCTTCGGCCTCGAAATCCAAGGTGTCCCACGCCAGCAAAGCATCGATACGTCCAGGCGCTGGCTGGAACGTGTTGGTCTCAAGGGGTTTGAGGGAAAATACCCCAACCAGCTCTCCGGCGGCATGCAGCAGCGTGTTGGCCTTGCGCGAGCGCTCGCTAACGATGCTCCTGTCCTCCTGATGGATGAGGCATATTCCGCGCTCGATCCGCTGATCCGCACCGACATGCAGAGCGTTTTGCTGACCCTGCAAAAGGAGATCAAGAAAACGATCGTCTTCATCACGCACGATCTTGACGAGGCACTGAGGCTCGGCGACCAGATAGCGATCCTACGCGACGGCGAGGTCGTCCAACAAGGCACCAGCCAGGACATCGTGCTCAGGCCCGCCGATGAGTACGTGGCAAACTTCGTGAAGGAGGTGAACCGTGGCCGCGTTGTGCATGTGGAGGCCGTCATGAGCCCCTTACACGCACCCTCCGGTCGAATTGGCACGACAGTCGTTGCCGGCACAACAATCGAGGATGCGTTGCGCAGCCTGGCTTCCGCCCCCGAAGGCGACATCACGGTGGTCGATACTGCCGACAAACCCATCGGCAATATCACCTTCCGGCAACTTGCTGCTGCGATGGTGAACCACAAGGCTCCGATCGGACCTGCCGCCGTATCGGCCAGGGCAGTTTAGCCCACAGTTTCGAGCAAGTCACATGCGCTTTCGCACCGAACATCCGGTTCGGGAAGAGTTGCACAACGAGCTTCGGGCCAGGAAGTCGCTCTATCTCGATGGAGACGGACGTCTGGCACGCCGCGATAACCACGATCGACTGGTTACCGGGCGGAACCGGCACGGCGGCGCGCATGGCGCAGCTTCACGGCAAGGATCGCCTGACTGTCGGCGAGACCTTTCGTCAGGAAAGTTCGATCGGCACGGTCTTTGAAGGACGCATCGAGGAAGAGCTCGATGTCGGTCCCTTCCGAGGCATCAAGCCAAGCGTCGTTGGCTGGGCACGCATCATCGGTCACAATACGATCTTTGTAGACGATCTGATTCCTTTGGCGCACGGTTTCCAGATCAGATGAACGCGAAAGCGCGGTGGAGTGGACATGAAATCGTTGGATCAAGGCATGCCTGTCGATCGGCTGAAGATCGGTTTCGTGCTCGCCAAGTCGTTCACGCTCTCCGCCTTTGCCCTGTTCGTCGACACGTTGCGGCTGGCGAGCGACGAATTCGACAGGTCGGGCCGTGTGTTGGCCGACTGGGAGGTGCTTGGCAGCACGCGGCATTTGATAACGTCCAGTTGCGGCGTCAAGGTCGCGCCGACGTCGGACTTCGTTGACCCCAGCCAGTTCCAGTACATCGTCGTGGTCGGCGGCCTGCTCAGCAACGGCCCCTGCGTCGACCACGAAACAATGGACTTCCTGAAGAAGGCATCGACAAAGAACGTCAAGCTGATCGGCGTCTGCACCGGCTCCTTCATCCTTGCCGAAATCGGCCTGATGAAGGAGCACCGGACATGCGTCAGCTGGCTCCACTACAATACGTTCCGCGAGCGCTTCCCCGACCATCAGGTTCGCTCCGACCGGATCTTCAACCTCGACCGGACACGCGGATCCTGCGCCGGCGGCAGCAGCGCCGCCGACATGGCGGCGCTGATCGTGCGGCGTCACATCAGCAAGGAAGCCGAGCGCAATGCGCTCGAGGTTCTCCACATTGAAAAGGCCCGAACCGCGCTTGCCATCCAGACCCGCAAGCCGCTCTCCATCGAGTGCAAGGATTCAAGGATCAGGGCCGTGCTGATCATGATGGAGCAGCATATCGAGGGACGCCTCCCGATCGAGGAACTCGCCGCATCGGTCGGGCTCTCCAGGCGGCAACTCGAGCGCCTGTTCATGGGCGAAACCAAGAGCTCGCCGGCCCTCGTCTACCGGCGGGTTCGGATGGAGCGCGCAAAGCAATTGCTCATCAAGACCAAGGCATCCCTGATCGAAGTTGCCCTTGAAGTCGGGTTCGAAAACGCCTCCCACTTTTCCCGCGCCTTTTCCCAGACGTTTGGGAAAAGCCCGACGAGGATGCGGGCTACCGAGTTGAGCGACCGTGCTCTTTGACACTTTAGGATACGGTCCCATGCGTTATTGATCGCCTTGAACCGATATGAACCCCAGACCTGTAGCCCACCTGCAAGGAACTAACTTTGTTGACAAGGAGGCGTTTTGGACGAAACGGATTGGCGTCATGGCAGACCGCCTCACACTTCAAGCAATATCGCCAATTCGAGCTTTGGCTGGAGGGGAACACTGGTTTCGCCCGAAGCATATGACCGCGCGTAACGTATTGGGCACTATTGGCTCGCCTGAGCTGACCCGCCAATTCATGGCGGCGAGAAATATCTCTAAGACGAAATCTGTCGTCGCTGACATGTGCTGATGACTTGGCGAATGACCCAAAACACCAGGAGATGCCTCCTAGCGCTCACTGCACGGCTCTGACATCCGCGCTACCACTCGGCATGAAGTCATAAAAGGCTCACGCGAAAATGGCATGCTACATCCGACGGTTAAGTCGGTGCGTGGCGGGACATCAAATGCGTGAAAAGAAACTACGCGAAATCGAAGCAATTGCGAATACGATCAGAGAGCTTGCGATCCCAGGGATGAAGCCAAAGGTTTTGGTCGACGCAGTGATGGAAAGGCACCCAACAGCAACGAAAAAGGAGGTTGCGAGGGCGGCCTTCATGAGCGTCATCCTGTCGGCCGACTTTGATCCTGAAGATACACAGGCTCTCCATGACTTGGCAATGGAAACCCGCGATCACCCCGAAGACTAACGCGGGGGGTGGGATCCCCGCGTCTTTGCCTAAGGTAGGTCGCGGTAAGGCTTGAATTTCAATTCCCTATCTTGATCAACCGCAGCCGTGGAAACTATTTTCGACAGGTTCCCAATGCGCCAAAGCCTTTTATAGCCTCAGTGAGGTGCCCCGACTTTGCAATGCTCCTCCGAAAACACTATCGGTGTGATCCACGCGGTCCACACCTCACGTAACAAATTGGTTCGTTTGCTGGAAATACCAGGTTGCTGCGCCGAGTTAGGCTGCCAAAATCTGCAGGATGACCGGACGGTAGCCATCAAGTGCCAAATCGATGGTTTCGACGTCACGACTTGAGAACCAACCGAGCTCTGAATGCTCGTCGCCTAACATGCTTGCGGCGCCGCCATTCCAGCTTCGTACCGCGTACACATGGAAGGGCGTTTTTTCAGAACGATCTGTGTCCTGGTAGAGTGTGGCCTCGTGGCTGAAGGCGAGTGGTTGCAACCCGACTTCCTCCAGGCATTCACGCACGAGAGCGACATCAATGTCCTCTCCCTTGTCAACGTGGCCTCCGACGAGGTCCCACAGGTTGGCTGACCATTTTCGATGAGGTGCTCGCTTGACGAGCAACACCTTCTCATTTGCAATGAATGCAGCGCAGACAATTTTCGACATGGAATTTTCTTTCGGTGTTGTCGATGCGGCCTTTGGTGGGTTTTCATCTTCCACCAGACCCATGGCTATAGGAATGCTGGTTCCGGTGCGAGCCGATCAAACCAAGAAATTGCAGAGTGAGAACCGCACGGCTTAACTCAGATCATGAAATTTTCAGCATTTTGAACGTGATCGTCGCACCGGCGATCACAATGAGCACGCGAGCGATGTGATGCAGAACGACAAAAGGCACTTCGACATGAAGGGCGACGGCCACGAGACTCATCTCCGCAATACCGCCCGGTGAATAGGCGAGGATCAACGCTTTTAGGGGCACACCTGACCAGTGGGAAATGGAAAGCGCAAAGACCAGCGTGATCGTCAGCAAGATAGCGATTGATCCGACCGAAAGACCAAGAATCTTCAAGACCACCCGCGGGGCTGCCGTAGCAAACCGGCTGCCGATCGAAGCTCCGAGCACGACTTGCGCAAAGGCCGTCAAACCCGTCGGCAACACGAAATCCGTCACGGCAAAATAGTGGAGGGCCGCACTGATGGCGAGTGGCCCGGTCAGATAACGCGCCGGAAACCGGAGCGCGACGCCGACCGCGGCGCCGACCACCACGGTAACGAGGAACCAAACTATATCGCCACCATCCAGCACACTGAGCGGCACATACCGTCCCGTTCCCGCAGCGACGGAATCTCCCGAGATCATTGCCAGGATGAAGGGAATGCATGAAACGACAAGAAAGATGCGAGCGGAATGCACAAGAGCAATCATGCGCTCATCCCCACCGCGTTCGCTACCAAGGATCACCATCTCTACCACGCCACCGGGCATGCCGCTGAAATACGCGGTCGCGTGATCAAAACCAGCGACCCAGCGAAAATAGAAATAGGATGCGGTTCCGGAAACCGCGATGAAGGCAACCAGTCCCGCCAGGGGAATGGCCCATTCTGCCCAATGCTCGAACATGCCGACATGGAACGATGTGCCGATCATGGCGCCGATCATCGCCGTCATCGGCGGTCGGGTCTGCGAGGGCACCGAAATCGGCGCACTCAGAATTGCACAGACACCCGTCGCAAACATCGCACCCAGCAGCCAGGGCAGCGGCATGGACAGCCACCACATCGCAAAGCCGCCGATTGCCGCGACCAACAGGGTGAGAACAAATTTTGCGGCGGGCCTGCCCATCGCGTCACGCATCGTCCTTGTCGCCCGCATCCCGCAGGCCTCTAGCTTCCGAATACGGCTTCAAGCTCCGTCACCTCCTCGCAGGTCAGCAATGAGACTGGACGAGCTCCGACAAGGAAGAAGAGTTTGGCTGTCTCCTCCAGCTCTTCGTAGATCGACACCGCCTCGGCAAGGGATTTCGCTGAGACGATCGGGCCGTGATTGGCCAGCAGCAAGGCATGATGCGTTTTGGCACCTTCCCGCACGGCGTCGGCAAGCCGGCGATCCCCTGGCCGATAGTAGGGTAGTAGCGGCAACCTCCCGACGCGCATGACATGATAGGCTGTCATCGGCGGCAGGACATTGGCTGTGTCCTCGTGGCAGAGGCAGGAGATCGCAACCGCGTGGGTAGAATGCAGGTGCACGATTGCGCCCGCCTGCGGCCGCTCATCATAAACCGCGAGATGGAAGAACGCTTCCTTGGATGGCGGATCTCCCGAGATCAGAATGCCCTCTGGCGAGACTTTTGAAATCCGCTCCGGGGCGAGGAGACCGAGACTGGAATTGGTCGGTGTTACCAGGATCGAGCCGTCTTTAAGCCTGACAGAAAGGTTTCCGGCGCTGCCATGGGCCAACCGCCGCTCATACAGGAGCCTGCCATAGCGGACGATCTCCGACCTCGCGTCGTCTTCACGGATAGTGATCATCGTCCGGCCATCGCATCGAGCGCCTTTGCCAAAAAAACCTCCGAGCCAAAATTGCCCGACTTGAGGGCAAGCGCGATCGTGCCTTCGGCATTGGTCAGGATCGGCACGCCCGGATCGATCTCATGCCCGACGCGCAAGGCTCCAAGACCGAGTGCCTGCACCACCGCTCCGGAGGTTTCGCCACCGGCGACGACGAGCCTTCGCACGCCACCGGCAACAAGCGCCCGCGCCATGTCTCCAAAGAGCGCGTCCAGCCGCTCAGCCACAACCTCGCGCCCATATTTTTGCTGAGCGGCGGTCACGGTTTCCGGATCGCCAGAGGAATAGACAAGTGGTGCGCGTCCCCTGTTATCCTCGAAAAAGGATAAAATCCCCTCACTCTCGAACGCGCCGGACATCACCTCGTTGACATCGATCGCGAGCGTCGGATGCTTTAGCGCATGCACCTCGATCTGTCTGCGAGTTGCGCCGGAGCAACTGCCTGCCAGGATCGCTTCAGCGCCCTCGATGCCGGTAAACCCGTTTTGCGTCCCCCGCGCCTCGCCACGCCTGATGAAATTAGCCGGCAACGCCAGCGCCACGCCGGAACCGCCGGTGATCAGCGGCGCATCGGCACAGGCCACGCCGAGGGTTTTAAGGTCCGCATTCGAGATGGCGTCGGTCACGACGAGCGTTTGCCCGCGTTCGCTCGCCTGCATCAACGCCGCGCGAAGGGCCTGCGGTCCCTCCCCTACCGTTTCGATCGTCACAAGGCCGACCGGCGCCCTTGTCTGGCGCGAAAGCCAGCGGCGGATATCGGGATCGGTCATCGGCGTCAGTGGATGCTTTTCCATGCCGGACTCGCTCAGGAGCCTGTCGCGCACGAAGAGGTGGCCCTGGTAAATCGTTCTGCCGGCGCCGGGAAAAGCCGGGCAAACCACCACGCCCTTGACACCGAGCCTTTTCGCCAGGGCTTCGGCGACCGGCCCGATGTTGCCATCAGGTGTTGAATCGAATGTCGAGCAGTATTTAAAGACAATCTGCCGGCAGCCCTGCGCCAATAGCCAATCCAGCGCCGAAAGCGACTGGGCGACAGCCTCTTTGGCGTCAATGGAGCGGCTCTTCAGTGCGATGACGCCGGCCTCGATATCGGCGTCTGCATCGTGCGCCGGCACGCCCATATATTGCGCGGTCAATAGCCCGCCCTCGCCGGGCAGTCCCTTGGTCAGCGTGTTGGCGATGTCGCTCGCGCCGGTAAAATCGTCGGCGATCACGCCTATCAGCATGGTGTTGTTCCTTCAATCAGCGCGCGCATGCGCGCAACCGCCGCTTCCGGCGCCGTCAGTACGGGAATATCGACAACATCGCGAACGGCCTGCGCCGCCCGCGAGGTGGAAAAATGCGCCAACATCAGGGCATCGAGGCCCGCGAAGTTTCCTGCGACCTCGGCCACCCGCCGGTTGTGATCGGCGACGTCACCCCGGCGCAGGCTCTCGATCGCCCCTTGCGCCAGCACAGTTTCAAGCGTTGCCAAACTTCCCGTCTCGGAGGCAAATTCCGCGAACTCGTCTTCCATGGTCGCAATGGCCGGCGCGAAGGTCGCGACCATGCCAATTTTGGAGCCGTGCGAAAGCGCGGCTCGAAACATCGCTTCATTGGGCATCAGCACCGGGATCGACACCTCCACTGCCAGCCTGCGGATCGCCGGACCGAAGGCCGAGCAGGTGATCAGGAGCCCGTCCGCGCCACCGTTGACCGCCTGCCGGCCCAGTGCAACAAAGCGGCGGGTGATATCCTCCGAAAGTTCGGAGGGACCAAGGGCCCTGTCCACAGAGAGGCTTTCATCGAGAATGTTGACGGCTTGGGCTTCCGGCCAGAGGGTTTGCATGGCGGCCCGGATGGGCTCCATCGCGACCAGCGTGGCATGAAACAGGAAGATACGCGGAGAAGACATGGGATATCGGCCTCATCGATCAGGAAAGGAACGTCCGGTCCTGAAGACGGCGGATTTCCCAGAGCGTCGAACCTTGCGGCTCCTCCACCAGGTCGTAGGTGATGAGCGTGCCCGCCGGGATGTCCACCTTCGCCCGGTTGCCGGTCAAAAGATGGGCGCAGGCTGGATTGCCTGACGCAACGGCCACGGCGGGGATAATCCGCGCCGTCATCATCGGGCTGTGATCGTTGCCGAATATCTCGCCAGCCTTGATATCGCGGGCCGCGACTTTTGCAAGGTCATAACGCGGGCGATAGTCGTCGGAACCGGTATCGATGCCGAGCAGACCCGCCATCAACAGCGAGGTCGCCGTCTCCACGCCGCAGAGATGATAGGGACGGTAGATCACCGCCGCCGTCTCGTCATAGTTGGGGATCTGGCCCTTGGTGGTCAAAACATGGTTTGAATAGGCGTTGTCGCAACGCACGACAAGGAAGACGCCTCCGCCGAGACCGGATTCATCGGGCCGGCGCAGGCAGGTCGCCAGATCGATCGTGTTGGAGCGCTCGAACACGCCGCCATTGGCCGTTTCGCAATAGACAATCGGGATTTCGGTGATGCGCAACGGCGCGTGAACCAGCGTGTCCACGGCCGGCGTCATGCCCGTGTAATTGGCCGCGACCGTGATCTCGCAGAGATCGTAGGCGCCCGGTTGCGGCAGGCGTGCCAGGATTTGCTTGCGGCGGGTCACATACTCCGCTGCCTGACCTTGAGGGATCATGGAAAGCCATTTGCGATCCTCCTGCGAAACGGCAATCGTCTCGACGAAAGGGGCATGGATCTTCTTCTCGGTCTTGATCGAGACCGTGCCGGCGGCCTCGTCATAGACGAACTCGCCATCCGTCGCCTTGCCGCCGGACAGCACCGTCAGGCCAACCGATTTCGCCCATTCGTAGAATTGGATGAGCAGGCCGTGCTGGTCGCCATCGACCGGCGTATAGACGACGCCTGCGTCCTTCGCCAGCTGCTTCAGCATCGGCCCGACGGCAACGTCGCAGTCCTTGGTGACCATGGCGACGTGTTTTCCCGCCTTGATCGCCTGCAGGGCATATGTCACGCCGCCTTCCGGCGAACCGCTGCTTTCGCAGACCACATGTACGGCCGGAATGTCGCCGATGATGTCCGGCCGGTCGGTGTAGATCGAACGGCCTTCGGCGATGTGCAGCTGGGCTTCTTGCGCCGTTTCCACGTAGCTCGTCTTCGCCATGTCGTAGCCGGCTTTTTCATAGGCGCCGCGGGCCGCGTCAAGCGAGATATCGGCAACCGCGACCACGTTCAGCCGAGGGGTATAGGGCGACTGGGTGACAATCGCCGTGCCATAATTCCCCGCGCCGATAATGCCGACATTGACCTCTTCGATCTTGGCGAAACGGGCATAGAGGTGATGATAGACCATTGATAAAATTTCCTTATTTCAATCGCTCGGCATTGCGCAGCGCAGTTGAACAGACCTTAAAAAGGCGCAAGAATTCCCGTTCGGCACTCAAGGCTCGAATTTTGAGCGCCGTCATTCGTGGTCGGAGTGGAAACCGGGCAGTCTAGCGCGCCGCCCGGGGCGTTTTACTTCGCGATCGTGTTGACCACGTCCGCCTTCTGCTTGGCACGCTTGGAAACCAGCCAGGGCGAGGCGACCAGCACCGCGGTTATCAGGAGGATCACCAGCGCAATCGGGCTCTGGAAGAAGACCGAAAGGTCGCCATCCGAGGCAACGAGGGTGCGGCGGATACCACGTTCAAGGATCGGCCCGAGGATCATGCCGAGCACAAGCGGCACCGGCGGATAGTCCAGCTTCATCATCAGGTAGCCGAGGATGCCGAAGCCGATGACCAGCATCACCTCGAACATCGAATTGTTGATGCCGAAGATGCCGAAGGCGATGATCGCCATCACGGCCGGGAACAGGAAGCTGGGCCGCACGAAAGCACAGGTCGCTAGAACAGGCGTGAGAACAATGGTGATTGCCACCAGTGCCAGATTGCCGATGTAGAAGCTGCCGAAGATCGTCCAGACAAATGCCGACTGGGTCTGGAAGAGCATGGGTCCTGGCTGCAGCCCGATCATCAACAGGCCGCCCATCAGAACCGCCGTGGTGCCGGAGCCCGGAATACCAAGCGCGAACATCGGGATCATGTTGCCATACGCTGCACTGTTGTTGGCAGCCTCAGGTGCGGCCACGCCTTCAAGCGCGCCATGTCCGAAGCGCTCGGGATGTTTGGAGGTGCGCTTGGCGAAGGCATAGGCGATCATCGTCGCCGCCGTTGCACCTGCACCGGGCAGGATCCCGATGAAGAATCCGATCAGCGAACCGGAGCCCAACTCCCGCCAGCACTTCAGCGTGGCGCGCACATCCGGGAACAGTTCGCGGAAGCGGAAACGGTTGGTCTCCTCCGGCTTGCCGATCGACGGTGGTGTCGCATACATCTCCGCCAGTCCGAAAAGGCCGACCGCGATGATCGAGAACTCGATGCCGTCGAACAGGCGCACCTCGCCGAAATCGAAGCGCGGCAGGCCGATCATCGGGTCAAGACCGATGGTGCCGATAAACAGGCCAAGAAACAGCGAGATCATCGCCTTGTTGAGATCGCGACCGCCGAGAACACTGACAAGCGACAAAGAAAAGATCATCAGCGCGGTCATCTCGATCGGCCCGAAGGCAATGGCAGCCCTGGCGATCGTCGTAGCGAAAGCGGTCAGCAGCAACAACCCGATCAGGCCGCCAATGAAGGATGCGGCGATGCTGAGCCCGAGGGCTGCACCGGCCTTGCCTTGACGCGCAAGCTTGTGGCCGTCGATGACGGTCATCGTCGCCGAGGCGTCGCCGGGGATACCGAGCAGGATAGCGGTCACCGCGCCGCCATATTGGGCGCCGTAATAGACGGCGCCGAGCGCGGCAATGGCGGAGGTTCCGTCGAAGCTGACCGCGACAGGCAAGAGGATCGCCACGCCGGCAGTCGGCCCTAGGCCCGGCAGCGCACCGATGAACAGGCCAATGATGGCACCGACCATGATCGCGGCGAGGACATTGGGCTGCGAAGCAGCGACCAGCCCATCAGCAAGCAAGTACCATGAATCAAACATGAAGAGGTTTCTTTCCGGAGGTCAAAACGGGGGACCAAAGATCAGAGCAAAGGAATGGTCAGAACGACGCCGAAGACCAGATAGAGGACGGCTGCCATTCCCACGGCAATTGCACTGACCGTCAGAATGGAGCGGATATCGCGGGCGCCAAAAACCACGCCCACAGCAATCATCAGCAACACGGAGGCCGCGATCATTCCGATGAAATTGGAGAGAACGACGAACCCGCAGAACGCAAGACTGACCAGTCCAACCCGAACGATCTCCATCGTGTCGATCGCGCCGAGCATGCCGGAATTCCGCAAGAGCTTGATAATGTTGAGCCCGGCAAAAAGTGTCAGCCCACCGCCGATCCAGAAGGGGAAGAAACCGGCGGCCGGCACGGCGCCGTCCTGATAGCCGTAACTTATGCCCTGCGAGATGATGTAGAGCCCCAGAAGGGTGAGGATGGCCGAAAGGCCAAGGTCGAATGCTCGAAGAGGTATCACATTGCGTCTCCTGGGCTGGCGGCGTTGTGTGCCGCAGCAGGCCGGTATGGTCGGCCCCCGGCTTGTCACGGGGGCCGTTGACTTTACTTGATGAGGCCGAGTTCACGCATCAGCGCTTCGTAGCGCGCCGATGTCGCAACAACTTCAGCTTCAAAAGCCTTGCTGTCCAGGAAGATCGGGATCTCGTTGAAGCGATCGACATACTGCGTGCGCCACTCCGGGCTTTCCGCCACGGTCTTCAGGACACCTTCCCAGTAAGACACGGCTTCAGCCGGCACATCCTTCGGCATGACGACGCCGCGCAGCTGGGTATGGACGATATCGTAGCCAAGTTCGGAGAAGCTCGGAACATCCGGCAGCGAGGTCATCCGTTCGGCGGAGGTCACGGCAATTGCCCGCATCGTACCGGCATTCACCTGTTCAAGGATTTCGTTGGGATTGCCGAACAGAAGGTCGAGATGCTTTCCGAGCACGGCGGCCATCACCTCGCCTTCACCATCGTAAGGCACGACCTTGATCGAGGCGCCCGTCTCCTTATTCAGGAGATGCGAGAGCAAGGCCGGGTCGGAAACGGCACCCGCCGTGCCAATAGTAAGGCCCGTCGCCTTCTTGATGTCGTCGATCGTCTTGATATCTGAATCCGCCGTGACGGCGAGGATGTAAGGCGAACGCGCAATGGCCGCAAGCGGCGTAAAATCGCGGTAGCTGAGTGGCATCTTGCCAAGCAGTGGCGTGGTAAAGAAGCTGACGCCGACACCGCCGAGATAATAGGGGTCGCCCTTCTTGCCATTGATGAACGAGTAGCCGATGGCACCCGAACCGCCGGGACGATTTTCGACCAGCATCTTCACGGGGATCAATTTCTTCTCGTCGATGACCTTGACCATTGTGCGGGCGATGATGTCGCTGCCTCCGCCGACGCCGAAGGCGACGATGTAGTTCATGGTCTTGTTCGGATAATCATCCGCCTGCGCCACCGACCCCAGCATCGGCTGCATGGCCAGCAACGCTGCGCCACAGGCCACGAGCATCCGGCGCTTCATTCCCTTGCGGGTTTCATGTCTTTCCATAAATCTTCCTCCCAAATCTCTATCGACCAGCGGACGGCCCATGTCAGGCGTCCCTCAGCGTCGCGTGATCGATTTTCGGATGCAACCGTTCATCGCCAACAATCCGGCGCGCCTGCATGTCGTTTTCGATCCGCCCTCTCATCCGTGCCTACAATCCCTTCCCGATTGCGACCAGACGAGATTGGACCGCGAGGGGTGGTGAAGCAAGTATATTAATGATACCGATTGGTCTTCTCAGATGACCAATCGGTGCGCCATGGAATTCATCAATGACATCAATCTTCGGCTGTTGCAGACCTTTCTTGCCGTTGCAAGCGAGGGAAGTTTTCGCCTCGCCGGAGAGAAGCTGAACCGCGCCCATTCGGCCGTCAGCATCCAGGTCCGCCAACTGGAAGACCAATTGCAGGTCAAGCTCTTCGAGCGCACCACGCGCAGTGTGAAACTCACTGACGAAGGCGCCAAGCTGCGCGACAGCCTGCGCAAGGCCCACTACGAGATCCTGCACGGCCTGCGCGAAATTCGCGAGGCGGCCGATCTCAAACGCGGCCAGCTTTCGCTTGCCAGCTCGTCACACCTTGCCTCTATCTATCTTCCGCCGATCCTGACGGAGTTCGTGCGGCAGTTTCCGGACATTGCGGTAACCGTTCGCGAACTGACCTCAACCGACCTCTACGAAGCGCTGCGGAAACAGGAAGTGGATTTTGCAATCGGCCCACATGCTGAGGACGGCGCGTTCGATTTCACCCCGATCTTGGTCGAGCCCCTCCATGCCGTCGTGCATCCCCGTTTCATCGCCGAACCGCGCGAGAGCGTGACGTGGCGTGAAATTTCGCAATTTCCGATCCTTCTTCCAGCCCCGCAGACAGCGATGCGACGGATCGTTGATCGCGTCCTGCGTGAAAACGGGCTGGAGACGACAAACCGATATCAGTTCATACAGGCAGAGACGATCATCGCAATGGCGGAGGCTGGTCTGGGCGTCGCCATTCAGCCCAGCACCCGGCTGGAGAAACAGCCGCTGGTCCACGCCCGTGCCATCCCGCTGATGGATCCGCAGATCCGGCGCGCGATGTCCCTAATCCGGTTGAAAAATCGCGACCTTTCTCCAGCGGCAAAGTACCTTGCTGAAAAGATCACCGTCGAAATTCGTCGGATCAGTGACTATAGTACCGACGATTTTCTCATTTCGTAGAAACGAACGCCTCGATAGGAATCGAACCGCTGGACTCCGAATAAATTGAGCTGAGTCCCTGATTTCGATACTGCTGCCGACAACAAGGCTCTCATACGGAACCAGTCTCCAACGGTTTCCTGACCAGGCGTGGCAGGCTTCTAGATGAACTAAATTCCCGGCGGACATTGAAGGCTCCTATCGAGGGAGCATTCCTGCTTCGAATGAGCGGCATCATCTCATCCGGTCTGTCTTCAAGCGCGAAATGTCCCGTGTCGCGGTCGCGGAAGAAGCCGGAACAGTGGGGTGAGCGGCAGGTTGGTGCGGTAGTCGACGAACAGGTCATACCGGATATCCTTCTTGTCCGGCGGGTCGAGCAGAGTCTGATCATGGTCCCAGTTGTCGAGGCTGATGGGCTCAGGGGCGCATGCGATGATATTTATCAACAGAAAAACAATCTTCTGTGATTGCATCGTTTTACCGTTTCACGCGTTATCGCGCACCCACCAGGATTGAAACATGCGCACAGACCAATGGCTTTCCCTTCTCATCATCGCTTTGATGATGGGCGCGTTCGTTTGGGGTCGTTATCGCTACGATCTCGTAGCAGTCGCCTCACTTCTCGCTGCTGTCATCGTGGGGATTGTCCCGGCCAAGGATGCGTTCTCGGGCTTTGCCGATGACATTGTAATAATCGTCGGGAGTGCACTGATCGTCAGCGCAGCGATATCCCGATCAGGACTCATGGATGTGGCGCTGCGCAGGTTTTCTCCTGAAAGACGTGGACCGCGGTCACAGTTAATCATACTGGTTATTATTGTCGCTGTCCTGTCTGCCTTTATCAAGAATATCGGGGCTCTCGCGATAATGATCCCCGTTGCCGTGCAAATGGCGCGAAAGTCCAGTGTGTCACCATCGATGTTCTTGATGCCAATGTCCTTTGCATCCCTGCTGGGAGGCTTGATGACGCAAATCGGCACATCGCCCAATATCATCGTTTCCCGCGTCCGGGAGGAGATCACGGGGCAGCCGTTCACAATGTTCGACTATACGCCTGTCGGCTTGGCGCTTGCCGTCGTGGGCATCATATTCCTGGCGCTCTTCTACAAACTTCTTCCTGAACGAGTTCGTGAAGAAACGTCCATGGACGAGGCTATGAAGATCAAGAATTATACGACCGAGGCCAGGATTACTGCCCCATCGGGGGCGATCGGGCAGTCTGTCAGTTGGCTGCAGAAGCCGGCCGCTGGCGAAGCCATGATCACAATGATTATCAGTGACGGCGGGCAGAAACGTAAGCCACTGCCAGATACAGTCTTGAAGGATGGCGATCTGCTCATCATCGAGGGAGAGCAAAGTGCTCTCGACAAGATTGTCAGTGAAGCCAAACTCCAGCTCTCCGACCGTAAGTATGAGCTTCAAGCCGACAAAGATATCAGTTCCGTCGAAGCTATCGTGGGCGAACACTCGCGTCTCATTGACTTAAGCGCAAAGGACGTCTCACTCTTCGAAAACACTGGCCTCAATCTTCTTGCGGTCAGCCGCCGTGACAAACGCTTCACCGAACGTCTGGGAGAGATCAAGATTCGCAACGGTGATGTCGTCGTCTTGCAGGGCGATCTGCAAAGGCTGCCAGATCTCCTGCGAGAATGGGGATGTTTGCCGCTTGTCGAGCGGGACCTAAAGCTTGGTAGCGTGCGAAAAGGGGCGGTTCCCGTGCTGATATTGGCGACTACGATGGGGGCGACAGCCTTCGGTGGCGTACCAGTTGCAGCCGCATTCTTTGCTGCCGCCTTCATGATGGTCATAACCAAATGCATACCGCTCCGTGACGTTTACAGCCATCTCGACGCGCCCATTTTGATAATGTTGGCCGCTCTCATACCGATCAGCGATTCGTTGAAGACCACAGGGATGACCGACGTTATCGCGGATCTGCTGTCGCGCACCGCCGAAATGCTACCCCCATACGGCGCCTTGGCGCTCATTTTGGTTGCTGCGATGGCAGTAACGCCATTTCTGAATAACGCGGCCACAGTTTTGGTCATGGCTCCGATCGCCGCAACATTCGCTGCAAAGCTTGGCTTTCAACCCGATGCCTTCCTGATGGCTGTCGCGATAGGAGCGGGCTGTGATTTCCTCACCCCCATTGGACATCAATGCAACACGCTGGTGATGGGACCCGGTGGATATCGATTTGGTGACTACGCGCGGCTCGGGCTGCCTTTGTCTATTATCGTTCTGCTCGTGAGCGTTCCAATGCTGATGCTAGTCTGGCAGATATGAATAAAGTGAACACTCGCACGATCGGTCTTAAGATGGGAGGAAAATGCCATGGAGCCATTGATCGGACTGAAGTCGGCAGGCACGGGTGATGCGATCGCTCCGGTGGGCCCTCCCCTTCCCACAAACTCGTCTGAAAAAGTCACCGCGGTCGTCCATTACTATCGCGGTGAAATGGGTCGAATGACCAGTTGGCGCGATCGCATAGACCGGACGTCAAACTGGGCGATCACTGTTGTGGCGGCATTGCTGTCGATCTCGTTGTCGACACCGTCGTCTCACCATGGCGTGATTGTATTTGGCATGCTGATCGTCTCGCTTCTCCTCCTGATCGAAGCCCGTCGGTATCGCTTCTTTGACGTTTACCGCAGTCGCGTTCGACAGTTGGAACGCTACTACTTTGCCCAGGTGCTGAGCCCACAAGCAGAGCTCAATGCAGATTGGGCGGGTCCGATTGCACAGAGTCTGCGCAAACCGAGCTTTTTTATCAGTTACAGGGAGGCAGTGTTTCGACGGATCCGCCGCAACTACAGCTGGATGTACGTTATCCTTCTTCTGGCATGGGGCCTGAAGATCTCTTCACCGCAACTGCTTCCAGACGATACAAACGCCGAAGTCGTCAATCAGTGGAGCGACCTTGTCGCGAATGCGGCGTTAGGACCTGTGAGCGGATGGGGAGTGTTAAGCGCGGTTGCTGTTCTTTATGCGGCGGTTCTAGCAGCGTCTGTGTACCGTGAAGCCGATGATGGCGAATTCGCTTTCGGCGACGCTCACGTATAAATGCCGGCGCGATTAGGCGAGTACACGAACGATGACTTCCTACCTCGTGCAGACTACTCGCGCTTGGGCGGGCGGGCTGCGGATCCGAGTTGGGCGTTGCGGGAAACAGGCTGCCGCATGAAGATCGACAACCAAGAACCGGTGATAACCTAATCTTCCCTAAGTGTTGCTGATGTCAGAACTTGCAAGATAGAAGCAGATGGCGTGATCAATCGGATAACCCGCAGATCCCATTGGCAGTCAAAGGCCGTCTTGATGTTTGGGACCTGTGTTGCGGAAACCATCTTGGCCAGCGTTCATGTGCGAACACAACAACAGGCCGGGCATATGGACGCAATTGATCAGATCAAAATTATCTCAAGACATCTTGCGAGCCGGTCCACATAAGGGATCTGAACTTACGACATCCACATGAACACTGTCGTCATCCGGTCCAAGGATTGACCACTTTCAGCCCGGCAGCCTCGAAAGGGCTTGTGTCGCGAGTTGAAACTACGAGACCGTTTGCTGCCGCTGTGGCTGCAAGGTAGCCGTCAGCCGTGCCGATGGCTCTCCCAGACGCCCGAGCGCGTGCCATAAGTTCAGAATAAAACTGAGAAGTAGTCAGATCGAAGGGCAGTATGCGGCTGAAGAAGTGCGGCAGCACTTCGCCCTCAAGGCGGTCGCGAAGGGTTGTCCGCCGTCTCCCTAAAGGCATAGCAGCGATCCCGAAGCGAATTTCAGCAATCGTTATTGCGGAGATGAACAGCGTTTCGACAGCTTGGGCGTCCAACCATGCGATCACGGCCTCATTGGGAACCGGCTTCCAAGGCTCGGATATAACGTTGGTGTCTAACAGGATCATTCGAAGGTCATCGGCTTAGCAGGTGTCTTGTCGCGAGTTTTCTGCAAAGCATCAACGTCGCTGTCGGAAAGCTCGGCGTCGCGACCAATGGCCGTCAGCAAGGAGCCTAGCTTAAGACGATCAGTAGGCCGAACAGCGGCTTCAATGATGTCACGGATTTCGGCCTCGGTGCTCCGGCCATGATGAGCTGCACGCACCCGCAGAGCACGATGCGTCTCGTCCGAAAGGTTTCGAATGGTGACTGCAGGCATTGATATCAACCCTATTGAAATGATTGCATTGATATCAAAATATTGAGAATGCCACAAAATTTCAAGCGGTTTATGAACAGGGAAGAACATCCTGTTCGTTTAGATATCTTCGGCTTGAAAGCATCGGAACCAACGACCCTGTGGTGGGAATAGAGCTAACGCGCTGACAATGATGTTAACCAAACGATCCGGTCGCCTCTTCCGACAGGACCTTGTAGGACACAATCTCCGCTAGGCGACCTTCCAGCACAGGTTTGACAGCCGCGATCGCGTCCGCTCCTGCCATGAACTGCTTCGGCGGATTTTCCATCGTGCCGAGCTGAACCAAGACCTCACCGAGCGCGACAGGATTGCCCTTCTGCTTGCCGTGAACAATTACCCTCTCCATCGCCCATCCGCTCGCCCGCCTGGCGAATGAAACGATCACCGGCATGACCCGAGCGATGACGTCCAACGGCGAGAACGCCAGCTACACGAAGATTGTCCCGTTCGATATTCATACAAGGGAAAACCTCTAGCAAAAAATTGAAGCTGCATAGAAGGCCGGACCTCGCCAGCTTTGTTCGCACTGTGGACGATAGCACTTAATCTAGGCTCACAAATCGAGAATCGACGCGCATCTGATCGAGGATGCTGCGGTGACTGCGTGACAAAGAGGGATCATTTTTCATGACGTCGGATTCACGTCTTCAGCCTATGAAGTGCGCCCAAGGCGCGTCCGGAAGATAACAGTTCTCATAGCAGACTGGCTGCTTGTAAGAGTTGGCGCAGGATGTGTGCATGACCGAAATGGAGGCGCTTTGCGGACAGGCTGCTCAAGCTGGCGCCGGCCTGTCAGTCTCGGGGCCGTCGAGCGAACCCGCTGCGCGGGAGGGCATCTGCGGTTGAATTAGAGGGCACCGGCTGGAGGTTGTGCCTGGGTTGAAGGTCGTCCGGCCAGGGCGGAGCATGACGAGCTTCTTCAACAAGGAGCCTGACCATCCCGTACCCCATCTCGACACGCCCGTCAGCCGGCTGCGCCAGCGGTTGATCGACGACATGAACATGCGACGTTTCTCACGCGAAACGCAGCGCAACTATCTCCGCGACGTCGGTCGCCTGGCAACCTTCCTCGGGCGTTCACCAGACACGGCGACCGCAGACGAGGACTGGTTCGGCGCCGAGTGCTCCCGACGGACGGCGGCGTCTGTGGGAGATCGACAGCCTAGGCTGCGCCTAGTTGACTGCGAGACGAAGCTCGCTTGTTCGAGCGCTTAACGGGTTTTGACAGCTCTGCAAGTTCGTCCGCACCAATGAGCGACAGTTGCCCTCGAAACGAACGACCAGATCAAGCTCTCCACCCAGCGCTGAAACGTACTCGCGCAACGTTGAGAGCAAGAAATCGGTTCGCTTTTCCAATTGCGCCACAGTGACTTGCGTCTTTCCGAGCTTCCGGCCGACATGCTCCTGGGTCAAGGCGCGTGCCTTACGGAGCTTTTGCAGGGTATCATACTCCTCCATGAGCTCCTTCGCCCGAAGATCGGAGGCCGCGATCAATTCTGAGGACATGGTTTCAGCGAAAACGTCGTCAGCAGAAATAGCCATCACTTATTTTCCTTCTTCTTTTCCTTCGCGTTCTTCTTGCTCTCTTCAAGCCGCTTCAAATGAGCATCAAAACGAGCTTCGGCCACCTTGACCAAGTTCTTGTTGAACCGTGTCTGACTTACCCCGGACTTATCCCCACCAACCAAAAGATTGGCCTTTCGTTCCGGGTCAAAAGCAAACGCTACTCGCCATTCACCATCTGCAGCCGAAAAACGCAGCTCCTTTAGATTGGCGTGCTTTTTCGATTCCAATGTGTCAACTCGAGGCCTTCCATACTCAGGGCCGAATTGCTTTAGAATTTCGACGAGCGCGCGGATTTCTAATTTCACCTCGTTGTCGTAGGCTTTGAACTCACCCTTGAATTCGACATCAAATCCGACAAGCAACGGCAAAACATCGCCATGCTATATAGTGTCGAGAGTATAATTGCCCATGGAACCCGCAATCATTCAGCTTGTCAGCGCTACTTTGCGCCTCCCATGCGGATACAACGTCGCAACCTCCACGCTATTTTGATCCGAGGGCTTCGCGTCAAACTGAAAGATCACCTACGGCGTCTCATATTGGCGGATCGGCCTTCAATTCCAGAGACCTAGCAGGCTGTTGAAGAAGTCTCTGGTTTTGCCTTTAGGACGGCCTCATCGCCGTTGTGGTATGCGAACGTGATGTGGATCGCGCCATCGTCGAGCAATTCGGCATGACCGTCACCCGAGACCTCGTCCATTTCGTCGCATCCGGCCCATTTGAAGGAGACCATGGACGTGCTGTAGGCGAGATCGAGCCCACCTGCATCGCACCGAAGGCGATTTCGCCATGACCGTTGGCCCTGATGGCGATTGTGGCGGGCTCGACCAGGACAAGATAATCCCGAACCCATAGATTGGCATCGACGATCCGCCAGCGACCAATCAGGCGGCAGTTTGAAGCCGCGCCCATGACGACACCGCCATCAGTTTCGGCAACCGCACCAGATCATAGGCGGCGGCCGGGAAAGTGAAGGCCCATCCGACGCGGTCGCGACCACGGAACTTCGTCTTGTCCTGCCCCGCGACAGTCTTGATCCAGCCGAATGCCTCCTCGATGCGCTTGCGGATACGCACGCTGGCCTTATAGCCGGAATGGCGCGTCGTGCGTCCATCGATGGCAAAACGGCGACCGTTGATGTTCTGCGCCACATGGGGCGTCACTCGATTTCTCGGTCAGTGACCAAAGAAATGGTCGATCGCGGCCTGTGCGCATTCCACATCCTGAGCTGGCGTACCGGAACTAAGACCAATGCCCCCGATCACCTTGCCTTCGAACAAAACCGGCAGTCCACCACCGACGACAAGAAGCCGCCCGCCGATGGCTGAGTTGATGCCATAGGCTGGACTACCTGGCTGGCTGGCAACGCCGTAGCTTTCGGTCGACCGTTGAGCACCAGCCGCTGTGTACGCTTTGTCCTGGGCGATTATTGAGCTGGTGATCTTGCCACCGTCCATACGTTCGAAGGCTATGAGTTGCCCGGACTCATCCGTGACAGCGATGCACATTGGCACACCGATTTGATCCGCGCGGTGCCGTGCACCGGCGATCAAAATTCTCGCATCCTCGAGATTCAGTCTATTTATGGTCAACATACTAGTTCCTCGGTTTAAGGTACGCTGCCGGCAGCCCATCAAATGATCGGCTGCCGAAATTTCAGGAACGCTTGAGTTGCTTTCTAAAGAGCTAAGCCGACACGCCTGCCGCATTTTTTAAATCGGCCTGCGACAACACGCCTATTGCGGCCGCAACGCCAGCACCTCGATGGGGGACACCGGCAAGGCCAAGGCCCATTTCCACGCCAGCGATGGCGCTTAGTACCGAGAGGCCGTTTGCCTCACCAAGATGACCTATCCTGAAGACCTTCCCGGCGAGTTTGGATAGGCCTGCCCCGAGCGACAT
>Ga0247813_10000862_pt1 | contig 24639 bp, 16 predicted proteins | sample UWRJL169409C1_FD_180719 | JGI IMG/M metagenome (GOLD analysis project Ga0247813, IMG submission 180719) | Plant litter microbial communities from Arlington Agricultural Research Station in Wisconsin, United States - UWRJ-L169-409C-1 | ecosystem: Environmental > Terrestrial > Plant litter >...
AATCAAGTGCAAATCATTACCGGTGATTTATTGGATCCTGAAGGATTAAAAAGCATCCCTAAAGATATTGATGCCGCCTATTATCTGGTTCACTCTATGTCGGGCAAGGATAAAGATTTTGCCGAACAAGAACTTCGATCGGCTCAAAACTTTGTAAAGGCAATTCAACAAACCAATTGTCAGCAGCTTATTTATTTAACGGGCATAACAAATGATATTGAACTTTCTACACATCTTAACTCGAGGTTAGCGGTAGAAGAAGAGCTTAAATCTTCAGGCATTGCTTACACCATTTTAAAAGCAGCAATTATTATCGGCTCGGGTTCCGCATCGTTTGAGATTATTAGAGATTTAGCTGAAAAGTTACCCGTAATGATCGCCCCTAAATGGGTACGCACGAAATGCCAGCCTATTGCGATCCGCGATGTCTTGGCCTATCTCAGTGGTGTTTTGGGACACAAAAAAGCAATGAATTCGGTTTTCGATATTGGAGGCCCTGATATTCTAAGTTACAAACAGATGTTATTGGGTTACGCTAAATCTAGGGGTTTGAAGCGCTATATCTTAACCGTACCCGTTCTAACTCCTCGATTATCATCTTGGTGGCTCAATTTAGTGACGGCTGTTCCTTTCTCATTAGCCAGAAGCTTGGTAGACAGCATGAAAAACGAGGTGATTTGTGAAAACGAGGAAATTAAAAAAGTTGTTCCTCGTGTTTGTCTAACTTACAATGAAGCGCTGAAACTGGCTTTTGAAAAAATAGAACAAAATTCGATTGTGAGTAGTTGGAAAGATGCTCTCAATCGTGGTTACTTAGAAACTTCATTTATGGATCAGGTTAAAGTACCCCAAAATGGAACGGTAGAATATAAAGTTAAAATGCCATTTGAGCGAAAAGCGGAAGAGGTATTCGATAACATTTGGGGCATTGGTGGTAGCAGGGGCTGGTATTATTTAGATTGGCTGTGGAGTTTTAGAGGTTTCTTAGATAAAATGTTCGGCGGTGTAGGCACTAGACGTGGCCGCACCAGCAATACCCATTTACAAGCCGGAGATGTATTAGATTTTTGGCGTGTGCTATTAGCCGATAAAAGCAACAAGCGTCTGTTACTTTATGCCGAGATGAAAGTTCCAGGCGAAGCCTGGCTAGAATTAAAAGTGATTCAATACCATGGCCAATCGTATCTTTCCCAGATTGCCACGTTTAGGCCCCATGGTTTATGGGGCCGACTGTATTGGTATGCGATGTTTCCCTTTCATTTAGTGCTATTTAAGGGAATGGCTAAGCAGATTACTCAGTACCAACCAAATAAATAAACAATTCATATTTTGCTACTTAGAACCTAAACATCGTTTCCCTTCCGCCAACTTTACCACCAAAATTCTGAATGTTATAGGTTAGTGTAACTAAGCCATGGCGGCCAATGTTATTAAATTGCAGATCTCGAACTGAATTCTCTGTAATGTTAATGTATCTTCTGGTGTTGGTATTTAATATATCATTAACTGCAAACTTCAATTGTGCCCTATCATTTTTCATAAAAAGTAAAGTTAAGGCGGCATTCCAAATTTTAACATCGTTATTGAAACCGGCTACACTTTGAGTACTGTGCTGAATCCGATACATCGTTTCCCATACCATTTTTTTAGGTAAACGTACAATTAATTCTGTTTCGCTATTGTGCGTATAAAAGTCGATATCGTTATAAAATGTATCGTCATATGTACTTTTGTTATAAGCAACATTATAAGATTGGCCCAATTCAAACTTATCGTTCAAATTAATTCTTGCATTCATGCGTGGAGAAACCTGATAAAATCTCGTATAGCTTCTAATTCCATTAACCGATACGATATTTCGGTTAAAATTCCCAAAAAATCCACCTCCAAAAGTAAATTGTCTTTTGCTATTTTTTAAATCCTTACTAATATTTCCATTTGCGTGAAACCTCAAAATTCCATCGGCATTAATGGGACTATTGGTTTGCACGCCATTGGCATCAATAGTTCTTTGCATAATTACCGCATCATTTTGTAAAGTACCATTTCCATTTAAACTGTAATTTAAACTGTGTTTAGTGTCGTATTTATATACGTTTAAGTTAAATTGGTGCGAACGTGCAGGAAGTAGATTGGGATTGCCCAACTGAATAAATAACGGATTGGTATTGTTTGCTACCGGCTGAATGTAACTCACATCAGGTTCTCTGAAGGATGGAGTATAACTAAAACTATATGCTTTATAGTTAATGGTTAAAGATGCTGCAAAAAATTGAAAGTTCTGTTTAAAGGAAGGAAAGCTAGAAAAACTATTTTCGAGGCCTATCGTATTGTATACTAAACCAGGCTGGATGATTAAATCTTTGGTCGCTTTCCACCTCAGGTTAACTCTAGCATTCGCTTTATAGCCTTCTTGTGCTACGGTTTGTGTAAAGTTCGGTACGGCAATATCATAGGCTTGGCTATTCGGATTTTTAAAAAAGGTGTACAGCGCATTTTCATTATCGATATAGTTGGCATTCGCCGAAAAACGTAAACTGATCGATTTGCTTAAAGGTTCAGTATAATTGGTAGAGGCAAAGACACCAAAGTTGCTCAAAGAGTTATCCCTTAACTGATCAAATGAACTTACCGTTATGGGATCGTAAAAGTTAGTCATTGCATTATTAAAGTTATCAGCTAAATTTTCCTTTTTGGTCACACTTACACTGGTATTGAAAGATCGGCCCGCCTTTTTAAAGTCCTTCCAAAAACTGGTTAATAAAGAGTAATCAGCATTATTCCCTTTCAACCTAGAACTATTCATAGCAGTATTTACGAGTTGATTGGTGGTATTTCTTGTTTCCGTTTGCTCCAAACCTACATTTCGAAGTAGGTTTAGTGTTACGGTAGGTTCAAAGCTAAATGTAGTTAAGCTATCAATTTTCCATTCTGCCCGAGCACCAAAGTTGTGATTGTAACTCTTACTGATCTTATTCAGGCTCGCCCTAGACAATAATTTATTTGTACCTAAATTTTGGTCTACGATAGTTAATTGTTCTAAATCGTTATTTCCTTGACCGAAAAAATATTTACCATTAATTTTTATTCCACTTTTAGTAAGTGTATTAAAATTTGCACCTGCCCCTCCAGATTTTTGAATCCCTGAAGATGCACCTCCAAAACCAACCCCATTCAATTCAAAAACATCATTATTAATCATCATTGAATTTATACCTGTTCTACTAAACCCACCAATGCGAGATACATCGCTGATGCTAAAACCGGGCTTATTTACATTGTTGCCATAAGCTAAAACGCTCACCTGGGTAGTGTCTCTAAAAAAGTTCATAATCCCGCCCGTCTCATATAATTCTTTCGGCCCACCCCCGGCATACAGTTTGCCAAAAACACCTTGCTTAATGGCCCTTTTTAACTTTAGATTAATCACTTGTGGGGTATTGCCTGCCAGTAAATCGGGGTCTCTCCTTTTAGCCTCAGGATCATCACTAATCATTACTTTATCGATAATATTAGATGGTAAATTTTTAGTAGCCATCTGCTGGTCGCCTCCAAAGAACTCCTTACCATCTACTAAAATCCTACTTACTGTTTTCCCATTTACTTGAATAGAACCATCTGCTGCCACGGCTACGCCTGGCAATTTTTTCAACAAATCTTCCACTACTGCCGTAGGTAAAGTTTTAAAAGATTCAGCATTAAATTCGATGGTATCTTTACGAACAATGATTGGAGGTCTTTCGGCCATGATGACCACTTCGTTTAACGTATTTGTTGAGGACGAAAGCAATAGCTTCCCTAAATTTAAATCTGGTGATTGTGCCGTTAATAACACCTCTTTACGAAATATTTTATACTGCCAAGCATTGATCACTAAACGATAATTTACATCTAGTTGTAAATTTGGGATTTTAAATACACCCTTATCGTCAGATAGTTTATAGGTGGTAAGTACAGTATCTCCTACCTTGAAGACGGAGATGGTAGCGTAGTTTAATGTCCGTTTCTGGTCCGCGCTGTCTAATACTAAGCCGCTAATGCTTCCTCTTTGAGCGAAGGTGATTAAAGTTGACAAGCATAAAATAAAAGTAAAAATTGCTTTCTTCATAAAATGTGTAAGGATGAGATTTAAGTAAAGGCTAAATTAGTACTAATCAATTAGTATTTCTACTAACTGATTAGTATTTTAATTAAACAACTGATAATCAATAACAATAAATAATATCTTATCCAAGAATATAACCTAAAGATTAAAAAGCAGTACAACATTCTCATATACGAATAACTTCGTATATTACATTTAACTTGAAACCTATTGAATGAAAACATCATAATTTATAGGAATTCAAAACGCTTTCACTAATAGTTAAGCGCTAAACCGAATGTCTACAAACTAGACGTACAGGTGTAAGAAATGTGACAAAACCTAACAAAAATGTGACGAAACACGGGGTAGCTACAATAGAATTTTGTTGCTCACCTCTTTATCGATGGTGATATAACCCGGATATTTAACTAATTCCTTTCCTACTCGGATAGAGGGTTTAATTTTGATGGTTACCAAACCGACTTCTTTTACGCCTGTCGAAGCACCAGATAGAAATTTGCTAATATCATCTAGCGTTTTTCCATTACTTAAAAATTGATAAATATTAGCATTTAACTGAACGGGTACTTGCACTTTTTGACCCGCTTCAATTTGCACTACCTGATCTACCACTCCATTCGCTATCTCTTGCTTATTAACCAAAATAATATAATCAAAATTGTTAATGGCCGCCAAGTTGGAAGATGGATTGGTGATTTCGACATTCAAGGTGGCTCTTAAAGGCACATCTTGGCGTAAAAAGCCTAATGCTAATGCAGGCAAACCCGCTAGATTAATAGTTTGTTGATCAATTATCTTTTTAATATCCGTTCCAGCCACAGTTACTTTAGTGGCATCTATAAATTTATATTCGCACTGTTCCAATGCCTTGATCTGTTGCGCTTGTTTATTAATCCCACAGCTGGAGAGTATAAGAGTAGTAAGAATGAGCAGAAAGAATTTATTCATCATAGTAGATTAGAACGTAAAAATAGCAATAGTAAGTATAATTTTTCCTTATTTTAGCTCAATTAAACCACAACAATAAACATGCGTTTTTATTTAGTACTTATCTCATTGTGCTTCCCAATTTATTTGAACGCTCAAATGCAACAAATGAATACCGGAGAAATTGCCGGGGCACTTCAACAACTAAGCGTTAAAGGAAGTGTGTTATACATTGCCGCACATCCTGATGATGAAAACACAAGATTGTTAGCCTATTTAGCGAAAGAAACAAAAGTTAGAACAGGCTATCTATCACTAACTCGTGGTGATGGTGGCCAAAATTTAATAGGAAACGAGCAAGCAGAATTACTTGGACTTATCCGGACTCAAGAATTATTGGCCGCTAGAAAAGTAGATGGTGCCGAACAGTTTTTTACACGGGCAAACGACTTTGGATTTTCTAAAACTTCAGACGAAAGCTTTAAGATTTGGGGTAAAGAACAAATCCTCGCCGATGTAGTTTGGGTAATCCGGAATTTTAAACCTAATGTAATCATTACCCGTTTTCCGGACGATTCTAGAGCTGGACATGGTCACCACGCTGGCTCTGCCATACTTGCTAAAGAAGCTTTTTATGCCGCCGCAGACCCTAAACGGTTCCCTGAACAACTTAAATATGTAGACGTTTGGAAAGCTAAACGGATAGTTTGGAATACCTTTAACTTCGGCTCTACGAACACAACGGCAGCAGATCAACTTCAGTTAGATGTGGGCCTATTTAATCCTTTATTAGGAAAAAGTTATGGGGAAATTGCAGCAATTAGCAGAACAAACCACAAAAGTCAGGGCTTTGGATCTACACTACAACGTGGTGAAGCCATTGAATATTTTAGCCCCATTGCCGGTGATCCAGCCAAAAGAACACTTTTCGATGGCATCACTACTGCTATTGGAAATGCAAAAGTGGAGGCGCTACTAAATAAAATCCTTTCTAGTTACAAAGCAGAGGCACCGTCACTATCGCTACCTGACTTGCTCCTACTAAAGCAAGAAGTTAAAAACAGCTCATTTAACCATCCATTGCTAGATCAAGTAATTTTAGCCTGTGCAGGCATTTGGATAGAATCCAATACGGCTGAACAGATGTATGCAGTTGGAGATTCCATCCCCATAAAAATTCAAGCGATTTCAAGAGCTAACGCTAAGCTAACCCTAACGTTGCCGAATCAAAAAACAGTTACACTCGCACCCAATCAACTCACAAGTGTAGCGTATAAAGTTTTGGCTAAAGAAAGCACACAACCCTATTGGCTTAAAGAAAATCATCCCATTGGGCAATTTAAAATCGAAGGCCAAGCCCTTGTTGGTTATCCTGAAAACCCAGACCCTCTCAGTGTTAAATTACAATTGAGCTTCAATAATCAACTAATTGATTTGAATAGCCCTGTTGTATATAAATCTACAGACCCTATAAAGGGAGAGAAATATCAACCTTTGGTCCTATCGCCTCGAGTTACGGCATCACTAAGCGAAAAGTCATATATTTTTACCAATAATTTGCCAAAAACGATTGTGGTTCAACTAAAGAATTTCAGTCTCCAAAGCAGTGGTTCTATCAGCCCACAATTGCCAAAAGGTTGGAAAAGTACCCCTGAGCAGGTACAATTCAATTTTGCAAAAAAAGGAGATGAGCAACTGATTAGTTTCTCGATTAGTCCTGGCAATGAAATTAACAGCGGGAATCTAATTTTAAAGGTGAACACCGATGGCAATAGCAGCGACAAAGGATTAAAAACCATCACCTACGATCATATCCCGACTATTACCATTTTCCCTCAAGCAAGCGCAAGATTAGAGAAAGTGGAGCTAAAAATAGTGGGCAAGCGCATTGCCTATATCGATGGGGCGGGAGATTTAGTGGCAGACGCCTTGAAACAGATTGGCTATGATATTACCCATTTAACGCCATCGCAAATTGCAAATGCCGATCTTTCTGTTTATGATGCCATCGTTACTGGAGTACGTTTATACAACATTAGTGAGGAAATTAAAGCAGCCCAACCCAAGCTATTATCTTATGTGCAAAATGGAGGCACGCTATTGATCCAATACAATGTAAACAACGGATTAAAAATTCAGAACATTGGCCCCTATCCTTTCAAATTGGCGAATAAAAGAGTAACCGAAGAAGAGGCTAAAGTCAACTTTATAGTCCCCAAACATCCAGCATTAAATTATCCCAATATGATTACAGCAAAAGATTTCGAAGGTTGGGTACAAGAACGCGGTCTTTATTTTGCTACAGACATCGACCAGAAATATGCGACTCCATTAGGCATGAACGACACCAATGAACCGAGCTCAGATGGGTCGCTGTTAATAGCAGACTATGGAAAAGGCAAATTCGTATACACCTCATTGGCTTTCTTCAGGGAATTACCTGCTGGCGTATCAGGAGCTTATCGTCTGTTTGCTAACTTAATCGCACCAAAACAACCTTAGCATGGAAAATAAAGACCTTCCTCCATTTGTTCGAACCTGGAAGCAATTCTACATCTTATTAGTAATTTGGCTCGTGATTTTGATCGCTTCATTTTACGCATTTACAAAATATTTCGAATGAGTTATATCGACTGGGCGGTACTGATCACTACTTTGTTGCTTATTGTAGGGTATGGGGTGTATAAAAGCAGGGGGGCACAAAGCATGGACTCTTATCTTTTGGGCAATCAAAGTTTACCTTGGTATACCGTTTGCCTATCCGTTATGGCTACACAAGCCAGTGCAATTACCTTTTTATCTGCTCCGGGTTTAGCCTATACCTCTGGCATGAGCTTTGTGCAATTTTATTTTGGCTTACCATTAGCCATGATTGTGCTCTGTGTTACATTTGTACCCATCTTTCATCGGCTAAAAGTTTACACTGCATACGAATACTTAGAAAAGCGATTTGATTTAAACACGAGAGCATTAACTGCATTTTTATTCCTTATTCAAAGAGGATTATCAACAGGAATTACAATTTATGCCCCCTCTATTATCCTATCCATTATTCTGAACATCGATACAACCTATACCACTCTTTTCATTGGAGGTTTAGTCGTTTTTTATACCGTTTATGGCGGCACAAAAGCCGTATCTTATACCCAGTTTTTACAGATGAGTATTATTTTTTGCGGTCTTTTTGCTGCTGGTATAATGGTGGTACATTTGTTACCTGGAAATGTTGGTTTTGGAAAAGCAATTTCCATTGCCGGAAAAATGGGCAGAACAAATGCGATAGATTTTAGCTTCGACTGGAATAATCAATACACGGTTTGGAGCGGACTCATTGGTGGGTTTTTCTTACAGTTATCGTATTTTGGAACAGACCAAAGCCAAGTTGGCCGATATCTAACTGGCGCTTCAGTTAGCCAAAGTAGACTGGGTTTATTAATGAATGGCCTAGTCAAAATCCCCATGCAGTTTTTGATTTTGTTAATTGGTGTACTTGTTTTCACCTTCTATCAATACAATAAAGCGCCCTTATTTTTTAACAGTTACGAGTTAAATAAATTAGAGAAAAGTCCTTATGGAGCAGAATTGAATGTGATAAAGACCAAATACAATGCGGTTTTTGAAAGTAAAAAAAGAGAAGTAACTAAATTAGATGAAGCCTTAGCAGCTGATAACCCATTGGCCATCGACGCGCAAAGAACTGCAGTTAAAAAAGCAGACGAATCTACCAAAGCCATAAGAGCAGATTTAACCGCATTGATGCTTAAAAATGATGCAAAGGCAGCCATTAACGACAATAACTATATCTTTTTAAGTTTCGTTACGGAATATTTACCCAAGGGATTAATTGGCTTGTTAATTGCAATTATCTTTCTAGCCTCAATGGGATCTACCGCAAGCGCGTTAAATTCGCTTGCATCCACTAGTGTAATTGATATATATAAGCGATTGATGAATAGAGAAGCAACAGACCAGCACTATGTGAAAGCGTCTCGTTGGGCCACTATGCTGTGGGGTGCTGTATGCATTATCATGGCATTATTTACCAGCAAAATAGGCAACTTGTTAGAAGCTGTAAATATCTTAGGTTCTTTTATTTATGGAACCATCTTAGGTGTATTTGTTGTAGCCTTTTACTTTAAAAGAGTGGGAGCTAAAGCTGTTTTCTATGCCGCTATATTAACAGAAATTATAGTTTGCTTATGTGGATTTAGCGAAATTGTGGCTTATCTATGGCTAAATGTAATTGGCTGCTTGTTGGTAGTCGGCCTATCGCTAATCATCCAAAAAATAAGGTCTAAAAAAACCGTCTCAATTAATGAAACGGCTTAATTATGATTGGCTATAAAGTTTCAGACTAGGATTACTTCTTTGCTTGAGCTAATAGTTGCGTATTTAAGCGAACATATTCTTCGTTTTTAATTTCCGTTGCAAGAGCTATCCCCGATTGTGCAGTAGTCTGAGCACCTGCTTTATCGCCCATCTTCAATTGCACACGACCTTTCCATAACTTAACCCATGGCGCTTTAGGATCGGCTTTTTCAGCCTCGTTCATCCAATTTAAAGTGGTAGTTAAATCCTTACCATTTTCGAAATAGTACTGTGCCGCCTGAAAATATGGTTTCTTATCGGTTTTCATCGCAGCCGCAATGCTAGCCATCACTTTCTCATCAACAGAAGTGCTTAAATTAAGAGCTACTGCCGTGTTTTCCCATAAGATATATAACTGCGCCGTAGTTGGCTTTACATTGGCAAATTGTAGCGTGAAAGTCTCTACTGCAGGTTTCATTTTAGTTGGTTTTACTGTAAACCGAGCAAAGTCATCGGCTGCATTATAGGTATATGCTCCCCAAGATTTCGATGTTTTACTTAAAATAACAGTCCACTCACTTTTATTAGGGATGGTAAACAAGCCATATTCTCCAGCAGGAATGTTTTTACCTTCTATGGTTACATCATCACTAAACTTAATTACAGTAGCAGAGTTTGCTCCGGTACGCCATACTTTGCCATAGGGTTCTAAATCCCCGAAAATTTTGCGACCTTTCATACTTGGACGGGAGTAGGTTAGCGTAATTTTACCTAATCCAAAATCCTGAATAACGGTTTGGCCACTACTTGGTGCAGGCATTTTAACGCCTTGAGCTTTACTTTCTGCCTGTAGACCTAGCACTATAAATAGCACTACTACAAATCTGATCATTGATTTCATATGTTTTATTTTTCGTTTGTTTCCTTTTACCCTTAAGGCAACTCTGGCAATTTGTTTGCTCTTCAAAAATAGGGATATCTTATTCAATTTTAGCACAACTGGCAAGATCTTCATAATTGTCTTTATCTTGGTGCAAATTATTTTAAATTGAAGAAAGAAACGATTAGCATTTTAGGTTGCGGCTGGTATGGTCTGGCCTTGGCACAGGCTTTAGTAAATGATGGATATATGGTGAAAGGCTCTACTACCACTGCTCAAAAATTACCTCAACTGCAAGAAATCGGGATTAATCCGTATTTAGTCAACTTAGCTATTGGGGAATTGGAGGTCCATTTTTTCGATTGCGACGTATTAATCATTAGCATCCCTCCTCGCAAGAAAGAGGACGCAGTAGTTGATTTTACCGCGCAGATAAAAATGATAGCCGAACATGCGAACGACGCAAAAGTTAAACAAGTAATGTTCATCAGCTCTACTGGTATTTACCAAGATGGCAACTTCATCGTGAACGAAAATATTGCTCCTCAACCCGAAAGCGAAACGGGAAAATCGCTGTTAGCTGCAGAAAATATTTTTAGAGAAAAGAAGAATTTTACGACTACAATTATTCGCTTTGGTGGATTAATTGGTCCAAACCGAAATTTAGCTAGGCATTTTGCTGGAAAAACAGCAATTGCCAATGGCTTGGCTCCAATTAATTTAATTCATTTATACGATTGTATAGGTATAACACAAAGCATTCTAGCTAAAAAAGCATTCGGAGGAATTTATCACGGTGTAAACCCAGAACATCCCACTCGTTCAGCTTTTTATACACAAGCCTGTCTCGACTCTGGCTTCGAAAAACCAACATTTATAAACGAGTTACTCACGTGGAAACAAATTGAAAGCATAAATGTACCGCGTAATTTAGCCTATACTTGGAAAGTGCAATTTAATGTAGAAGACAGGGAATAAAGTACTAAGCCATTGCTAGTTTGCTCACGTTACGATAAGGATATTCGTTGTAAATATGTCTTCTCGCAAATCGTCCTGGCGAATCGGCATTCACCAATTTGATGTAAATGGCTCTAGGAACATCAAAATATTCATAGCCGCTTCCATCAAAAAAATCGATGCGAAGAATTTGATCTTTAAATTGAAAATCTTGAATATTAGACGAAGTGGTAGTTTGAATATACTCTTCTTTAGAGTGCTCCAATGTTTCGGGGGCAATACTTACTAAAAAAGTATAAGCTTCGATAATTTCTTTACTTTTTGCTTCCGCAGCTAATTGACTTTCGGCACTTTCCGAAAATTTATCCGGATGCCAATCTTTCATCAAGCCTCTATAAATACTTTTAATCTCTTTTAAATCTGTCGCCTTAGTAACGCCTAAAATTTTCCTGTAATCTCCAACTTTTTTCATTCTGTACACATTTCTTTAATGGAAATGAAGCTTTCGTGAGTTTGATGTTACTTTTTAGGTGACAACTCATTCAGGGTTCATAAACTTTTGATATTACATTGTTTATGAAAGGATTGCAAAAATTTTAGCAACCAGATAACAGGGAAACAATTTTTGTGCAAAGGTACAATTTCTCGATGAGAATCACAAGGCAACCCTGCTATTTAGTAATCGGCTGTCCTTTAATCCATAAAGCAAGGTCATCAATCAGCTTTTCTGAAACATTGCTTGGCGTTTGATATTGGGCCTGCGAACCCTTTTCTGTTTGCGGCGTTAACAAGTGATTTAATTCTGGATATAATTTGAAGGTTATATTTTTCTTCTTATTCAACGCTGTATTCCACAAGTTATAATCCTCCGAAGAAACTTGAAAATCATTTCCCCCTTGCACAATTAATATTTTCTTACTCAACTTCTTTGCCGTAGCTACTTGATCGTAAGAATTTAAGTTTACCCAATACGAAGCGGGTAAGCCGATAATTACAGAATCTGGCCTAATGTTGCCCAATTGCGTTAATCTGCTTCTTCCCACATCGGTTAAAATGGTATCTAATTGTCTCTTCCCAAGTTCTGTACTGTCTTTAGCTAACGAAAAGAAGTACTTATTTTGATCGATAATGATATCTGTTAATTTTCTGGCCGGGGCCGCAGCTAAAATAACCCCATTTAAATCTGGAGCCATGGTTGCGATTTGAGGAGCAAGCATTCCTCCTAAACTATGTCCAAATAGATAGATTTGTTTTGGATCAGCCCCCTTAACAGCTTTAGCCGAAGCAATTGCAGCTAAGGCATCGTCTGTTACTTCCTCTTTAACCGTGAAGGCACCATTAAATTCATTAGCATATAAAAGCGTACGCTTTACGTAACGTACGGTACCAATTCCCTTTGCGGCTAAGCCAACTGCGATATCTTTAAAGGGCTTGTTCGTACCAATGGCTTCGTCCATATCACTAGGACCAGAACCGTGTACCAATACTACAATAGGGAAATTACTCACATTTTTTGGCGTGGTCACTACCGCCGCTAACTGATGGCCTTTGGTGTTTAAATAAATAGAGTTCTCCTGATACTTGGTGGTATCGGCATAGCTAGGTAGCGCATAGGTTGCCAATTTTGGCGGCATGTATAAGCCTACCAATTTTTCTGCTTTATTAAATCCCAATATAAAATTTTGGTTATCGTTGTCGAATTTACCTTCAACTGTTACCGCAAAAAACTGACCTTGAATCTTGCTCTGTATCGACTCAAGAGACTTTACATTACCTAACTTCGATTTGATATTAGCCCAAAGCTGTTTCAAATTTTCTGGAGAAACCTTAGCTTGCTCTGCAGGATCAAAATACATATGAGCAGTATCAAATTTTCCTTCTTCCATATAATAGAAAAAGTTATTTGCTTTATTGAATAAGCTTATTACATTTTGTGAGAACGAAACTTTACCAAGGCAAAGCAGTAGGGCTATTAAAAATATTTTCTTCATACCATTAAATCAGTCCACATATAGTGGAACTCAAAGTTAATGATTATTAAGGCTTTTTAATGTTAAAAAATGTGAAACTCAAAAAATCGTCATATCGAACGAAGGATGAAGATGCTGCGTTCGATATGACGATTATATTTAACCTAACAACTCCGCATCGATGGTAATTTCTGCGTTCATTAGTTTAGAAATCGGACAATTTGCTTTCGCATCTGCCACTAACTCGTCGAATTTCTCTTTTGATAATCCTGGTGCTTTTACCTTCACTTCTAAATGAATATCAGTAATCTCACCCTTTTCAGGATTTAAATTCACAATTGCTTTCGTCACAATTTCTTCTGGAGTAATATTTTCTGCTGAAATGTTAAAACTCAATTTCATTGAAAAACATCCACTATGTGCTGCCGCTACAAGTTCTTCAGGATTTGTACCCACTCCTTCTTCAAAACGACTTTTGAATGAATATTGGGTATCCTTTAATGTACTGCTTTGTGTAGTTAGCGTACCTTTTCCATCTTTTCCAGTGCCATTCCAAATGGCTGTTGCATTTCTTTTCATTTATTTATCTTTTTTTGTGTTATAGTACTTAAACTTCCTTCAGCTAATTTTGCTATTCTAGCACTAAATTATATTTAAACAGTTTTCTTGTAAACAAGATATGACAATAAATTTAAAGCTTATTTCTCAGAAAATTGGTATGTTTAAATTATCATTGCATTAAATATAGTTTCATCTAAATTAAATACTTCAAGCTTTGAAAAAACAAGCTAAACGTTATCATAATATTTTAGTCATCGAAGACAATCACGCAATTTTAGACGTAATTACTTTAATTCTTCAAAGCGAAGCCTATAAAGTATCCGGTTTAAATAAAAGTGCAGATATGATGCAACATATTGATTCTTTCAAGCCGGACCTGATGATACTTGATATTATGCTGCCGGATGCCGATGGCCGTGAACTGTTAAGCCAACTTAGGAATAATCCTGCGACTTCCACTATCCCAGTACTAATGATTTCTGCGAAATATACCGCTAATACCCTCCAACATGGCGACCACAAACCAAATGGTTTTTTGGCCAAGCCTTTTGATATTGACGACCTTTTAGATAAGATTGAAGGCATCTTGGCAGGAAAAACATACTTATAGTTTAAGTTCATGACCGCTAGCGAAAAACTCATTACTCACTTTTACACCTGTTTTCAAAACAAGGATTTTAAAGGGATGCAAGATTGCTATGCCACTAATGCAACATTTAATGACGCCATATTTAAAAACCTAAATGCCAACCAGGTTAAGGCGATGTGGCAAATGTTGATTACAAAAGGGAAAGATATGCAACTTGAGTTTAAGCTTATTTCTTCAACAGAAAATAGTGCTAGTGTGCATTGGGATGCTTATTACACTTTTTCAGCTACAGGAAACAAGGTTACTAACCGAGTAGATGCCACCTTTGCAATCGAAAATGGGAAAATTGTGAAACATACAGACCAATTTAATTTTTATAAATGGTCTAAACAAGCGCTGGGATTTACAGGTATTCTACTAGGCTGGACCTCTTTTTTTAATAAAAAAATTTCTGCTCAGGCCATGAAGAACTTAGATATCTTTATGGCTAAAAATAACTAAGCCAGATTACAGATGAAAGACAATTTCTCCGTTCAATCTTCACAATACGCAAAGTTCAGACCTACCTATCCGAAAGAGCTATATGATTTTTTAATGGCCCATGTTGATCAAAAAAATTGTGCATGGGATGGCGCCACTGGAAATGGTCAGGTTGCAGCAGAATTATCGAAAGCATTTATGGAAGTTTATGCGACAGATATTAGCAGCAAACAATTAGAGCAAGCCCCTCAACTAGCCAACATTCATTACAAAATAGAAAGCGCAGAACACACCACCTTTGGAAACCAGCAATTCGATTTAATTACCATTGCTCAGGCTATCCATTGGTTCAATTTCGAGGAGTTCTTTCTTGAAGTAAGTCGCGTGATTAAACCTAATGGTATATTTGCTGCTTTCGGTTATGATCTTATGAAAATTAACCCGAAAATTGACCGCCTCATTTATTACTTATACGAAGATATTTTGGGGTCCTATTGGGACGTAGAACGGAAGCATATCGAAGATGGTTATGCAAGGATTCCATTTCCCTTTCAAGAAATCGAAAGTCCTTCCCTATCTATCTCAGTAGATTGGCATTTTGATCAGCTAATTGGCTATTTAGAAACATGGTCGTCCCTACAGCATTATATGCGAGAAAATGGAACTAACCCTATCGAATTGATATACGATAAATTAAAAATAGCGTGGGGCAAACCGCAAAAAAGAGCTGTCCATTTTAACCTTATTTTAAAAGTTTTTAGGCCGTAGCGATCAGCTGCTCAATAATCTTCTCAATAGTTAACGATTGTTGTGCACCACTCTGCATATCTTTAAACGTTAATAATCCATTTTTCATTTCTTCTTCACCAATTAAAATTACAAACGGGATATGCTTAGCATCTGCATAACTCATTTGCTTTTTAAGCTTTGCCGCTGATGGATATAGCTCTGCTGCTAGATTGGCCAACCTTAATTTTTGCAATAAAGGTAAAGCGTATCGCTCAGCCACAGAATCAAAATTACTAATCAACACCCGGGTACCTTGCGCTGCAGATGCCGGAAAAAGACTGAGTTCTTCCAATACATCGTAAATTCTATCGGCGCCGAAAGAAATCCCAACACCCGTTAAATCTTTTAATCCAAACATACCCGTTAAATCGTCATAGCGACCACCGCCTCCTATACTTCCCATCGCGACTTCGTTAGTTTTAACTTCAAAGATACACCCGGTGTAATAATTTAATCCACGAGCAAGGGTGATGTCGAGTTCAACGTTGAGCTCGGAGGGTTTCGCGTGGAGCTGGATCAAGTAATCAAAAACGGTTTCAATTTCTTCGATGCCTTTTAAGCCCACTTCAGAATTTTCTAATACGGTTTTAAGACTTTCGATCTTCTCAAGATTAGAGCCTTTCAGCATAATAACAGGTTCCAACTTGTTAATATCCTCAGCGGTAAATCCACGTTCCAATAACTCCTTGGTTACGCCTTCGAAGCCAATTTTATCCAGTTTGTCGATCGCCACCGTCATATCGACAATTAATTCGGGTTTACCGATAATTTCGGCTATGCCGGATAAAATCTTTCTGTTGTTGATTTTGATATCGAAATCTTTAAGTCCAAGATTACCTAAGGCTTCGTGATAGATCAAAACAAACTCCGCTTCATTTAATAAAGAAGCCGAACCTACCACATCAGCATCGCACTGATAAAACTCTCTATAACGCCCCTTTTGTGGACGATCAGCACGCCAAACCGGCTGCACCTGAAAACGTTTAAAGGGAAAAGAAATATCGTTTTGATGCATTACAACATAACGGGCAAAAGGAACGGTTAAATCATAACGAAGTGCTTTTTCTGAAAGTTTGGCTGTTGTAAGTTGTGAGTTGCGGGATGCCAATAATTCCGCATCAACTTTACCCAAAAAATCACCACTATTCAAAATCTTAAAAATCAATTTATCACCTTCATCACCATATTTACCGGTTAAAGTAGGCAAGTTCTCCATGCTGGGTGTTTGTATTTCAGCATAGCCGTATTTTCGGAAAACCGTTTTAATGGTGTCAAAAATATAATTACGTTTCACCATTTCTTGTGGCGAAAAATCTCTTGTTCCTTTAGGTAAACTTGGCTTGGTAATAGACATGGGGGCAAAAGTACGAAAAAGATTAATGAACCAAGAGTAAGGATAAAAGACTACTTAATCCCAACTGCCCATGCATCCATTTTTGCTTCAAAAACGCTTAACGGCAAAGATCCATCTTTTAAAACTTCGGTGTGGAAATCAGATATTTAAATTTAATGCCCAATTCTTTCTTATATCTATCACGAAGTTCCCTAATCTTCATTGCTCCAGTTCTATAGCCTAGGGCTTGTGCAGGAATGCCCATATAGCACTCTACTTCTGCGGTTGCTCCTTCTAAACTTATCGCTTCATTATCTATCATGTATTTAATCGCATCTTCAGGCTTTCTCTCTTGTACTGAACTAAGCTATCTAAAAATTGTTTGTTGTTAGGATTCGTACTGTCTGATGTAAGCTACCGAACCATCATTTGGCAAAAGATTATATACCTCTCATCCCCTATAAAAGTAGCACTTAGCAGACTCTTTATTTGCCCCCGTGCTTGATTGTTTACAGGAGGTAATTGCTGCGAAAAGCAATGCTGCAAAAATTATTTCTCATAATTAATATTTTGCTTTTTTATCTCAAATCAATTTATCTTAAGTGGTAAACGCTTCCTATAACTTAATTGTCGCCAAACCCATTCTATCGGACCATAATGGTACTTGGATAACCACCATTTACTAAAATATACCTGCAAGGTATAAACTACTATAGCTAATAGCAGGTAAAACCAAAGTGGCTTCGTATTCCAATAACCTAGCCCAAATCCAGAAAAAACAAGCAGTCCGATTAAATTTTGCACCATATAATTGGTTAACGTCATCTTTCCCATAATGGCTAAATTTCCAAAGAATACGTTCAATTTACCCGATACAAACAACCAACAAAAGCCACTGCCAATCCAAATCATAGTCGATAAAATAAGCCAATAACGTAATCGATAATATTTTAGAAAAGTCCATTCCAACCTTTGTGAAACAGCAAAAAACAACGTCAGGAAAATTGCTATTGCTAAACAAATCCAAAATGCTCTTTTTATATATTTAATTTTAGAGTGTATATCGCTAAAAAAATTAATTTTATATAAAATAAAGCCCCATAAAAAACAAATCATCATCACAATATGTACGGTATATAAATAAGGCTTACTAATGATTTGGGCAAAATAAGTGGTCTTTAACCCAAAAGAAAAAACAGTTAATAAATTATCACTATGATATAAAGGATAGAGTTTTTCTGCTTTGATCCAGCCCGTATCGTTTAGTGTAGCTACGTATGCGGAGACGGCTGGAGTAGCCAGCAACAATACTAGGCTAACGATGAACGTGGTTCTAGCTGAACTTCTATAAAAAGGCAACATTAACAGTCCGAGAACAGCATAATCTTTCAAAATATCACCAAAAAATAAGGCGCTATTAACTCCGGCTATCACTAAAAGCCAAAACATCCTTCCGGCAAAAAAGCCATAAGGGTTGTGTCCCTTCTCTTTAACATTGTTCATCAGCACTGCAAATCCAAAACCAAACAGAAGACTTAGCATTGTCCATGATTTAGCTGAAAAGAAAATATTGGTGATAAACATTAAGGCATTAGTCAACAGATCTGGCTTAAATGTTTCCCAGTTTCTACCTAAGGTGAAGAAGTCAAAATAGTTCATTAATACCACACCAAAAAGTGCCCATCCTCTTAAAATGTCTACAATAATGGTGCGTTGATTGGGCAGAATAGGCTGATGGAGTGCATTATTCATGTGAGGAGCGATAAAGTAGTTTAGCTAAAGATAGTGATTTCAGCATAAATTATAGGTAAGGCAAGGTGTCGATCTTAAAAGAGTCGTATACGGATCAGACAGGGCTCTCAACTGTTTAGATAAGTTAGCAGATAAGTCACGCTAAAACTAAGAATTGTCAAATTTTAAGCAAATTATTATTTTTTCGCTAAACGCTTCTTTTTAATTTCTAATCAATAATTTTTCTTTATTATTGACATATCCATAGCGGATTTAACTTTGAGCCTCTGAAATATTAATTTCGCTTTAAATCTTACGCAAAAATCCAGCGTTCACCTACTTCATTAGTTAACATTAACTGCATCATTAGTTAATATCATGCTGTTGAGCAACGTTTTCTTTCCTATTTTATTTTAAAACACATTATTTTTCAAAAAGAATTGCTTATTATTGTTGGAAATTAGCATAAGAAATATATTTAATTCATACCAATTGTAAAACCTATGAAAAAACATCTACTATTATTATTTGTATGTATCGCAGTAATAAGCTGTAAAAAGCCTACCAAAGTTATCGATCCGCCTACAAAAGCGGTCTTGTCACTTCCGGCTAATAATGAAGCTTGTACTACAGGAACGCCTGTTTCGGCATCTTTAAGTGCGATCGTGTTCAAATGGGCTGCTTCGCAAAATGCAGAATCGTACGACCTTACTATTAAAAATTTAGAGAGTGGCGTAATCACTACCCAAACTACTACAGCTCTAGAATTACCCGTTACATTGGCTAGAAACATGCCCTATTCTTGGTTTGTAACCGCCAAGTCTTCGAAAATTGCTACCACGGCTGTAAGTGATATTTTCAAATTTTACAATGTGGGTGAGGCATCAAGTTCTTTTGCTCCTTTCCCTGCTGATATGGTTACACCAAAAATGGCACAACGTATCACACCGACAGCTGGCAAAATTACCTTACAATGGATCGGAAGTGATGTAGACAACGACATTACGAACTACGATATCTATTTTGGAACTACGGCTACTCCACCACTATTAAAGGGAAACCACGGGATTACCAGTTCATTGGCAGATGTTGCCGTGAATGCAGGGACAACCTACTATTGGAAAGTTATAAGTAAAGATGCAAAAGGAAATACTTCTGATTCAGGAGTTCACATTTTTTACACTAACTAAGGTTAATTAACCACTTTTAATACAATATCAACTTTAACTCCACGATGATGTTTAAAAATAATATAAAAATATACATACTAAGTATAGTGTGTGCCCTTACATTCGCTCTTCCAAGTTTGGCCAAAGCCCAGTTAAATCAACATATCGTAACAGGCCCTTCTTTGCCAGCAACTTATTTCTTTCAACCCAATGATTTTGAGGTTGGTTCTAGCATTTATGCTTCGTCTGGCTTACCGCTTCAATACGCCTCGAGTAATAATGCTGTAGCAACTATTGTAGGCAATAAAATTCGCGCTGTAAGTGTAGGATCTTTTGTTTTGACCCTTTCTCAGCCTGGAAATGCAACCTATAATCCGGCTCCACCTTTGTCGTTTACGGTTACTATAGTTCAGGGATCTCAAAGTATATCGTTTCCTCAACCTTCTACTAAGGGCTTAACGGATCCTGATTTTAATCCAGGTGCAAGTTCGAGTTCTGGTTTAGCAATTACTTACACCAGTAGTAATACTGCTGTTGCAACAATTGTTGGAGGACAAGTTCACATTGTTGGTGCCGGTTCAACTGAAATTAGGGCTTCCCAGGCTGGAAATGCAAATTATGCTGCAGCAACAACCATAAGCCGCACATTGTATGTATCGGGAAATACGCAGACTATTAGTTTCCCTGCGATTACTAAAAATTTTAATGACCCTATTTTTTCTCCTAGCGCTACGGCTAGTTCTGGCTTTCCTATAACTTATTACACCAGCAGTGACCCTAATGTGGCCGTTGTACAAGGCCAAACCAATGTTAGAATTGTTGGTGTAGGAACCTCAGTTATTACGGCTTATCAAACTGGAAGCTCTACGGTACAGGCTGCGAGTGCGAGTACAACTTTAACCGTTGGAAAAGGAAATCAAACCATTGCAATGACTACTGCGGTAACTAATAACTACCTTACAGCAGATTATGTCCCGAATGCTTCGGCTTCTTCTGGTTTACCCTTAAGTTTTACCAGTAGTAATACTGCAGTGGCTACTATCGTTGCAGGTAAAATTCATATTACTGGTACGGGAACTACCACCATTACCGCTTCTCAACCGGGCAATGCAAACTACAATGCTGCAGCGGATGCTACCCAAACCTTAGTTATTATTAAGTCTAATCAATTCATAACTTTTCCAAATATTCCATCAAAACCTTTAGCGGCGGCGGACTTCGATCCAGGAGCAACAGCAAGCTCTAATTTAGCGGTTAACTACACCAGTAGCAATCCAGCCGTAGCGACCATTGTTGCTGGAAAAATCCATATTGTAGGCTTGGGTTCTACCACAATTACTGCTTCACAAGCTGGTGATGCTAATTTTGAACAAGCAGGAGAAGTCAGTAAAGGATTTACGGTAACAGGAGGAACTCAAGTTGTTACATTCCCAGCTATTGCTACCAAAACATTTGGTGAAGCTGATTTTAATCCAGGCGCGTCTTCAAATACAGGTCTTGAAATTACTTACAGCAGTTCAAATGCTGCAGTTGCAACCATTGTGGCTAACCAAGTTCATATTACAGGCGTTGGTTCTACACAGATTACCGCCACACAATTGGGTAATGAAAACTTTGCTAGCGCAAGCGAAACAGTTACCCTAACAGTAGTTAAAGGAACCCAAACCATCAGTTTCGGAACTATACCTGTTAAACTACGTAGTGATGTTGATTTCGACCTTGGAGGTTCAGCTTCCTCGTTTCTACCAGTAACCTACACTAGTAGTAACCCTGCGGTTGCAACTATTGTAGGCACAAAACTAAGATTTTTAGGTGCTGGAACAGCAGTAATCACTGCAACACAAGCAGGAAATGCAAATTACGATGCAGCTGCTCCAGTTTCTCAAAACTTAACCGTGAATAAAGGTATTCAAGTCATTAATTTCCCATCTCTTCCAGGAAAGTCGCTTGCCGATATTGATTTTGATCCAAGTGCAACTTCAAATTCTGGCTTGCCAATTGTATTAACCAGTAGCAACTTAGCTGTAGCTACAATTGTGAGTGGAAAAATTCACCTAGTTAGTGCGGGTACTTCAATTATCACTGCATCGCATCCAGGTGACGCAAACTATGAGCCGGCAAGCACGAGCAGAACACTTACAGTAACAGCAATTCCACAAACCATTACTTTCCCAGACATCCCGACTAAAACGTTGGCTTCTGCTGATTTTAATCCGGGTGCAACTACCACGTCTGGTTTACCGATCACTTACGTAAGTAGCAATTTATCTGTTGCAACGATTGTTGGAGGAATGGTTCATATTGTAGGTTCTGGAAATGCACAAATTACCGCTACTCAACCTGGAAATGGAACTTACTTAGCCGCGATTAGCATAAGTAAATTCTTACAAGTGAATGGAAATTCTACGCAAACTATTACTTTTCCTCCTATTTCTAGCAGACCGTTTGACGCTTTCGACTTTGACCCAGGGGCAATTAGCAGTTCCGGCCTAGAGCTTACTTACACGAGTAGTAATCTCGCAGTAGCTACCATCGTAGCTAATAAGATTCATATTATTGGTGTGGGAACAACTACGATTACTGCAAACCAAGCAGGAAGTGCAGAATTCACTAGCGCAACGGCTTCTACTACATTCACCGTTACCAAAGCAACGCCAACCATTGTTTTCAATGAGATCCCTGCCAAAACAGTAAATGATCCTGATTTTACGCTGTTCGCAACTACACTTTCAGGTTTACCAATTACCTACACAAGTAGTGATCCTTCAGTAGCAACTTTAGTTTCATTAAATAAAGTTGACATTTTACAAGCCGGAAGTGTTGTGATTACAGCCAATGTTGTAGGCAATGCAAACTACAATGCTGCGACCGCTAGTCAAACACTTACCATTGGCAAAGGTTCCCAAGTAATTACTTTCCCAGAAATTCCTGCTAGGCCTTTAACTTCACCAGACTTTGATCCAGGAGCAACTGCTAATTCATCATTGCCGATTTCCTATACTAGTAGTAATCCGGCTGTAGCCACTATCGTTGGTGGTCAAATTCATGTTGTAGGTCTTGGTTTCACCACCATAACCGCTTCTCAAGGTGGAAATACTAGCTATGATCCAGCGCCAAACGTTTCCAGAATTTTTATGGTGAGCAACGGTGGTCAAACGGTTACCATGGCAACTACATTTACTAAAGTTTTTGGAGAGAGTGATTTCGATCCAGGAGCAACTTCAAATTCAGGCCTTGCGATAACCTATTTAAGTAGTAACCCTGCCGTAGCAACAATCGTAGATAATAGAATTCACATTACAGGTGTTGGGACTTCCCTAATCACTGGTGTACAGCTTGGAAACGAAACTTATGCGAGTGCACAGGCTCAAGCGGTATTAACCGTTACCAAGGCTAGTCAAACCATTACATTATTCAATCCTACAGTTACAAAATTTAGAACTGATGCAGACTATGATCCGGGAGCGGTAGCAAGTTCAGGCCTTCCTATCATTTACTACAGTACTAATCTTTCTGTAGCTACCATTGTAGCAAATAGAGTTCATATCGTTGGACAAGGTGTGGTAAGAATCAGTGCTACACAGGCCGGAAACGAAAACTTCAATCCTGCTACTGCAATTGATCAAGAATTAACGGTAATCAAAGGAGCCCAATTTATCACGTTCCCAGATATGCCAGTTAAATCTTTATCATCTCCAGATTTTGATCCAGGAGCAACTAGTAGTGTACCATCTCTACTTGTTACGTACACCAGTAGCAATCCAGATGTGGCTACCATTGTAGCAGGTAAGGTTCACATTGTTGGAAATGGAACTTCGGTTATCACTGCTTCTCAGCTAGGAAATAACGATGTTAGTGCCGCAGCCGATGTAAGCAAAACACTAACTGTTAATGGTACTGCGCAGATTATCACTTTCCCTGCTATAGCGAACAAGAAATTAACAGATGCAGACTTCGAACCTGGTGCTACGGTAAATACGAGCCTACCTCTTATTTACACCAGTAGTAATCTTGATGTAGCGACAATTGTTAATAATAAAATTCACATTGTTGGTGGTGGTACCACTACAATAACAGCTACTCAGGTTGGTAATGCAGTTTATGCTCAAGCTACAGCTTCAGTTACCCTAACTGTTGATAAAAATGTACAAACGATTACCTTCCCAGCTATTAGTGCAAAAGAGCTAAACGCAGCAGATTTTGATCCAGGAGCAACTGCAAGTTCAGGATTAGCAATCACCTATACTAGTTCTAACACTGCCGTTGCAACTATTGTAGCGAATAAAATTCATGTTGTTGGTCCAGGTACGACTACAATTACAGCTAATCAGGCTGGTAATGCAACCTTTGCTGCTGCAACAGCTGCGTCTGTTCAATTGACAGTAAATAAGGCCAATCAAACCATTACATTCCCTGCAATTTCACTTAAGGTACCAACGGATGCAGACTTTGATTTAAATGCTACTGCAAGTTCTGGTCTAGCGATTAGCTATAGAAGTTCTAACACTGCCGTTGCAACTATTGTAGCCGGTAAGGTACATATCGTTGCCGCTGGGTCTGCAGTGATTACAGCTTCGCAAGCTGGTAATGCAACATTTAATGCTGCAACTGAAGTATCTCAAACTTTAGATGTGGTATATACATTACCTCCGAGTAACTTCAGTGTAAAAGCAACTGACGAAACTTGTAAGACTAGCAATAACGGTTCAATTAACATTACCGCGGTTCAGGCCTTAAGTTACACCGCTTCAATTACGGTAAATGGTGGAACTACTACTTATCCGTTTAGTACGGTATTAGCCGTAAATAATCTACAAGCAGGAACATATAATGTTTG
>Ga0247813_10000863_pt1 | contig 24535 bp, 11 predicted proteins | sample UWRJL169409C1_FD_180719 | JGI IMG/M metagenome (GOLD analysis project Ga0247813, IMG submission 180719) | Plant litter microbial communities from Arlington Agricultural Research Station in Wisconsin, United States - UWRJ-L169-409C-1 | ecosystem: Environmental > Terrestrial > Plant litter >...
GCTCTGGTGAAACCTATACGTGGGCAGCAAACAGCACGGCTTATACGACAAACCAGTCTGCACTTAGAATTGCAAATGACGGCTGTACGGCAGACCAGGTACTGAACCTTACCGTTACGCCAAAACCATCGGATATCGTAACCAACAAAACGATCTGCTCTGGTGAAACCTATACGTGGGCAGCAAACAGCACGGCTTATACGACAAACCAGTCTGCACTTAGAATTGCAAATGACGGCTGTACGGCAGACCAGGTACTGAACCTTACCGTTACCCCGAAACCATCGGATGTTGTAACCAACAAAACGATCTGTTCTGGGGAAACCTATACGTGGGCAGCGAACAGCACGCCTTATACGACAAACCAGTCTGCGCTTAGAATCACAAACGACGGCTGTACGGCAGACCAGGTACTGAACCTTACCGTTACCCCAAAACCATCGGATGTTGTAACCAACAAAACGATCTGTTCTGGAGAAACCTATACCTGGGCAGCGAACAGCACGCCTTATACGACAAACCAGTCTGCGCTTAGAATTACAAACGACGGCTGTACGGCAGACCAGGTACTGAACCTTACCGTTACCCCAAAACCATCGGATGTTGTAACCAACAAAACGATCTGTTCTGGGGAAACCTATACGTGGGCAGCGAACAGCACGCCTTATACGACAAACCAGTCGGCGCTTAGAATTACAAACGACGGCTGTACGGCAGACCAGGTACTGAACCTTACCGTTACCCCAAAACCATCGGATGTTGTAACCAACAAAACGATCTGCTCTGGTGAAACCTATACCTGGGCAGCGAACAGCACACCTTATACGACAAACCAGTCTGCGCTTAGAATCACAAACGACGGCTGTACGGCAGACCAGGTACTGAACCTTACCGTTACCCCGAAACCATCGGATGTTGTAACCAACAAAACGATCTGTTTTGGGGAAACCTATACGTGGGCAGCGAACAGCACGCCTTATACGACAAACCAGTCGGCACTAAGAATCACAAACGACGGCTGTACGGCAGACCAGGTACTGAACCTTACCGTTACACCGAAACCATCGGATGTTGTAACCAACAAAACGATCTGTTCTGGGGAAACCTATACGTGGGCAGCGAACAGCACACCTTATACGACAAACCAGTCTGCGCTTAGAATTGCAAACGACGGCTGTACGGCAGACCAGGTGCTGAACCTTACCGTTACCCCAAAACCATCGGATGTTGTAACCAACAAAACGATCTGCTCTGGGGAAACCTATACGTGGGCAGCGAACAGCACGCCTTATACGACAAACCAGTCTGCGCTTAGAATTACAAACGATGGCTGTACGGCAGACCAGGTACTGAACCTTACCGTTACCCCAAAACCGTCGGATATCGTAACCAACAAAACGATCTGTTCTGGTGAAACCTATACGTGGGCAGCGAACAGCACGCCTTATACGACAAACCAGTCTGCGCTTAGAATTACAAACGATGGCTGTACGGCAGACCAGGTACTGAACCTTACCGTTACCCCGAAACCGGCAAAAATTGTTACTACAGTAACTATTTGTTCGGGAGAAAGTTATTTATGGAGCGTAGATGGAAATACTTATACAGTAGCGAATATTTACACAATAACTAATAATGGTTGTACCGCAGATCAGGAACTTGTATTAAACGTGGATACTGTTGCAAAACCAATAGTAGGAACAATTACTCAACCAACATGTGCATCATCACTTGCTAGTGTCGAATTGAGTGGTTTACCTTCAGGTACATGGACAATAAATCCAGGTAATATTACAGGAAATACAAACACCACTGTTATCACTGGATTAGTTCCGGGAACTACGTATAATTATTCAATAACAAATTCTTTAGGTTGTGAATCTTTAGCATCAGCAAACATTACAATTTTAGATTATATATGTGCTGAAAATGATACGCCAATAGCAATAAATGGTTTAATAGGAGGAACTACATCATCTATTTTTGTAAATGATAAGATAAATGGTGTCTCATTTTTACCTGCAGATGTTACTGTAAGTACAACCACACTTCCAGCAGGATTAACTTTTAATTTAAATGGAACCATTACAGTAGCTCCAAATACAGCAGTAGGAACACATTTAATCACTTATACAATTTGTAAATCAACAAATTATAGTCTATGTAGTTCTGCTACAGTAGAGATAATAATTTCAGGCCCGGTTATCGATGCGGTAAAGGAAACCACCTCTCCATCAATTAATGGAAATATCGGAGGAACGACAGCTTCACTAGTATCAAATGATACGTTAAACGGAAATGCAGTTGTCATCGGAACAAACCCAGGAGAAGTTATCCTTAAAGGAATTACAGTTCCGGCAGGACTTACCTTAAACGCAGACGGAACAGTAAGTGTTGCTGCGGGCACTGCTGCAGGAACGTACAATGTGGAATACAGAATCTGTGAGGTAAACAACCCGACAAACTGCGACAGCGTAATCTCGGAAGTTGTGGTAACAGGCGGAAGTTTAGTTGCCAATACTGATATTGTTGGTTCGGCAGTTGGTATCAATCAACCAACAACGCTAATCAATGTTTTTGCAAACGATACCAACAATGGTTTACCGGTTGCAGCTTCAAATATGAACTTATCGGTAGTTACTACTGATCCGACAGGTTTTATCACATTAAACCCGGACGGAACCGCAGTATTAGGAGCAAACACACCAGCGGGAACATATGAATTAATCTACCAGATCTGTGAGAAACTGAATCCGACAAATTGTAGTTCGGCTTCTATAAAAGTAACTGTTACAGCACCTGTTATCGATGCGGTAAAAGAAACCACCTCTCCATCAATTAATGGAAATATCGGAGGAACGACAGCTTCACTAGTATCAAATGATACGTTAAACGGAAATGCAGTTGTCATCGGAACAAACCCAGGAGAAGTTATCCTTAAAGGAATTACAGTTCCGGCAGGACTTACCTTAAACGCAGACGGAACAGTAAGTGTTGCTGCGGGCACTGCTGCAGGAACGTACAATGTGGAATACAGAATCTGTGAGGTAAACAACCCGACAAACTGCGACAGCGTAATCTCGGAAGTTGTGGTAGCAGTGGGAGCTTTAGTAGCCAATGCAGATATTATTGGTTCGGCAGTTGGTATCAATCAGCCAACAACGTTAATTAATGTTTTTGCAAACGATACCAACAATGGTTTACCGGTTGCAGCTTCAAATATGAACTTATCGGTAGTTACTGCTGATCCGACAGGTTTTATTACATTAAACCCGGACGGAACGGCAGTACTAGGAGCAAACGCACCAGCGGGAACATATGAACTAATCTATCAGATCTGTGAGAAACTGAATCCAACCAATTGCAGTTCGGCTTCAATAAAAGTTACGGTTGCCGCACCAACTATGACTATAACAGCAAATAGTTACTGCTCTAATGATGTGCCATATGTATCCTATAGTGTTACAGCAGATAACTTTACGCCAAATAATTTATTGACTATAAAATGGATCGATAGTGCAAACAATGTTGTCGCAACTCAGACAAATTTACCATTGAGCGGAAATATTTTATGGCCAGGTGCAATTGTTGACAGTAATGGAATTGGAATAGATTGGCCAGGATGGCTGTTTACAGATGGTCAATGGGTCGAAGGTGCTGATGGATTTGAAAAAACCAGAACGGGTGTTACAATGGAGTTTTCATTAAACCCTACTGTAAGTTTTATATTAAATTACCCGCCAGCAACACCGCAATGTAATGCAAGACCAACTTTTGTAATTAAGGCAAACAATGATAGCGCTGGGCCAATTGATAGTGATAAAGGACAGACTGCAACAATAAATATTTTGTCGAATGATACATTAAACGGTTTAGCAGTAAATCCTGTAAATGTTACTTTAAGTACGGTTGTTTCAAATCCTAATTTAATTTTAAAATCTGATGGATCAATTGAAATAAAAGCAGGAACGCCATCGGGTATCTATCAGTTAACTTATCAAATTTGCGATGCTTTAAATTTGTCTAATTGTAGTCAGGCCATCGTGAGAATTACAGTCTTGAATAATGTCGATCCGGGAACACCAACACAGTATGCACAAATTATTCTTTCTAATGATGTAGCAACAAGTGTTGATGGAATAAATGGAGAAATCGAATTTATAAATATTCTGGACAATGATTTGTCAAATGGATTATCAATTAATCCGGCAAATGTTGTGATTTCGAATATACCTAAAAGTCCTTATTTTGAATTCAATTCAGACGGAACTGTAAGTGTCAAACCAAATACACCAGGAGGAAATTATGTTTTAACATATCAGGTTTGCGAAAAAGCAAATCCATCTAATTGCAATACGGCAACATTGAATGTGTTTGTTGAAGTACCAAATATTGCAATTATTAAAACAGCAGTTTTTAATGATGAGAACGGCAATGGATATGCTAATGCAGGAGAAACTATTACTTATAAATTTAAGGTGACTAATACAGGAAACGTTCCGTTAAAGGGAGCTATGATTTCTGATCCTTTAAAAGGGATAATACTTTCTGGACAGGCGATAGATTTGAATGTAAACGAGTCTGACGAAAATAATTTTACGGCCAATTATAAAATCACACAAAACGATATTAATCACGGAAGTGTAAGCAATCAGGCAAGTGTAGCAGGTCGTAGTGGCAAAGGAGTTTTGGTTGATGACAAGTCAGATGATGTCAATAATGCTGGGGATAATCCAACGGTAATAACCTTAGATGGCTGTCATATTAAAGTCCTAAATGCATTTTCTCCTAACGGAGATGGTAGGAATGCCAGATTTTATATTCAGGGATTAGAATGTTATCCTGATAATACGGTAGAAATTTACAACCGTTGGGGAGTTCTGGTATTCGATATCGATCATTATAATAACGAAGACAGGGCTTTTGTAGGAATCTCGGCAGGCCGTGCAACGATAAAAGAAACAGATGGTCTTCCGGTAGGAACTTACTTTTATATTCTGAAATATAAAGACAGTGCAGGAAACCAACATGAATTATCAGGTTACTTATATATCAATAAATAAAAAAGGAATAACGGCTTAGTTTTTAGCTAAGTCGTTTTTAAAGCGTAGTAAATGAAAAAAATAATTTTAATTTTCATGTTCTTTTCAATGGTGTGTTCAGCGCAGCAAGATGCTCAGTTTACACAATATATGTATAATACAATCTCGGTAAATCCGGCTTATACTGGCTCTCGTGGTGTGTTAAGTATTTTTGGTTTATACCGTACACAATGGGTTGGACTTGACGGTGCGCCCGAAACGAGTACTTTTTCTATGAATACTCCTTTGAATAATAGTAAACTAGGATTAGGTGTTTCCTTAGTAAATGATAAAATCGGGCCAACGAATGAGAATACACTTTCGGCTGATTTATCTTATAGTGTTCCAACTTCTGAAACGTTTAAACTTTCTTTCGGAATAAAAGCTACGGCTAATATTTTTAATCTGGATGTAAGCAAATTAAGTTTTGAAGACCAGGATGATCCTCAATTTCAGGGTTTAGATAATAAATTTACACCTAATATTGGAGCAGGTGTTTATTGGCATTCTGATAGAGCTTATCTGGGATTTTCTGTTCCTAATTTTATCGAAACAAATCGCTATGATGATAATGATACTGCCATTTTCAAAGATAAAATAAACTATTACTTTATGGCAGGTTATGTTTTTGATCTTAATTATGATATTAGATTCAAACCGGCCTTGTTAACCAAAATGGTTCAGGGTGCTCCGTTGCAGGTTGATGTTTCAGGTAATTTTATGTTTTATGATAAATTTGTTCTTGGCCTTGCCTACCGTTGGAGTGCTTCTGTAAGTGCAATGGCAGGTTTTCAGGTTTCAGATGGTTTATATATTGGTTATGGATACGATCATGAAACAACCAATTTGAGAAAATATAATTCTGGTTCACATGAAATTTTTCTTCGAGTTGAGTTTTTTAATAATTATAATAAAATGTTATCCCCAAGATTCTTCTAATTTCACGCTACTATGAGAATTAAAAAATTAAGCTTTACTGTTTTATTTTTATGCTTTTTTTTCAAAATAAATGCCCAGACAATAAGTGAGAAATATGCTGACAAAAAGTATGATGATTATGCTTACGCAGATGCTATAAAAGCTTATGAAGATATTGTAAACAAAGGCGCTAAAAATGAGAAAATTCTACAACGATTGGGGAATTCTTATTATTTTGAAGGTGAGTTACAGGAAGCTTTAAAATGGTACAATGAATTATTCAGAATGAATGAGGAACAGGATTCTGAATATTTATACAGATATGGGCAATGCTTAAAATCAGAAGGGAACTATCGTAAAGCTGATGAAATTTTAGAAAAATTCAATCAGAAAGCAGTTTCAGAAAAAAGAGCAGCCTTAATCAGAAGTGATAAAAATTACCTAGAAGAAATAAAGTCGAATTCTGGGCGATTTCAAATAGCCGATGCCGGAGTTAATTCTCCTTACTCTGATTATGGTAGTATTGTTTATGATAATAAGATTGTTTTTACTTCAGCAAGAGATACAGGAGGAATTGCCAAAACTAATTTTAAATGGACGAACAAATCGTTTTCTATTTTATATAAGGCTGAATTAATGCCTGATGGAAGTTTGGGAGAGCCAATACTTTTGCAGAAAAAAGAAAATCAAAAATTTAATGAGTCTACGCCCGTTTTTACAAAGGACGGACGGACAATGTATTTTACCCGAAATAATTTTATAAATGGCAAAAGAGGAAAAAACGAAAAGCAAATAACGCTTTTGAAATTGTATAAAGCCGAGTTGATAAATGGTCAATGGGAGAATATTACAGAGCTTCCATTTAACAGCGATCAGTTTAGTACAGCGCACCCTACGTTAAGCTTTGATGAAAAAACATTGTATTTTGCATCAGATATGCCCGGAACTTTGGGAATGTCTGATTTGTTTAAAGTAAAGATAAACAAAGACGGAACTTTTGGCGAACCTCAAAATCTAGGACCTTCAATTAATACAGAAGGAAGAGAAACTTTTCCTTTTATATCAGCAGATAATGAGCTTTATTTTGCTTCTGATGGGCGTCCTGGTTTAGGGGGGCTTGATATCTTTGTTACAAAAATAAATGACAATGATATTTTTGAAGACATAGAAAATGTTGGAGAACCTATAAACAGTAAACAAGATGATTTTGGATTTACAATTGACAGTAAAAACAGAAACGGATTTTTTTCTTCAAATAGAGAAGGTGGCCAGGGTTTAGATGATATTTACCGATTTACAGAAACCAGAAAATTGGTGTGTGAACAAGATTTGATGGGAGCGCTGAGTGATGATGAATCAAAAGATTTTCTTTCAAATGTTTCTCTGACCTTATTTGATGAAAAATACAATCTTGTTTCTAAGATTGTCTCAGATGAAAAAGGAAACTATATTTTTTCGAAAATAAAATGTGGTAAAAAATATTTCATAAGAGTTTCCAAAAATGATTATGGAATAAAAGAAATTCCAGTGACGATTAAGAAGGCAAATGGAAAAACAACTTTAGATATTTTGATGCAAAAGATGTTTAAGCCGCTGGAGTCCAAAGCTATTGAAGTTAAAAAGGTAGCTGTTGCCCCAATTAAACTTGGTGCTTTAAAAGTGGGAACCGATTTAGCAAAGTTGCTGCATCTTCCAATGAACTTTTTTGATTTGAATAAAGCTACTATCAAAAAAACATCAGAGCCTCAATTGCAAAAAGTAGTCGATATATTAAACCAATATCCAAAATTAACGCTGGATATTCGTTCTCACACAGATAGCCGACAATCGGCTTCAAACAATCAAATCCTGTCAGAGAAGAGAGCACAATCAACCAGAGAATGGTTAGTGCAGAAGGGAATTGATGCTAATCGGTTAACTGCTAAAGGATACGGAGAAACGAGATTAGTAAATCGATGTGCTGATGGTGTAAAATGTACCGAAAAAGAACATACGCAAAATAGAAGAAGTGAATTTATAATAACCAATTTGTAAATCACCTTGCCACAAAAAAACCTTTTCTAAACGTAGAAAAGGTTTTCTGGTTTTATGTAAATCCCTGAAAATCAAAAAGTGATGTGTTTTTCACAAAAAAGCACCAGAATCGTACCGCTTCTTTGTGAGAAAGTTTTTAAAATTGAAAATTTGATGTATTTTGTTTAAAATGAACGAATTAGCTTTTAAAAATATAAGTACACTGTTTATTTATCTGCATTTTTTTTTAACTTTATAGTTCTAAAATTTTTCAGATATGACTGTAAATCAAATACTAAACGCAAAAGGGAAAAACGTTTATTCAGTACTTTCAACAACAACAGTATACGAAGCGTTGAAGGTAATGGGAGAAAAAAACATTGGGGCAATCCTGGTGATTGATGGAACTGACCTAAAAGGAATATTGTCTGAAAGAGATTATGCCCGAAAAATCGTTTTAAAAGACAAGTCTTCAAAGGAGACTTTTGTTCATGAAATTATGGAAAGCAACGTTTTTTCTGTAAAACTTTCAAATAATATAGAAGATTGTATGGAGCTTATGAGCACTAAAAGAATAAGACATTTGCCAGTTTTAGAAGATGAAATTGTGGTTGGGATTATTTCTATAAGTGATGTTGTAAAAGCAATCATAGAAATTCAGAAAGACACAATAAATCATCTGAACTCTTATATTTCACAATAAAAGAAATTTTAAAAATACACTCTAAAGAATAGTCCAAATTATATTGGACTATTTTTTTTGACCTTCAAAAATGTTATTTTAAGAAAAGAAAGCTGTAAAAAGACGCCATTTTAAAACAAGACTTATATCTTTGTAAGCTAGAATAAAAGCTAAAAATAATGAACAAAGAGAGTAAAAGAAGAGAAGCGTTACTGTACCATTCAGAACCAACTCCAGGAAAAATTCAGGTAGTTCCAACAAAAAAATATGCAACCCAAAGAGATTTGTCTTTGGCCTATTCTCCAGGTGTTGCAGAGCCATGTTTAGAAATTGCAGCAAACGTAGATGACGTTTATAAATATACAGCAAAAGGAAATTTAGTTGCCGTTATCTCAAACGGTACAGCGGTTTTAGGATTAGGAAATATTGGTCCTGAAGCTTCCAAGCCAGTAATGGAAGGGAAAGGATTACTGTTTAAAATATTCTCTGATATTGACGTTTTTGATATTGAAGTTAATACAGAAAATGTAGAAGAATTTATCCAAACTGTAAAAAATATTGCCCCAACTTTTGGAGGTATAAATTTGGAAGATATTAAAGCACCAGAATCTTTTGAAATCGAAAGAAGATTGGTTGAAGAATTAGATATTCCGGTAATGCACGATGATCAGCATGGTACAGCAATTATCTCTTCAGCAGCTTTAATTAATGCACTTGAATTAGCAGGAAAAAAAGCAGAAGATGTAAAAGTAGTAGTTTCAGGTGCAGGTTCGGCTGCGATAGCTTGTACTGACTTATATGTTCTATTAGGCGTAAAAGTCGAAAATATATTAATGTTTAACAGTAAAGGACTTTTAACAAAAGATAATCCTGCACTGTCAGAATTGCAATTGAAATATGCAATTGATGGAGCTAAAATTGAATTAGCAGAAGCCGTAAAAGGTGCTGATGTTTTCATAGGGTTATCTTCAGGAGGTATTTTGTCGGCTGAAATGTTATTGACAATGAAAGATAATCCTATTGTTTTTGCAATGGCAAATCCAAATCCGGAGATCGATTATAATTTAGCTGTAGAAACACGAAAAGATGTTATTATGGCTACGGGACGTTCCGACTTTCCTAATCAGGTAAATAACGTTTTAGGTTTTCCATATATTTTTAGAGGTGCTTTAGATGTTAGAGCTACAAAAATAAATGAAGCTATGAAAATGGCTGCTGTAAAAGCTTTGGCTATTTTAGCAAAAGAGCCAGTGCCAGAACAAGTAAACGTAGCTTATGGTGCAACAAAATTAGGATTTGGACAAGAATATATTATCCCAAAACCTTTTGATCCAAGATTAATTACTGTTGTGGCTCCGGCGGTTGCAAAAGCAGCAATGGAATCGGGAGTGGCAAAAAATCCTATTACAGACTGGGCAGCTTATGAAGATGTGCTTCGTGAACGTATGGGTAATGATAATAAAATGGTGCGTTTGATGACAAACCGTGCTAAAATGGATCCAAAACGAATTGTTTTTGCTGAAGCAGATCAGTTAAATGTTTTAAAAGCAGCTCAAATTGTTCATGAAGACGGAATTGGATTCCCAATTTTATTAGGAAATAAAGAGGTGATTTTAGAATTAAAAGCCGAATTAGGTTTTGATGCTGAACTTGAAATCATAGATCCTAAGACAAATGAAGAAGAAGCAAGACGTAATAGATTTGCCAAATCATATTGGGAAACCAGAGAAAGAAGAGGTGTATCGCTACTGGATTCTCAAAAATTCATGCGTGAAAGAAACTATTTTGCTGCCATGATGGTGAATGAAGGTGAGGCAGATGCTTTAGTAACAGGCCACACAAGAAGTTATCCTAGTGTTGTAAAGCCAATGTTACAATTAATTGAAAAAGCACATAACGCTTCATTAGTTGCAACTGCAAATATGATGTTGACTTCTCGTGGACCAATGTTCCTGTCTGATACAGCAATTAATATAAATCCTTCAGCTGAAGATTTAGTGAATATTGCAATTATGACGGCGAAAACAGCAAAAATGTTTGGAATTGAGCCAGTTATAGCAATGGTTTCTTATTCAAATTTTGGATCGTCAACAAGTCAAAGCGCTTCAAAAGTTAGAGAAGCAGTTGCTTACTTGCATAAAAATCATCCTGACCTAATTGTTGATGGAGAAATTCAGGCAGATTTTGCTTTAAATCAGGAAATGCTTGCAGAGAAATTTCCATTTTCTAAATTAGCTGGAAAGAAGGTTAATACTTTAATTTTCCCTAACTTAGAATCGGCAAATATTACTTATAAATTACTAAAAGAATTATATAAAGTAAATTCAATTGGCCCAATTATGATGGGAATGGGTAAACCAGTTCACATTTTTCAATTAGGAGCAAGTGTTGAAGAAATGGTTAATATGGCTGCAATTGCAGTTATTGATGCTCAGGAAAAAGAGAATAAAAAAAATAAATTAGCTAAATAGTCTATATAATAAGGATCAGATAATATTGTCTTATTTTTATTGCATTTTTATTATATTTGGTACTATAAATTATATTATGATAGCACATTTGCAAGGGAAATTAGTTGAGAAAAATCCAACGGAAGTTGTAATAGATTGTGGTGGGGTAGGATACCATGTAAATATTTCTCTACACACCTTTTCATTAATTCCCAATGCTGATTTTATAAAATTGTATACGCATCTTCAAATCAAAGAAGATGCGCATACATTATTTGGTTTTGTCGAAAAATCAGAACGCGAAATATTTAGAATGTTATTATCTGTTTCTGGTATCGGAGCAAACATTGCGAGAACAATGTTGTCTTCAATTGAGCCGAGACAAATAATAAATGCAATTGCCTCAGGAGATGTTGGATTAATTCAGTCAATTAAGGGGATTGGAAATAAAACTGCGCAGCGAGTTATACTCGATTTAAAAGAAAAAGTGTTAAAGTTGTACGATTTGGATGAAGTTGCGGTAGTACAAAACAATACAAATAGAGATGAAGCGTTATCTGCTTTGGAAGTTTTAGGTTTTGTTAGAAAAACTTCTGAAAAAGTTGTTGAAAAAATCGTAAAAGAAGATCCTGAAGCAACTGTTGAAACCATTATCAAAAAAGCTTTAAAAAGTCTATAAACCCAATTAAGACAATCTAATTGTATGCGTAAAATTTGTATTTTATTACTGTTTTTACTGTGCGGTAACTTTTTGCGTGCGCAAGTAAATCAGTCAACTCAGGATACAACTAAAACGCAGTTTTCTGTTGGTAAGGTAGAGCTTCAAAATCCTCCAAGTATATTATCAGCTTATAAATATGATCCAGTTACGGACCGTTATATTTACACCAATTCTGTTGATGGTTTTTCAATAGACTATCCAATTATTTTAACGCCAAAAGAATACGAAGATTTAGTTTTGAAGGAATCCAGAAGAGATTATTTCAGAAAAAAAATGGACGCGATCGACGGTAAAAAAACCGGAAGTGAGGCAGCAAAAAAAGATTTATTGCCAAGATATTATATCAATTCAAGTCTTTTTGAAAGTATATTTGGTAGTAACACTATCGACGTAAAGCCAACAGGTTCAGTCGAAATGGACTTAGGAATTCGTTATACCAAACAAGATAATCCTTCATTTTCTCCAAGAAACAGATCTAGTCTGACGTTTGATTTTGATCAGCGAATCAGTATGAGTTTGATGGGAAAAGTAGGAACGCGTCTGGAGGTAAATGCGAATTACGATACACAGTCAACATTTGCTTTTCAAAACTTATTTAAACTAGCCTATACGCCTTCTGAAGATGATATCATTCAAAAAGTAGAAGTCGGGAATGTTAGTATGCCACTAAATAGTACTTTAATTCGTGGAGCACAGAGTTTATTTGGCGTTAAAACACAATTACAATTTGGTAAAACAACCGTCACCGGTGTTTTCTCTGAACAAAAATCTCAAACAAAGAGTATTGTAGCCGAAGGAGGTGGTACGGTACAGAATTTCGACTTATACGCTTTGGATTATGATAATGACAGGCACTTTTTCCTTTCTCAGTATTTTAGAAACAAATATGACGCTTCTTTAAAAGGATATCCGTTTATTGATAGCCGTGTGCAGGTCACAAGAATAGAAGTGTGGGTTACCAATAAACAAAACCGTGTAAGCACAACCAGTAACAACTTAAGAAATGTTATTGCACTTCAGGATTTAGGTGAAGGGCAAATTACCGGAATTCCGGATAATGAAGTTGTTGTTATTAGTTCGTCGGCTGGATTTTTTAATAACGCACCAGATTCTCCAACGGATAATAATAACAATAAATACGATCCGGAAACAATTGGTCAGGCTGGGTCCTATTTAAATTCTAATATTAGAGAAATTGTAACCGCAAAATCAGGATTCAATAATACTAATGTTAGCGAGGGTACAGACTATTCTGTATTGGAAAATGCCAGAAAATTAACTGCAAATGAATTTACTTTCAATCCACAATTAGGATATATTTCCTTGCAGCAGCGATTGGCAAATGATGAAATTCTAGCTGTTGCCTTTGAATATACAGTTGGTGGTAAAATTTATCAGGTAGGAGAATTTGGTAGTGATGGTGTTGATGCAACGGTTGTAACAGGAAATAATAATTCCAATCAGGCTATTATCTCTCAAAGTTTAATTTTGAAAATGTTGAAGAGTAATTTGACAAACGTTCAAAATCCAGTTTGGAACCTGATGATGAAAAACGTTTATCAAATTCCACAAGCGTATCAAATCAAACAAGATGACTTCAGGCTAAATATTCTTTATACTGATCCTTCGCCTATAAATTATATTACACCTGTTCCGGGTTCAACTTTTCCTGCAAACCCAACTGCAGACAATAAAGTAGATCAAACGCCATTGCTAAATGTGTTTAATCTGGACCGATTAAATTATAACAATGACCCGCAGACTGGTGGTGATGGTTTCTTTGATTATCTTCCGGGTATAACTGTTGATGTTCAAAATGGCCGAATCATTTTTACCACAAAAGAACCTTTTGGAGAGTTATTATTCCAAAAATTACAAAATTCGGGTTCTGGTGAAAATTATAATGATCCAAATACATATAATGCTAACCAACAGAAATATGTATTTAGAAATATGTATCGCAATACACAATCCGGAGCTTTGCAGGATAGTGATAAAAATAAATTCTTATTAAGAGGAAAGTATAAATCATCAGGAAGTAACGGTATTCCTATTGGTGCATTTAATGTGCCACAAGGTTCTGTTGTGGTAATGGCTGCCGGAAGAAGACTGGTAGAAGGTATTGATTACAGTGTCGATTATCAGTTGGGTAGAGTTCAAATTCTTGATCCTTCTCTTCAGGCTTCCAATACACCAATTGAAGTTTCGTTAGAAAATAATTCAATTTTCGGTCAGCAGACACGAAGATTTATGGGTTTTAATGTGGAGCACAAAATTTCAGATAATTTTGTTGTAGGCGGAACTTATTTAAAAATGACAGAAAGACCTTTTACGCAAAAATCAAGTTATGGTCAGGAATCTGTAAACAATACAATTTTTGGTTTTAATGGAAATTATGCGACAGAAGTTCCTTTTTTAACCAGATTAGCCAATAAGCTGCCAAATATTGACACAGATGTTCCTTCGAACCTTTCGATACGTGGAGAAGTTGCTTTCCTTAAACCTGATGCTCCAAAAGCAAGTGATTTTGAAGGTGAAGCTACTATTTATGTTGATGATTTCGAAGGCTCTCAATCCACAATCGATATGCGATCAGCATATGCGTGGAGTTTGTCATCAACACCTTATTTGAATAGCATCAACGATAATACTTATAATGCAAATTCAAATACTTTAGAGTACGGTTATAAAAGATCAAAATTAGCATGGTACACCATTGATCCTGTTTTTTATTCTTCAAAACCATCAGGAATTTCAAATGATGATCTATCCTTAAATACCACCAGAAGAATTTACAGTAGAGAATTATATCCAAACACAGATATTGCCCAAGGTCAGATTCAGGTTATTAATACATTAGATTTAACCTACTTTCCTTCTGATCGTGGACCGTATAATAACAATCCAAATTTTAGTACAGAACCAGCAACTTCAAATTTTGGAGGAATTATGCGTTCTCTGAATTCAACCAATTTTGAACAGGGCAACGTAGAATACATACAGTTTTGGGTTCTTGACCCGTATGTTGGAAATGCTGAGGCGCAACCTGGCAACACAGGTAAAATTTATTTCAATTTAGGGGAAATCTCTGAAGATGTTTTAAAAGACGGAAGAAAACAATATGAAAACGGATTAGGCCCAGATCAGGTAATGGTAAACCCACAACCACTTTGGGGAGATGTTCCCGCTTCTCAATCCTTAATTTATGCATTTGACACCAATGCTTCAAATCGTCAGAATCAGGATGTTGGACTTGATGGTTTGCCGGACGCTAAAGAAGCTGCTATTTACACCAATGGACCGGAAAATGATCCTGCGGGGGATAACTATACTTATTATTTAAATACAGATGGAGGCGTTTTAAATCGTTATAAACATTATAATGGTGTTGAACGAAACTCAGCTGTAAGTATTGACGATCCTAATAGAGGTTCAACAACATTACCTGATGTTGAAGATATCAATCGTGACAATACAATGAGCACGATTAACGCCTATTATGAATACAGTATTGATGTGAAACCTGGAATGCAGGTAGGTCAAAATTATATTACTGATATTCGTGAAGTGACTAATATTGAACTGCCAAATGGCGGAACAACAAACGCAAGATGGATCCAGTTTAAAATTCCGGTTTCTCAGCCTCAAAATACAATTGGAAATATTACCGATTTTAGATCAATTCGTTTCATGCGTATGTTTATGACTGGTTTCAATAACCAGATGACTATGCGTTTTGGTGCTTTGGATTTAGTTAGAGGAGAGTGGAGAAGATATACAGGAACACTGGATGCTAATGATACAAATCCTGATGATGATGGTACCGAATTTGATGTTGCAGCGGTTAATATTCAGGAAAACAGTACAAAATGTCCTGTAAATTATGTAATTCCTCCTGGAGTTCAGAGAGAGCAATTATACAATAATAATACGATTATCAATCAAAATGAGCAATCATTAGCATTGAGAGTTGGAGGAACAGGTTTGGAATTTCAAGACTCAAGAGCAGTTTTTAAGAATGTTAGTGTAGATATGCGTCAATACAAAAAACTTAAAATGTTCCTTCATGCAGAACCATTACCAAATGATAACACACTTTTAGATGATGAAATGGTTGGATTCATTCGTTTTGGAAATGACTTTACACAAAACTATTACCAGGTCGAAATTCCGTTAAAAGTAACAAGAATTGGCGGTTCATGTACCATAAGCCCTGATCAAGTTTGGCTTGAAGATAACAATATTGATTTGGCAATGGAGTTGTTGACCAGAATGAAAATTCAGGCTATGTCTATTGATATTAATTCGACGAAAAGAGATATTAATGGAGTTTATTATCCGGATGATGATTTAAGTTTAAATGGAGGAGACGGTGATAGCAAATTAAAATTAGGTATAAAAGGAAATCCTAATTTCGGTTTGGTACGAAATTTAATGGTCGGTGTAAAAAGTAGGGCAGATCATAAAGATATAAAAGGAGAGGTTTGGTTTAACGAGCTTCGTATGGCAGATCTGGATAATAAAGGCGGTATGGCAGCGCTCTTAAACGTTGATTCTAATATGGCGGATTTTGCTACGCTTTCTGCTGTTGGAAGAAAAAGCACCATTGGTTTTGGATCTTTAGAGCAAGGTGCAAATGAAAGAGATCGTGAAGATATTCAACAATACAACATTGTAACAAATTTAAATTTAGGAAAATTATTGCCTCAACGATGGGGTATAAATTTACCTTTTAATTATGCGATTGGAGAAGAAGTAATCACACCTGAATATGATCCTTTTAATCAGGATATCAAACTTGATCAATTGATAAGAGAAACGACTGATCCGGATGAAAAAGATAATATAAGAACCCGTGCTGTAGATTATACAAAGCGAAAAAGTATCAATTTTATTGGAGTAAGAAAAGATCGCGCCCCAGAACAAAAACCACATATTTATGACGTGGAAAACTTTACATTTTCGCAGTCATACAATCAGGTGGAACGCCATGATTATGAAGTTGAAGATTATGAAGATGAACAGTCTAATACTGCTGTAAATTATGCATATACTTTTCAGCCAAAAGAAGTACTTCCTTTCAAAGAGACTAAATTCATGAAGAAAAGCGATTATTGGAAGCTGTTAAGTGATTTCAACTTTAACTATCTCCCATCTAATATCACTTTTAATACCAATATTTTAAGACAAAGTAATCGTCAGCAATATAGAGAAGTTGAGAATCAGGGTATAGGTCTTGATCCGCTTTACAGAAGAAATTTTGCATTCAATTATCAATATGGTTTTGGTTACAATCTGACAAAATCATTAAAAATAAATTATAATGCCGCTTCAAATAACATTGTAAAAAATTATTTGAATGAAGATAATACTCCTAAAGAAGATTTTAATATTTGGGATAGTTATTTGGATGTTGGAACTCCAAATCAGCACTTACAGCAATTAGTACTGAATTATGATATACCAATTAATAAAATTCCACTTTTTAGCTTTGTAAAAGCAGCTTATTCGTATACGGCAGATTATAGCTGGCAACGATCCTCGACAGCATTATCTCAGTATGTTGATCCGGATGGTAATATGTTTGATTTAGGAAACACAATTCAAAATGCTAATTCGAATACATTGACAACAACATTTAATATGAATTTGTTGTACAAATATTTAGGCTTGACTCCAGGTGCAAAAGCATCTGCAAAACCAAAAACAACCGCACCTCCAAAACCAGGAGAAAAAGTAGTGAATAATGCTAGGCCGGTATCAGGAGGTAGTCCGTTTTATGATGGTATGATTGGCATTTTGACAAGCGTAAAAAATATTCAGGTAAATTATACCAAAAATAGCGGAACAGTTTTACCGGGTTATACACCAAGCGTTGGCTTCTTCGGAACATCAAAACCTACTTTAGGATTCATTTTCGGAAGCCAGGATGATGTACGTTATGAAGCAGCCAAAAATGGTTGGTTGACGAATTATGATAATTTCAATCAGAATTATACACAGGTTACCAACAAGCTTTTAAAAATAACAGCCAATATTGATTTACTGCCTGATTTAAAGATTGATTTGGCAATGGATCGCGCTTATTCTGATAATTCTTCAGAACAATATAGTGTTGTTGATACACTTGGAGCTAAACGCTATACACCTTTGTCGCCTTATACGTATGGAATGTTCTCGATTTCGACTGTATTGATAAAAACCTCTTTTTCTACAAGTAATGAAGTTGAATCTGCAGCATTTGATGATTTTAGGAACAACCGTTTAGTAATTGCAAATCGCCTTGCTGAAGAACATTATGGTGCGGGTGCTCCAATTCCGAGATATGGAGATTCAAATAATCCTATACCGGCAGAAACAGATCCAAATTACGCTGTATATGTAGCAAATCAGGGTTATCCAATAGGTTTTACAAAAAGTAATCAGGCAGTGTTATTGCCTTCATTTTTGGCTGCCTATTCGGGAGGTAATGCCTCAAGTGCTTCGACAGATATTTTTAGAAGTTTTCCTATTCCAAACTGGAGTGTAAAATACAATGGTCTGATGCGTTATAAATATTTTAAAGATAAATTTAAACGTTTTTCATTGCAACATAATTACAGGGCATCTTATACAATAAATCAGTTTAGATCAAACTTTGATTATAATGAAAAACCTGGTGGACAGGATATAAATACCAATTTCTATAATCAGACAATTATGTCTAATGTCAATTTAGTAGAACAATTTAGTCCTCTTATCAGAGTAGATTTTGAATTGAAAAGCTCTTTAAGAATATTGACAGAAGTTAAAAAAGACAGAGCATTATCAATGAGTTTTGATAATAATTTATTGACTGAAGTTAAAGGTCTGGAATATATTGTAGGAGTTGGCTATCGCTTTAAGGATGTTATTTTTTCATCAAGACTTGCGGATAATCCAACCGGAATTATAAAGAGTGATATCAATATTAAGGCTGATTTCTCGTATAGAAATAATGAGACTTTGGTTCGTTATTTAGATTATGATAACAATCAGCTGGCAGCGGGTCAAAATATCTGGGCATTAAAATTAACGGCAGATTATGCGTTTAGCAAAAATCTTACGGCAATATTTTATTATGATCATTCATTCTCAAAAGCTGTAATATCAACTTCATTTCCGTTAACTAATATTCGATCAGGATTTACGCTTCGATATAATTTCGGAAATTAATTTTTTTAGTTTCTAAACTAGATTTCATTAGAAGATTGTTACATTTGTGGCTTAAAAATTAAATTATCAATTTCAAACATAGTATTATGAGCATACCAGCAAATTTAAAGTACACAAAAGATCACGAATGGGTTAGCATCGAAGGAGATGTTGCAACTGTAGGAATTACTCATTTTGCTCAAAAAGAGTTAGGAGATATCGTGTATGTTGAAGTAGAAACTTTGGATCAAACATTAGATAAAGATGAGGTTTTTGGTACAGTTGAAGCTGTAAAAACAGTTTCAGATTTGTTTTTACCTTTGACAGGAGAAATTATTGCTTTTAATGACAGCTTAGAAAGTGCGCCGGAAACAGTGAATTCTGACCCTTACGGAGCTGGATGGATGATTAAAATTAAAATTTCAGATGCATCAGAAATAGATTCTTTATTATCTGATGAAGCTTATAAACAACTTATCGGTGCCTAAACAATTTCTTTTAATTTGGGCGATTATTTGTTCAGGTATCATTACTTATTTTTGTTTGACGAATTCAAGTAATATTCCGGCGATAAATTTTCCAAGTGCAGATAAGATTGTTCATTTTTGTTTTCATTTTGGATTTACAGTTTCATGGATTTTGTTTTTCAAAAAAGAGCTGAAAGGAAAAGAGGCTAACGATTATAAAGCCTATCTTATTTCGTTTATATTTTCTGTTTTTTTTGGAATTACGATCGAAATTTTGCAAGGTGTATTAACGACAACAAGAACCCCGGATGTAACGGATGTTTTATCAAATACGATTGGCGCAACAACTGCAGTTTTTTCTGCTATAGGATTTAGGAAGCAAATCGATAAAATAATAGGAATATAATTACCCACTTCGGTGGGTTTTTTTATTGCTAAAAATCAAGCGTAATAAGCAGCGTTTTTATTTAGAATTAAAATGTATTTTTGTCAAAATTCGAAGTAATAGCAAAGTCATGAATATAAAGCAATATTTAGATTCGACATATTTGAAAACTGCATCCCAAGCCGGGCTTTCGGAAGCGGAAAATATTGACGTTGTTAGAAAAGCAATTAAAGAAGCAATTAAGGAAGGTTTTAAACTTATTATGATTCGGCCCGAACATGTAATTTTGGCTAAAGAAATGATTTTAAAGGCTAATTCGAATTTACTTGTGGGTACGGTTATCGATTTTCCTGAAGGCAAATCTTCAATTGAAGATAAGATTAAAGAAGCAAATCAGGCAATAGAAGACGGTGCTGACGATTTGGATTTTGTATGCAATTACGAAGCTTTTAAAAATGGAGAAATTGCTTTAGTAAAACAAGAAATTGTTTACGGTACACAAATCGGATTAGCACATAATAAAACAGTAAAATGGATAATTGAAGTTGCTGCTTTGAGTGATAAAGAAATTATACAGCTTTCTGCATTGATTAAAAATGTTGTGATATCAAATTTTAAAGAAGAAGATTATGCTTCTGTTTTTGTAAAGTCGTCAACAGGTTTTTATAGAACTGAAAACGATTCACCAAACGGAGCTACTGTTCCCTCAGTTATAATGATGTTAGAAAATGCATCTCCTTTACCTGTAAAAGCAGCTGGCGGAGTAAGGTCATATAAAGATGCAATTGAAATGATCTCCTTAGGAGTTAAACGAATCGGAACTTCCGCAGCAAAAGAAATTGCAAACGGAGAGAATGCCCCAAATGAATATTAAATGAAAACCAAAATTTACGTGAATAAGATTTTTTTATCTCTTGTTTTTACATTATCTGCCCTATTTGCTTTTTCGCAGGAAACTAATAATTCTGCTGTGAAGCCTGGTTTTACAACGGAAAAATTTCCTGTTTTTCCAAATTGCGAAAATTTAGATTCTAAAAAACTTGAAAATTGTTTTTATAAAGAAGTTCAGGATTTTGTCTTTCAGAATTTTGAGATTCCCGACAATTTAAAACAAAATAATTATAAAGGCGAAGTAAAAGTGCTTTTTGAAGTTGATGCTACTGGTGTGTTTAAGGTTATTTACGTAAATACTGAAAATGAAGCTTTATCTGAAGAAGCAAAAAAGGTTTTTAGTAAATTTCCTCAGATTAAACCATCGACTTACAATGGAAAACCAACCTATTCAAAATATACAATTTCAATAGGTATACCTTTAAAAAGTGCCGATCAGATTGCATCAGAAGCTTTGGCAGCAGCCGAAATTATAAAACCAGCGGAGAAACCATTAACAGAATTGGATAGTATTGTCTATAAAAAATACAATAATCCAGAGTTCGAAAGTCATTTAAATATTCCATTTTCTCATAGTTATTATGCACAGTTCGATGGTGCAATGAATCAGGTTGGAAGTAATAATCATACTGCTTCTAAGCCATATACGTATGCTGAGGTGGAAAAATATTATAACTTAAAAGAAGTTAATGAATCGCTTCAAAAAAAGGTTTCGACCTGGTTAGGAAGAAAATGGTGGAACGAAAATCTTGTTCAGATTCAGGGCGAGGATTACTGGTTGTCCTTAAATCCTATAGTTGATTTACAGCTGGGTAAAGCTTCAGATCTTGATGCTTCTTATACTTACGTGAATACACGAGCTTTAAATTTTAGAGGAGGTTTAGGAAAGCAAATTAATTTTACCACAACGGTTTTTGAAAGTCAGGGAAGATTTGCAGGTTATTTTAATGATTATGCTGAATCATTAAAACCTTCGGGTGGAAATCCGGCTATTATTCCCGGAGTTGGTATAGCAAAAAGATTTAAAACGGATGCGTACGATTTTCCTCTGGCAGAGGCTAATATTACTTATGTGCCTAGCAAATTCTTTGATTTACAGTTAGGTTATGGAAGAAATTTTATTGGAGACGGTTATCGTTCATTATTAGAAAGTGATGGAGCAAGTCCATATCCGTATTTTAAAATCAACACAACTTTTTGGAAAATAAAGTACACGAATACTTATATGTGGTTAAAAGATGTTCGTCCTGAAGTTACGGTTGAAAAAACATATGCCACAAAATTCATGGCAAATCATTATTTAAGCTGGAATGTTTCGAATAAATTAAATTTAGGATTTTTTGAATCAGTAGTTTGGACAGATTCCAATAACAGAGGATTTGATGTCAATTTTGTAAACCCAATTATTTTTTACCGTACGGTGGAGTTTGCCTCATCTTCTAAAAGTGGAAATGCGCTCTTAGGATTTACTGCTAAATACAAATGGAATAATACTGTTAATTTATATGGTCAGTTTTTGCTTGATGAATTTTCAGTAGGAGATATGGCAGCAGGAGAGCAGAGCTGGAAAAATAAATTTGGCTACCAATTAGGTGCAAAATACTTCAATGCTTTTGAGGTGAAGGACTTATTATTACAGTTAGAATACAATCATGTTCGTCCTTATGTCTACTCACATAGTGCTATTATAACGAACTATGGGCATAATAATCAAAGTGTTGGGCATCAATGGGGAGGAAACTTTAATGAGCTGTTAATAATAGGCCGTTATCATAAAGGCCGTTATTATGCTGATGGAAAAATTACAGTTGGCACCAGAGGTCTTGATTTTGATACAGCTCAGGATAGTTTTAATTATGGAGGTAATATTTATAAAAGTTACGATGTAAAAAGACCTTATGATAGCGGTGTAAAAGTGGGTCAGGGAAATAAAACAAATGTTTTTATAGCTGATATTCAGGGAGGATATGTTATAAATCCAATGACAAACCTGAAATTGTTTGGTAGCTTTATTTATAGAAATTTTGATCCGACACAAGAAACAGCAACAACATTCAAACAGAGCACAACCTGGTTTACTATCGGATTACGTTCTGATGTCTTTAATTGGTATTTTGATTACTAGTATTTAATAAGATTTTTCGAAATAATTGTGTTAAAGATTTGCAAGTCCTTATTTTGTAAAGGTTTTATTGAAAAAAATCTAATTTTATAGGTCAGGATTGTACAATCTAATTTGTACATTTGCACCACTCAAAAAAAACATACAAACAATAACGGTTTGAATACTACAAAAAATACATTTTCATTAAAATTAATATTTCAAGATTTCAAGGAAATAACTAAGGCTGGATTAGCTATTAGTGTTTTGTTCTCCTCAATTGCGGGATATTTATTGGGTGTAAGTGATGAACACCCTTTTAAATGGAGTGTTTTGGCAGTTTTGTCAATTGGAGGATATTGTATGGTTGGAGCGTCAAATGCTTTTAATCAGGTGATTGAAAAAGATATTGATTCCCTAATGGATCGTACAAAAAATCGCCCGGTTCCATCTGGAAGGATGTCTCCTAAAATGGCTTTATTGGTTGCAAGTCTGTTAACTATTTTAGGAATTGGTTTATTGTACTCAATAAATGCAAAGTCGGCAATGTTTGCTGCAATTTCAATATTTTTATATACAAGTATTTATACACCATTAAAAACGGTAACTTCGTTATCAGTTTTTGTTGGTGCATTTCCGGGTGCAATTCCGTTTATGTTAGGCTGGGTTGCTGCTACTGGAGAGTTTGGTATTGAAGCCGGAACTTTATTTTTGATTCAGTTTTTCTGGCAATTCCCTCATTTTTGGGCTATTGGATGGTTTTTGTATGAAGATTATGAGAAAGCCGGAATTTTCATGTTGCCAACAGGTAAAAAGGATAAAGGAACTGCATTACAAGTTATTTTATATACAGTTTGGTTAATAATAGCTTCATTATTACCTGTTTTAGGATATACTGGACAGTTATTTATTAGTCCAATTGCGGCACTTTTAGTTTTTTTATTAGGATTGTGGATGTTGTTTTATGCTGTGCGTTTGTATAAAATGAGAACTGCAAAAGCAGCAAGAACATTGATGCTTGTGAGTGTTTCGTACATATCGTTACTTCAAATAGTATATATAGTAGATAAATTTTTAAGATAGTTATGGAAATGACAATGACAAAAGGTGAGGAACAATTACAGAAATCAAAATCAGCTAAACTGATTTTGTTATTCGCCATGGTAAGTATGACCATGATGTTTGCCGGACTTACAAGTGCATTTGTAGTAAGTAAATCAAGAGCTGACTGGTTGAAGAATTTTGAATTACCAACTGCATTTTATTATAGTACAGCTGTTATTATTGGATGTAGTGTTACTTTTTATCTGGCGAAAAAAGCCATTCAGAAAGATAACAGAAGTGCGACAACAGCATTGCTTTTAGGAACATTGGCTTTAGGGGTTTTATTTGTAGTTTTACAATTTGTAGGTTTTGGACAAATCGTAGAAAGTGGTTATTATTTTACAGGAGAAGGTAGCTCAATTACTACAACTTTTCTTTATGTAGTTACTGTTACACACTTATTGCACTTGGCTGGTGGGCTAATTTCACTTTTAATTATAATTTATAATCATTTTAAACAAAAATACAATTCGACTCAAACTCTTGGTATAGAACTAGGTGCGATGTATTGGCACTTTTTGGATTTATTATGGGTATATTTATTTTTAT
>Ga0247813_10000864_pt1 | contig 24531 bp, 16 predicted proteins | sample UWRJL169409C1_FD_180719 | JGI IMG/M metagenome (GOLD analysis project Ga0247813, IMG submission 180719) | Plant litter microbial communities from Arlington Agricultural Research Station in Wisconsin, United States - UWRJ-L169-409C-1 | ecosystem: Environmental > Terrestrial > Plant litter >...
GATGGGGCCGGGACCTTCCCGTTTGTTGAGACGCTCATCGCTCTTGCGGCCGATGTCCGGGCTATTTCCGGGGTGGCCACCAAGCTGACCTATGCTGCGGACTGGAGCGAATATTTCGGCTACCACCCAGCCGATGGCTCTGGCGAGGTGCTTTTCAATCTCGATCCGCTCTGGGCGTCCGCCGATATCGATGCGGTCGGGATCGACAACTACATGCCGCTGTCCGACTGGCGCGACGGCGACCTGTCGCTTGGCAATCCCGATGGCTTCCGTCTGGCGGAAGATGCCGAGGCGATGCAAGCGATGATCGCGGCCGGCGAGGGGTATGACTGGTACTATGCCAGCGCTGATGATCGCCGCGACCGTATCCGCACGCCGATTACCGACGGGCTGACGGGAAAGCCATGGGTCTACCGCTACAAGGATATTGCCAGCTGGTGGGGGCAGGCGCATCGCAACCGGATCGGCGGTGTCGAGCAGACGGTGCCGACGGCCTGGGTTGCGGGCGCCAAGCCCGTCTGGTTTACCGAACTGGGTTGCCCGGCGATCGACAAGGGGGCGAACCAGCCGAATGTCTTTACCGATCCGAAATCGTCGGAGACGGCGGTTCCGTATTTTTCAAGCGGCGCGCGCTGCGATGCCATGCAGCGCCGGTTTCTGGAGGCGCAGCACCGGTTTTGGCAGGGGCCGGATGCGCCGGCATGCGTCGATCCTGACCATATGTTCGTCTGGACCTGGGATGCCCGGCCGGCGCCGGCCTTTCCGGAAAATACCGGGCTTTGGTCCGATGGCGTCAACTGGCAGACCGGGCATTGGCTAAACGGCCGTCTTGGCGCTGCGACAGCGGCCGATGTGATCGCTGCGGTGCTTGCGGATCATGGGTTTGAGAGCGGCGATGTGGCCCGCGTCGGCGGCGATCTCAGTGGTTACGTGCAGTCGGAGCAGGCGTCGGCGCGCGACGTGCTGGAGCCATTGATGGCCGCATTGCAGATCGATGCCGTCGAGGACGGGGAGACGCTGCGCTTCCGGTCGCGGATGAAACAGGCGTCGCAGCCAAAGGTCATTTCTGTGTTGGCGGACCTCGACGGAGAGGCGCTGTTTGAGGAGACGCGCGGGCACGATAGCGATTTTGGCAGCGAGGCCATCCTCGACCGGTTCGATCCGGAAAATGCCTATGAGCGGACGACGGCGCGGTCGCGCCGGGTGTCGCCGGCCAATGACCGGGTGCTGCGGCTTTCGCTGCCGGGTGTGATGCATGAGGGAGCGGCGGCAAGCGCTGTCGAGGATGCGCTGCGCGATCATCAGGTGTCGCGGCGCAGTGTGCGCTTTTCGCTGTCGCCGGCGGCGGTGGCGTTCGAGCCGGGCGATGTCGTTGCCCTGGAGGATGGACCGGCGGGCAATTTCATTGTCAGCCGGATCGAGGACGGGGCGGCACGTTCGGTTGAGGCGCGGGCGTTTGTGCCTGCGGGTGGCGGTGGCCCGGTGCGTCCCTCCCGGACAGCCAATCCGCCGCGCTCAGCCTCGGACGGATTTTCGCCAATCGTCCATCTGATGGACCTGCCGCAATACGAGGCTGGCGAGGCAAATACGTTCGCGCGTGCAGCCGTTTTTTCCCGGCCATGGCGTACTGTCCTTCTGTCTTCCTCGGCAACGACGGAAGGCTATCAGGCGCGGGTGCGCCTCGACCAGCCCGCACAGACAGGTGTTTTGGCGGGGACGCTCGGTAAAGGCGTCACCGGCCGCTTCGATACTGCGCAGTTTATCCTCCTCGACCTGCATTTTGGCGGCTTGTCCTCGGCAAGCCGCCTTGCGGTCCTCAACGGGCAAAACCGCATGGCCATCCTTGCCGGAAACGACGTGTGGGAAATCATCGGTTTCCAGAGCGCTGAGGAAATCTCTGCCGGGCGCTGGCGGCTTTCGAAACTCTTGCGGGGGCTCGCCGGAACCACCGATGCAATGTTGGCAGGGGCGGGTACGGGTGCTCCGCTGGTCGTGCTCAATACGGCGGTGAAGCCGCTGGGGCTGGGCGCCGACGAGGCAGGACGGGCCATCAACTGGATCGGCGAGGCTGGCGGGCAGATGGCTGCTCCTGCCGGACCTTTCAGCTTCACCGGCGGCCTGCGGGCACAAACGCCAGTTGCGCCGGTGCATCTGCGCGCACGCCGCGTTGCGACGGGGGCGATTCGTATCGGCTGGATCCGTTGCGGTCGCCGTGATGCGGACCCCTGGTTTGACGGCGATATCGCGCTCGACGAGCCGCAGGAACGATACCGTGTCGACATTCTCGACGGCGGGGCCGTCAAACGGTCCGCCGATGTGTCCGAACCGGTGTTCGACTACGCGCCGGAGCTTGAGATCGAGGACTTCGGCGGGCCGCAGACGGCTCTTTCGGTGCGTGTGCGGCAGCGGGGAGAAAGGATTGCCTTCGGTCTACCGGCGCAGGCGCTCCTTAGCCTGTAGAAACCGCCTGCATGTTTTCATTCCAAGGAAATCAATCCCAATTCAAACAAGGAGTTTCCCATGAGCGACTGGAAGACCTGGTATATGTCGAAGACCGTCTGGGGTGGCGTGGTTGCAATTCTGGCTTCCTGTGCCAATTTCCTCGGCTTGGATGTCACCCATGAAGATCAAAGCGGGCTAGTCGACGGGCTGACGGCTCTTGCCGCGGCGGCAGGCGGACTGCTTGCCATCTGGGGCCGGATTTCCGCGCGCGCGCGATTGCGCTAGACATTGCGCAAAACAGGCTGTTCCGGGACATTCATTTGCCATTCAGACTGTATCGGTTATTAAAACTGCAACGATGCTTCCCAGGTCGCCATTATTGTTTTCAATCCGAAAGTGCGTTCATGTCCTCACCCTTGATCATAGCAACGCTTGCAGCGGGCCTTTCCGGATTCGCACCGCCGGCGATTGATGTGCCATCGATGGTTGTCGCCGTGGATGGCGATTGCGGTCAGGCGGCGGCCGAAGTGGTGGCTCAGACGGGTGGTGAACTCCTGTCGGCGCAGCCGACCAGTGACGGAAAATGCGTCGTCACTGTGCTGATCCCGGGCAATGGCGGCCGTCCGAAAAAGGTGACGATGCGGGTGCCGATGTAGCCGCAAGATGCCTGCCTTCAGAACATTCTCGAAATGGATGAAATAAGGTAAGCAGTAATACCAAGGTTCGATGATGGGAACCTACGGGGTTTCCTATCATCGAACCCTGATGAAGTCTCGTGTTGCAACGCGACAGCAGATCTTTGGGAAATGCTGGCGCGCAAGGGAAGAAAGTCTGTTCATGCGCATTCTGGTGGTCGAAGACGACGTCAACCTCAACCGTCAACTGACGGATACCCTGAAGGAAGCCGGATATGTCGTCGACCAGGCCTTCGACGGCGAGGAAGGCCATTATCTCGGCGAGGGCGAACCCTATGACGCCGTCATCCTCGATATCGGGCTGCCGGAAATGGACGGCATTACCGTGCTGGAAAAATGGCGCGGTGCCGGAAAGGTCATGCCGGTACTGATTCTCACCGCACGCGACCGCTGGAGCGACAAGGTGGCCGGTATAGACGCCGGTGCCGACGATTACGTCACCAAGCCATTCCATGTCGAGGAGGTGCTGGCCCGTATCCGGGCACTGATCCGGCGCGCGGCAGGACACGCAAGCTCCGAAATCGTCTGCGGCCCTGTCCGGCTGGACACCAAGGGCTCCAAGGCGCTGGTCAACGGCGTGGCGCTGAAACTGACCTCCCATGAATTCCGGCTTCTGTCCTATCTCATGCACCACATGGGGCAGGTGGTGTCGCGCACGGAACTGGTCGAGCACATGTACGATCAGGATTTCGACCGTGATTCCAACACGATCGAGGTTTTTGTCGGCCGGCTTCGCAAGAAGATCGGTAATGACCTGATCGAAACCGTGCGCGGCCTTGGCTACCGGATGCAGGCACCCGGCATGGCCAGCAAGGAAGTGAAATCCTGAGCGGGATCACGATCATCAACCGGAAAGACCGGGCGTCTGCGCACGAGGGACAAGGCCTGATATTGTTGTTCTGCCAAACCATTCGGCGACAGCCATGATGCTACGCCCGCAATCACTGACCGCACGCGTTCTTCTGGTTTCCACCATCTGGGCGGTGGTGGCGCTGGTGGTGATCGGCGTGGTGATCTCGACGCTCTACCGGCAAGGTTCGGAGCGCGGCTTTCAGGACCTTTTGCGCGCGCAACTCTACAACGTCATCAATTCGATCGTCGTCAACGACAAGTCGGTGCTGGCCGGTAGTCCGCAACTGGGCGATCTGCGCTTCTCCCAACCGCAGACGGGCTGGTACTGGATCGTCGAGCCGATCGGCGAATTCAATACGCCGCCGCTGATTTCGACCTCGCTCGGTTCTGGCAAGCTGCCGATCGCCAGCGTCGATGAAGTTCCCTTCGATATTCGCTACGAGCGTTTCTATACCACCGTCGATTCCTTCAACAATGACGTCGAAGTGGCGGAGACTGAAGTCGTTCTGGATATTCAGGGGCATACGGCCCGTTTCCGGGTTGCGGGCAACCGCGATGTGCTGGAAGCCGATATCAACGACTTCAATCGCAACCTCTACCTGGCGCTGGCTATCTTTGGTTTCGGCGGTCTGGGCATGAATGCGCTGGCCATTCTCTTCGGGCTGAGGCCTCTCGACCAGGCGAGGCGGTCGCTGGAAAAGATCCGTGGCGGCGAAAGCGAGCGGCTGGACGGAGAGTTTCCGCGCGAAATTCAGCCCCTGGCAAGCGAGGTCAACGCACTGATCGACAGCAACCGGCGCATCATCGAGCGCGCCCGCATGCAGGTCGGCAATCTCGCCCATTCGTTGAAGACGCCGCTTGCCGTTTTGATCAATGAAGCGCGGGTGCTTGAGCCACCGCACGGCGATCTCGTCAAGGCGCAGGCGGATGCGATGCAAATGCAGGTGCAGTCCTATCTCAACCGGGCCCGGATCGCTGCACAGCGCGAATCGGTTCTGGCGCGGACCGAGGTTGAACCCGTGCTTGAGCGGCTAGTGCGCGTCATGCGCCGGCTGCACCCGGACAAGACCTTTTTGCTGACTGTGTCACCGCCCGGCCTGATTCTCGCGATGGAACAGCAGGATGTCGAGGAAACGGTCGGCAATCTGCTCGACAATGCTGCGCGCTATGCGACCGATCAGGTTCACATTCTTGCACAGATCGCGCCGGAGGGCGTGCAGGGCAAAGATCCGGGTCGGCGCAATTGGATCGCCATCGAGGTTGACGATGACGGGCCTGGTCTGGAACCCGAGCAGATTGGCATTGCCATCAAGCGCGGCAAAAGACTGGACGAAAGCAAGCCGGGAACCGGGCTCGGATTGTCCATCGTCAGCGAGATTGCTGGCGAATATCAGGGCACTCTGGGGCTGTCGCGGGGGGGACGCGGGGGGCTGAAGGCACTGATCGTGCTGCCGGCTGTGTCATGATGGGACGTGTTTTGAGCCGCCGCGTGACTTTTTTGACAGGATTGCTGGCAAAATTCCGCAATGCAGCAGCTTTAAACGCTGCGATGTTGCCTGCCCATGCGGGGAATGTAAAAAGATAGTGAGCCATGAATCGGCCTGAAGCCGAGCCATGATCTGCCGATGCACCGGAAACCGTAAGAGCTGTCCGATACGATGAAGAACCAGGCCCATTTCCCAACCCTCCTTTCCGCTTCACCGGCTGCGTGCCTGATTGCCTCGTCGCTGTTGATCGCCGGCTGCGGTACGGCTTCGCGTGACGCTGGAAAGCCAGGGAGCGGGATCACCTCGAACACATCGGCTTCCTATATCGCAGCCCTTGGCGGCGGTGTGATCGGCCGTCAAGCGGGACTTTCGATCAGCAAGGCCGACCGCCAGCGGGCGCTGGAGGCCGAATACCGGGCTCTGGAAGGATCGCGCGGCGGGCAGCCTGTGGTCTGGCAGGGATCAGGCATCAGCGGCTCGGTCGTTGCTGCGGCACCCTATCAGGTGGGTTCGCAGAACTGCCGCCAATACAGCCATACGGTAACGGTCAAGGGGCAGGACAGTGTCGCGCGTGGCGCCGCTTGCCGCAATGCCGACGGCACGTGGACGCCACTGGGCTGATCTTCGCATTCGACAGTTGCGGCGAAACGCCTCAAATTTCCGTCATCTCCGGTTTTCCGATTGGAATGGCAGGCTTCGCATAGTAATTGAGCGCACATGCTGTTCTGGATCCTAGTTGCCACCCTGACGGCGGCCGTTGCCGCTGTTCTGCTGCTTCCGCTGCTGCGCGCCGCCGCCAGCGCCGAGGCCCCCCAATCCCATGATGTCGAGGTCTATCGCGATCAGCTGGAAGAACTGAAGCGTGACGAGAAAAATGGCCTGATCTCCGGCGACGATGCGAATTTCGCGCGCGCCGAGGTCGCCCGCCGCCTGCTGGCCGCGACCGACGCTGTGAAAGCCGCAGCGCCTGTTCAACCGGTAAAGCGAAGCAACCGACTGGCGCAGCTCGCCGTCGTTCTCATTCTGCCTGCCGTCGGGCTCTGTCTTTACTTGCGGACCGGCAATCCGGATGTGCTGGATGCGCCGCTGGCCGCCCGTCTGGCAAATCCCGGCGACGATATGAACATCTTGATCGCGCGGGCCGAACAGCAACTGGTTGCCAATCCTGAAGACGGTGCCGGATGGGACGTGCTGGCGCCGATCTATTATCGAACCGGCAGGGTCGAGGAGGCCGCCGTGGCATTCCGCAACGCGCTGCGCATCCTCGGGGCAAACCCCGTGCGGTTGGGCGGCTATGCCGAAAGCCTGATCGCGCTTTCCGGAGGGCTTGTGACCAACGAGGCACGCGACGCGCTGCAGAAACTCTTGGTGATCGAACCCGGTGATCCGCGTGCGCAGTTTTACCTGGCGCTTGCTTTGAAACAGGAAGGCAAGGCGCCGGAAGCGCTTGCCGCCTTCGAGCAGATTGTCCGGACATCACCGGCCGGTGCCCCTTGGCTGCCGCTGGTCAACGAGCATATTGCCGGCCTCAAGGGCGATGCCCCGGTGACTTCGGCGCAGCAGGCTGGGACACCGCTGGGCAACCCCACAAGCGAGGATGTTGCGGCGGCGAAGGATATGACCGCTGGCGATCGTACGGCGATGATCGAGGGCATGGTCGGCAGTCTCGCTGAAAAGCTGAAGACAGAGCCGAAGAATTTCGAGGGATGGATGCGGATCATCCGCTCCTATTCCGTGCTCGGCCAGAAGGACAAGGCAGCCGACGCGCTGAAGCAGGGGCTTGCCGTCTTCCCGGCGGATGGTAGCGAAGGCAAGCAACTGCTTGCGCTGGCAGGCGAGCTTGGGCTGAAGGCCGATGGAGGCGTGGAATGACCCGCAAACAGAAGCGCCTTGTGATGATTGGCGGCGGTGTGTCGTTCATCGTTGCGGCCGTGTTGCTGGTGATGGTCGCGTTCAGCCAGGCGATTGCCTATTTCTACGTCCCTGGTGACCTCATGAAGGCCGACCTCGCCCCGGGCACGCGCATCCGGCTCGGCGGTCTGGTTGAGACTGGTTCGCTCAAGCGTGGCGAGGGCATGACCATCACTTTCAGCGTCACCGACACGTTGGACACGGTGCCGGTGACCTATACCGGAATTTTGCCGGACCTGTTCCGCGAAGGACAGGGCGTTGTCGCCGAAGGCAGTTTCAAGGAAGGAAGCCCGGTTTTCGTTGCCGATACCGTGCTTGCCAAGCATGACGAGACCTATATGCCTAAGGACGTGGCGGACCGGTTGAAGGCGCAGGGCGTCAATCTCGGCGGCAAGGAAAATATCCAATGATCATCGAGCTTGGTCACTATGCTCTGGTTCTGGCGCTTGCCACATCGCTATTGCAGGCCGTGCTGCCGATTATCGGCGCGCTCCGCAACGACCATGCACTGATGGAGATCGGCACGGTAGCGGCCAAGGCCACGTTCTTGCTGATGGCTCTGTCGTTCGGGGTTCTCACCTACGCCCATGTGACATCCGATTTCTCCGTCCAGAACGTCTGGGAGAATTCGCATTCGCAGATCCCGCTGATCTACAAGTTTTCCGGCGTCTGGGGCAATCACGAAGGCTCGATGCTGCTGTGGGTGCTGATTCTCACCTTTTTCTCGGCGCTGGTCGCAGTGTTCGGCAACAATCTGCCGGAGACGCTGAAAGCCAATGTTCTGGCGGTGCAGGCGTGGATCGCCGTGTCGTTTTCGTTGTTCATCCTTTTGACGTCCAATCCCTTCAACCGGTTGCTGGATGCGCCGGGCGAGGGGCGCGACCTTAACCCGGTACTGCAGGATATAGGGCTGGCCATCCATCCGCCGCTGCTCTACCTCGGTTATGTCGGCTTTTCGGTCTGTTTCTCCTTTGCCATCGCCGCGCTGATCGAAGGCCGTATCGATGCTGCCTGGGCCCGCTGGGTGCGGCCGTGGACGCTGGCCGCCTGGACCTGTTTGACGGCCGGTATCTCGATGGGCTCCTACTGGGCCTATTACGAACTCGGCTGGGGTGGCTGGTGGTTCTGGGATCCGGTCGAAAATGCCTCCTTCATTCCCTGGCTTGCCGGCACTGCGCTGTTGCATTCGGCGCTGGTGATGGAAAAGCGCGAGGCGCTGAAGATCTGGACCGTGCTTCTGGCGATCATGACATTCTCGATGTCGCTGCTCGGCACCTTCCTCGTCCGCTCCGGCGTGCTGACATCGGTTCATGCCTTTGCCACCGACCCGACGCGCGGCGTCTTCATCCTGATGATCCTCATTCTCTTCATCGGCGGCGCGCTATCGCTGTTTGCGTTCCGGGCCGCACATCTGAAGGCGGGCGGTCTGTTCGCTCCAATTTCGCGTGAGGGCGCGCTGGTCTTCAACAATCTGATCCTGACGACCGCCGCCGCGACCGTCTTGATCGGCACGCTCTATCCACTGGCGCTCGAAGCGGTGACCGGTGCGAAAATATCCGTCGGCCCGCCCTTCTTCAACATGACCTTCGGACTGCTGATGCTGCCGCTGATGCTGGCCGTGCCCTTCGGCCCGCTGCTCGCCTGGAAACGTGGCGATCTGCTCGGGGCAGGGCAACGCCTGTTTGCCGCAGTGGCCTTTGGTCTGGTTGTCGGGAGTGTCATCTACTACGCGCAGAATGGCGGCCCGATCATGGCGCTGTTCGGCATCGCGCTTGGCGCCTATATGATCGCCGGTTCGCTGACGGAGCTTTTCCTGCGGTCGGGCCTTGGCAAGGTAACGGGAGCGGTCGCCTGGCGGCGTGTGTCTGGTCTTCCGCGATCGGTTTTCGGTACGGCGCTGGCGCATATCGGGCTTGGCGTGACGCTGATCGGCATTGTTGCGGTCACCGCGTTTGAGACGGAACACATCGTCGAGATGAAGCCGGGCATGACCACGGATGCTGGCGGTTATACGCTGCGCTTCGATGGGCTGCGCAACGGCAAAGGGCCAAATTATAGCGAGGAATCCGGGCACTTCACCATCAGCCAGGCCGGTAGCGAAGTGGCTGAGGTCTGGTCGTCGAAGCGGTTTTATACGGCACGGCAGATGCCGACTACCGAGGCGGGTATCCGGACATTCGGTTTGAGCCAGCTCTATGTTTCGCTCGGAGATGATATGAAAGACGGCGGCGTCGTCGTCAGGGTCTGGTGGAAGCCGATGATCCTCTGCATCTGGCTGGGCACGGTGTTCATGATGGCTGGCGGCGCCGTTTCGCTGAGCGACAGACGCCTGCGGGTCGGCGCCCCGGCACGCGCCAAGAAACAGAAGAAACCGGTTCTGGAGCCCGCGCAATGATCCGCCGGTTGCTCGTCATTGCCTTCCTGATGTTATCGGCGTGGCCGGCCTTTGCCGTCAATCCCGACGAGGTGCTGGCTGATCCGGCGCTCGAAACGCGGGCACGCGGACTGTCCGCGCAACTGCGCTGCATGGTCTGCCAGAACCAGTCGATTGACGATTCGAATGCCGAGCTTGCCAAGGATCTGCGGCTTCTGGTGCGCGAGCGGATCACCAATGGCGATAGCGACGAAGCGGTCATTGGCTATGTCGTTTCGCGCTACGGCGAGTTCGTGCTGCTCAATCCCCGCTTCGAGACAAAGACGCTGCTGCTGTGGGGCGCGCCGGTGGTGCTGCTTCTGGCTGGGGCTGTGGCAATGCTTGTTGCTGCTCGCCGCCGCACCGGCAAGGTGACGGGAACGGCATTGTCTGCGGACGAGCAGGCGCGGCTGGATGCTGTCTTGAAGGATTGATTTCCTTCCATTCCTTAGAAAGGAAGGGGTTTCCCAGCCGCAACCCGTTTTCGGGAACATCCTCCGGGGTGAGGCCTACCCGTTTTATTCCCAACATTACCAAAAGTTCATTTTCCGGACACAAGTCAGTAAGGTGCGTTCGACTATTTCTTCTTCATCGGCTGTTCCTCCAGTCAGCCAAATGCAAATGAAGAGAAAAGGCAAACCGGATGTTTCAAACAAACGCACTGCGTCCCTCCCTCAAGACCGTCTTGAAGACAACGACTGTTGCTGGTTTGGCGGCCGTCATGCTGTCGACCGGCATCCCAGCAGCCATCACCCAGTCCTTTGCCGCCGCCGTCAAGATCGAGGCGCCGCAGGTTCCAAGTTTTGCTGATGTCGTCGACGCGGTTTCTCCGGCGGTGGTGTCCGTGCGCGTACAGTCGCGTGCCAATCCTGTTTCCGATGACGCCGCTAGCGGCAACGGCTTCAGCTTCGATTTCGGCGGCCGTGGTCTGGATGAACTTCCAGACGATCACCCGTTGAAGCGCTTCTTCAAGGAATTTGGTGGCCCGAACGGCGACAAGCGCGCCGAACGTGACCATGGACTGCGCGACGGCAAGCCCGGCCGCCTGCGTCCGACCTCACAAGGGTCAGGATTCTTCATCTCCGAAGACGGCTACCTCGTCACCAACAATCACGTCGTCTCTGACGGCTCCGCCTTTACCGTCATTCTCAACGATGGCACCGAACTGGACGCCAAGCTGATCGGTAAGGACAGCCGCACCGACCTCGCCGTGCTGAAGGTCGATGACAAGCGCAAGTTTGCCTATGTCGGCTTCGCCGACGACAGCAAGGTCCGGGTTGGTGATTGGGTCGTTGCTGTCGGCAATCCCTTCGGCCTCGGTGGTACTGTGACCGCCGGCATCATTTCGGCACGTGGCCGCGATATCGGCTCCGGCCCTTATGACGACTACCTGCAGGTTGACGCGGCGGTGAACCGTGGAAACTCCGGTGGTCCGACCTTCAACCTCAATGGCGAAGTCGTCGGTATCAACACCGCAATCTTCTCGCCATCGGGCGGCAATGTCGGTATCGCCTTTGCCATTCCGGCATCCGTTGCCAAGGACGTCGTCACCGATCTGATGAAGGATGGCGAAGTGTCCCGTGGCTGGCTCGGTGTGCAGATCCAGCCGGTCGATAAGGATGTGGCTGAATCGCTCGGTCTTGCCGAGGCAAGCGGCGCGCTTGTCGTCGAGCCGCAGGCCGGTTCTCCCGGTGAAAAGGCCGGTATCAAGAAGGGTGATGTGATCACCGCTGTCAATGGCGACACGATCAAGGGTCCGCGCGAGCTGGCTCGCAAGATCGCCCTGATGCGTCCGGGTACCAGCGTCGATGTCGCCTTGTGGCGTGACGGCAAGGCTGAGAGCGTCAAGCTCGAAGTCGGAACATTGCCTGCCGATACCAAGGATGCTTCTACCGGTGCCGAGCAACAGCAGGAAGAACAGCAGCCTTCGAGCGAAAAGGCATTGGCGGACCTCGGTGTGACCGTGACGCCTTCCGAGGACGGAAAGGGCGTGACGATCTCTGCGGTCGATCCAGACTCCGACGCCAGCGATCGCGGCCTGAAGGAAGGCCAGAAGATCGTTTCGGTCAACAACCAGGAGGTCAAGTCGGCTGACGACATCCTCAAGGTGATCGAGGCCGCCAAGAAGGACGGACGCACAAAGGCGCTGTTCCAGATCGAGGCCGACAATGCCAGTCGCTTCGTGGCGCTTCCTATCAGCCAGGGCTGACGAGGGCTGACGCAGCTCCAGCTGCCGGGCGCCGCGGACCTTCACCAGGGTTTCGCGGCGTCTGGCGTTTCAGGGCACGGCTTATCTGCGCAACCGGGCAGGCAGGTGTGATTTCCCAAGGGTAAACCGGTTGTGGAAGATACGGGTCAGGGACTATGGTCACGCGTATGAAGATTCTGATTATCGAAGATGACCTCGAAGCGGCCGCCTATCTGGCAAAGGCCTTTCGCGAGGCTGGTATCGTCTCCGACCATGCCAGTGACGGCGAGAGCGGCCTGTTCATGGCCAGCGAAAACAGCTACGACGTCCTCGTCATCGACCGCATGCTGCCGCGCCGCGATGGGCTATCGGTGATCTCGGAACTACGCCGCAAGGGCGTCCACACTCCGGTTCTCATTCTTTCCGCACTCGGCCAAGTCGATGACCGGGTCACGGGATTGCGCGCCGGTGGCGACGATTATCTGCCCAAACCCTACGCCTTCAACGAGCTTCTGGCGCGCGTCGAGGTGCTTGGCCGCCGCAAAGGGGCTCCCGAACAGGACATGGTCTATCGCGTCGGCGATCTGGAGCTGGACCGGCTGTCGCATACGGTGCGCCGGCAAGGCCGCGAGCTTCTGCTGCAGCCACGCGAATTCCGGCTGCTTGAATATCTGATGAAGAATGCGGGGCAGGTGGTGACGCGCACCATGCTGCTGGAAAATGTCTGGGATTATCATTTCGATCCGCAGACCAATGTCATCGACGTGCACGTGTCGCGGCTGCGCGCCAAGATCGAGAAGGATTTCGATCAGCCATTGCTGCGCACCGTGCGCGGGGCCGGCTACATGATCAAGGAAGACGGACGCACGGACGCATGAACAGGTTGAGCGTCCTCTTCCGCACCACGGCCGTTCGCTTGTCAGCGCTTTATCTCCTGCTCTTTTCCTTGTGTGCCGCCTTTCTGGTCTTCTATGTCACGGCCATGTCGCAGCGGCTGCTGGAACAGCAAACGAAGGATTCGGTAGCGGCGGAAGTATCGCAGATCGAGCAGATCTACAGTCGCGGCGGCGTTAACGGATTGCTGCGAACACTGGAGCGGCGGGCGCGGCAACCGGGTGCCAATCTCTACGTCATCGCAGGGCCGACCGGCGAGATCCTGGCAGGCAATGTTGCTTCGTTGCAGCCCGGGCTTCTGGATAAGGAAGGCTGGACAGGCGAAGCATTCCGCTATCAGCGCTATACCGACGAAAGCCGCAAGGAAGAGCATGTGGCACTGGCGCATGTGCTGGTGCTCGACAACGGCCTGCGCATTCTGGTGGGCCGCGACCTGCAGGAGCCCGAGAAGTTTCGTGTGCTGGTACGGCAGGCGCTTATGGTCGCACTCGGCATCATGGGCATTGGCGCGCTGATCATCTGGTTTGCGATCGGCCGCAACGCGCTGAAGCGGATCGACCGCATGTCGGACGCCAGTACGCGGATCATGGCGGGTGATCTCTCGCAGCGATTGCCGATGAGCGGATCCGGCGACGAATTCGACCGGCTGTCGGAATCGCTCAATGCCATGCTTGGACGGATCGAAAAACTGAACGAGGGTTTGCGTCAGGTTTCCGACAATATTGCCCACGACCTGAAGACGCCGCTGACACGGTTGCGCAACAAGGCCGAGGCGGCTCTGGCGCACAAGGCGACCAATTCAGGCTACCGCGCCTCTCTGGAAGAGATCATCGGCGAATCCGACCAGCTGATCCGCACGTTCAATGCGCTTTTGATGATCTCCCGTGTCGAAGCCGGTGCGGCTGCTGCGGAGATGAGCGATGTCAACCTTTCCCAAAGCGTGGCCGACTGCGTTGAACTCTATGAGCCGGTGGCCGACGAGCAGGCGTTGAAACTGGAGGCCGATGTGCCTGCCGATATTCACATTTCCGGTAATCGGGAATTGATCGGGCAGGCACTCGGCAATCTGATCGACAATGCCATCAAATATTCCGACGGCGGTGAAAATCCGCTGATCAAGGTCAGCCTCGCCAGGCGGCATGGCGCGATCGTGCTGTCCGTAGCGGATCATGGCCCCGGCGTGCCAGCCGACAAGCGGGAGGACGTGGTGGAGCGTTTCGTGCGGCTGGACGAAAGCCGCAGCAAGCCGGGAACAGGGCTTGGCCTTTCGCTTGTCGAGGCGGTGATGGAGATGCATCAGGGTTCTCTCGAATTGAGCGATACGGTTCCAGACGTTGAAAACAATCGTGGTTTGACCGCCAGCATGGTTTTCCCAGTGCGCTCCGGCTGATAGGCATAGGGCAGCCGAAATCGGGAGCGGCTGGGAGAGACCAATATGCAAGTGGATACGCGGCGTTTATCGGATATCGGCACATGTGCGCTGCGGCCAATGAGCCAGACGGACGCCAAGTCCGTCCTCTCCAGCCTCAAGGATATCGCAAAGAGCCATCCGGACATCGCCGATCTGTTGGCCTTGGAAACGCCACTCAAGGATTTTGTCGTCGCGGCGTTGTCGCTCTCGCCGTATCTGCGCGATACGGCTGTTTCCCATCCGCAGGTCCTCGTTCAGGCGCTTGGCCGCCCTTTGATCCCCTATCTGCAAGCCTGTGTCGACAGAGCCCGGGATGCGTGGAAAAGCGCTGATGCGGGCAAGCCGTTAACCGATGCCGAGATCATGACGCGCCTGCGGCAAGCCAAGCGCGACATCGCTTTTGCCATCGCCCTTGCCGATCTCTCCCGTCTTTTTGATGCGCGTGAGACGACGCGGTGGCTGAGCGATTTCGCAGGTGCTGCGGTGTCCGCTGCCATCGACCATCTGCTTTTGAGCGCACATGACGCAGGCAAGCTGAATGTCGTCGATGTCGCATATCCGAGCGAAAAGTCGGGCGTCGTTGTTCTCGGCATGGGCAAGCTCGGCGCCTTCGAGCTGAATTATTCCTCGGATATCGATCTGGTGGTGTTTTATGAGCCGCACGCTCCACTGATCACGGTCCCGGACGACGCGCCGGAGACGTTTGCGCGGTTGCTGCGCCGGCTGATCCGCATCCTGCAGGAGCGCAGCGGTGATGGCTATGTCTTCCGCACCGACCTGCGCCTGCGGCCCGATCCCGGTGCGACGCCGCTTGCCATCCCGGTCGAAGCGGCGATGCTCTATTACGAAAGCCGGGGCCAGAATTGGGAGAGGGCGGCGTTCATCAAGGCGCGTCCGGTGGCGGGCGATATCAAGGCAGGCGAGGCTTTCCTGCGCGAACTCACTCCGTTCATGTTCCGCAAATATCTCGATTACGCGGCGATTGCCGATATCCACTCGATCAAGCGGCAAATCCATGCCCACAAGGGCCATGGCGAGATCGCGGTCAAGGGCCACAATATCAAGCTTGGCCGCGGTGGCATCCGGGAGATCGAGTTCTTCGTCCAGACCCAGCAGCTGATCGCCGGCGGACGGATGCAAGAGCTCCGATTGCGCGCCACCGAACCCATGCTGCAAGGCTTGGCGCGGGCCAACTGGATCGATGCGGAAACGGCCGAGGAACTGGTGTCCGCCTACTGGTTCCTGCGCGATGTCGAGCACAGGGTGCAGATGGTGCGCGATGAGCAGACGCATGTTCTGCCGACCACAGACGCTGAACTGAAACGCATCGCCTACATGATGGGCTCTGCCGATGTTCCGGCGTTTTCCTCAGAATTGTCGCGTGTGCTGAAGACGGTGGAGCGGCGTTATGCCCAGCTGTTCGAGCAGGAGGCAAAGCTCTCGAGCGAAACCGGAAATCTAGTTTTTACCGGGCAGGCAGACGATCCGGATACGCTGGAGACACTGAAGAAGCTTGGGTTCGAGCGGCCGCAGGATGTGTCCCGCACGATCCGGACCTGGCACTACGGCCGCTACCGGGCGACACAGTCGGTGGAGGCGCGGGAGCGGTTGACGGAGCTGACGCCGGAACTTCTGCGTGTATTTGGCCAGAACAAGCGCGCCGACGAGGCATTGCTGCGCTTCGACCAGTTCATCGCAGGCTTGCCAGCCGGCATCCAGCTGTTCTCCCTACTTGGGAACAATCCCGGACTGCTTTCCCTTATCGTCAACATCATGTCGTCCGCTCCGCGGCTGGCTGATATCATTGCCAGCAAGCCGCACGTGTTCGACGGAATGCTCGATCCCCGGCTTCTCGCCGAATTGCCGACGCGCGACTATCTGGCGGAGCGGATCAAAGGCTTTCTGGCAACAGCCCGGCATTATGAGGAGATTCTTGACCGGTTGCGGATCATCGCATCCGAGCAGCGATTCCTGATCGGGATCAGGCTGTTGACCGGCGTCATCACCGGCGTGCAGGCGGGGCATGCGTTTACCGATCTGGCCGACCTGATCATCACCGCCGCGCTGGACGCGGTGCTGCGCGAGGTGGAGACCGCGCATGGGAAATTCCCCGGCGGGCGAGTGGCCGTCATCGGTATGGGCAAGCTGGGTAGCCACGAACTGACTGCCGGGTCCGATGTCGATATCATCCTGCTGTACGACTATGATGATGACGGAGGAGAATCCGACGGCGCAAAGCCGCTCGATTCCATCCGATATTTCACCCGTGTCACGCAGCGGCTGATCGCGGCGCTCTCGGCACCAACAGCCGAGGGCGTGCTCTACGAGGTCGACATGCGGCTACGCCCTTCCGGCAACAAGGGGCCTGTCGCCACCCGGATCAATGCCTTTGCAAAATATCAGCGCGAGGAAGCTTGGACCTGGGAGCACATGGCGCTGACGCGTGCCCGCGCGCTCTGCGGCGAGGAAAGCCTGATCGCGCAGGTCGATATGATTTTCCGCGAAGTGCTCGGCCAGAGCCGCGATGTTGCGAAGGTGACGGCGGATGTCGCCGAGATGCGCGGGCTGATCGACAAGGAAAAGCCGCCAAGTGATGTATGGGATTTCAAGCTTATCCCCGGCGGGCTGGTCGATATAGAGTTCATCGCGCAATATCTTGCCCTGATCGCGCCAGCGCGGGGTGTCGCCCCTCCGCCGAGCGGCACATCGACGGTCGATGTCTTGCGGCTGCTTGGACCGGCTTTGATCGCCCCGGCCGATCTCGATACCGTGCAGGAGGCGCTGACGCTGTTTACCGACCTCTCGCAGATCGTCCGATTGTGCATCGAGGGCGATCTGGAGTTGAAGGATGCGCCGGCTGGACTGGTCGAGCTTTTGTGCCGGGCAGGCGATGCGCCGGACATCAAGGTGCTTGAGGCTGATATCCGGCGGCTGTCGAAGGCTGTGCGCCGAATATTTCAAGCGACCGTCAAGCCCTGAGATGGGCGATGGGCTCAGGCCAGATTGGCCCTGGCCTCCTATAGTACGCGTGGTGACGTATCGGGTATGCGCAGGGAAATGATCGTGCCGACATTTTCCTGAGAATGGATCTTCATCGCGCCGCCATGCAGGTTGGTTAGCGACCGGGAGATGGCAAGACCCAGGCCGGAGCCGCCCTTGCTCTTGGCATATTGGCTTTGGACCTGTTCGAAAGGCTGGCCGATCTTGTCCAGTGCAAGACGCGGGATGCCGATGCCGGTATCGGCAATGGTCAACGTCACCGCACCGGCAACCTTGCGGGCACGCAGCGAAATCTTGCCACCCTCATTGGTGAATTTGACGGCGTTCGACAACAGGTTGAGCAGCACCTGTTTCATGGCGCGGCGATCGGCAGTGATCGTCAAGCCGGACGAAATCTGCTGATCGACGCAGATGTTCTTCTGTTGCGCCGGGATCGTGGTGAAGCGCAGGGTTTCCATGATCAGCGGCGCGAGATCGATGGTTTCCCGGTTGAGCTTCATCTGGCCGGCCTCGATCTTCGACATGTCGAGGATGTCGTTGATGACGTTGAGCAGATGTTTGCCGCTGTCATGGATGTCGTGCGAATATTCGTCGTATTTTTCCGAACCCAGCGGTCCGAACATCTGGTTCTGCAGGATTTCCGAGAAGCCGAGAATGGCATTCAGCGGTGTGCGCAATTCGTGCGACATGTTGGCGAGGAATTCGGATTTGGCCCGGTTGGCCGCTTCCGCGCGTTCCTTTTCAGCCTGGTAATTGGAGTTGGCGACGGAGAGCTCTGCCTTCTGGCGCTCCAGCGTGATGCGCGACGTCGAGAGATCGCCGATGGTTGCCATCAGGCGGCGCTCGGATTCACGCAGGCGCACCTGATGCCGCTTCAAAAGCGTGATGTCGGTGCCGACGGATACCAGGCCACCGTCGCGGGTCCGCCGATCGTTGATCTGCAGCCAGCGCTGATCCGACAGTTGTACCTCTGATGTCTGCGACTGGTTGGACCGGTCGGGGTCGGCGATGCGCCGTTCGATGATCGGGCGGGCGGCGGCAGCATTGACCACCGAGCGTTCCGTGCCGGCAACCAGCACCCGGTCGGGCAGCTTATAGGCCTGCTGATAGTGGGTATTGCACATCACCAGCCGGTCGTTCTTGTCCCAGAGCACGAAGGCCTCGGACGTACATTCGATGGCGTCTGCCAACCGCTGGTCGGCTTCAGCATAGCGCTGGGCAAGGCGGTGCTGCTCGGTGACATCCATGGCGATGCCGATCAGGTGCACACGGCCGGAGGCGGTACGGATGACCTGCGCACGTGCGCGCATCCAGACATAGTGGCCATCGGCATGGCGCATCCGGAAAATCTGGTCGATCTGGCGGGCGTCACCCTTGGCAATGGTGCGGGCGACCTTGTAGATGCTGCCGTCATCCGGGTGCATCAGCCGCGCGGCATCACCGAACGACAGCACGTTGCTCTGCGGCGGCATGCCGAGCATCTCGTACATCGAGCGCGACCAGAAAAGCCGGCGGTTCGGCATGTCGAAATCCCAAAGGCCGCAGCGTCCGCGCGACAAGGCGGTTTCGACGCGCAGGTTGGATTCCGCAAAGATCTGATCGGCGTCACGGGCGCGCTTGGCCTGGATGTAATAGGCATAAAGTACGATCAGCAGGATCGCCGAGATCCCGGCGAACAGGGTGACGTTCAGCGAAACCTCGTCCCGCCATAGCTTTTGGATGCCGGCCAGAGGCGTGGCCACAAGCAGCGTTCCAGCGCCGCCGGGAACCTGCATCAACGCGACGATATGTTCCGTGCCGCCAATGAAGGTCTTCATCACGGTGGAACGTTCGCCGAAATACTGGAAGGCTGCAACTTCCGGCGCCACGGCATTGAGCGTGCGCCCGGTATAGACGGCACCATCTGGAGAGCTTGCGAAAATCCGGCCGTCATTGCGCACCGTGAGCACGAAGGCGCCCGGTTCAAGCATGTCGGGGGAGAGGACGGCGTTCAGCCGCTGCTCGACATCCCATTTCTGTGCCTTGTCGAACAGGGCGACGCCGTTTTCCTGAAGTGCTGCACTGGCGGTCGCTGCAGCAAGGACGGTGACTTGGCGCGAGCTTGCCTCCATGCGCGCATACTCGACCATGATGCCGCTGATGCGGGAAATGGCAACGACGAGAAGAAACGCGGTGATCAGGATCGGGATCGAGCGCTTGAGCAACGGCTCAGCACCCGCAAGACGGCGTACTGCCGGCTCGGTAAAAATCCGTGCGTGCTGGATAACGTCCCGTTCCAGCCTTGAAAAGCCTGGAAATTTGGGACGCAACCGCTCACCGGCTGCGCGTCCCCGCTGCGCTTCCGCCATCTTCGTCAAATCTGTAAACCCTCATGTGATTCGAAGCGCCGCTCGCTCGAACCTGCCCCAATGAATCAATTGTGATTCGCCTTGTCCAGAGGGAAAAGTAAAACTTCATTAACCATTTATCGTCATGGGAAAATTGCACTATTGGCGTTTTCACGTCGATAGAAACGAAAAACCCCGCAGCTGCGGGGTTTTCGTCAGGTCCGGTGAATGTCTCTATCCTTTGAGCATGCGCTCGACGATGTCGCTGACATCGGCGGATAGCTTGGGTGCTGCGGCGATTTCGCGCAGCGCGTTCCGGGCCTGTTCGGCACGGCCGGTTTCCAGTGAGCGCCAGGATCGCATCGAGGTGAGAATACGCGCAGCCAGCTGCGGATTGCGCGGATCGATGTTGAGAATCTGGCGTGCCAGGAACCGGTAACCTTCGCCGTCGGCGCGGTTGAAACCGGTTGGGTTCGAAAAGGCGAACGTGCCGACGAGCGCGCGCACCCGGTTCGGATTGGAGCCATTGAACAGCGGATCGGCCATCAGGGCCGTGACGCGGGCAAGGGCTGCAGCGCCCGGAATGGTCGCCTGGATGGTGAACCACTTGTCTATCACCAGCGCATTGCCGGCAAAGCGCGTCTTGAAGGACGCAAGCGCATCCGCCGTTTCGGCCGTGTCCGGAAACCGGTGTGCCAGAATTGTCAGCGCCTGGCTGAGGTCCGTCATGTTGTTGGCGGATTTGAACGCATCCACGGCCCGGGCGGGGTCGTTTTCCGCATAGACGAGATAGGAGAGGGCGGTGTTGCGCAGCGCCCGGCGTCCGGCGCTGGCGGCATCCGGGCTGAACGGACCGGTGACTACCATCTCGTCGGCCAGCTTTTCGAAAATGGCCTGTCCCGCTTTGGCGATCGCCACCATGATCTGCTGACGCCCCGCATGGATAGCGTCAGGGTCGTTATTGCCACCGATTTCGCGGGCGATATCGGCTTCGCTGGGCAGCGCCAGGGCCTGGGCTCTGAACGCAGGCTCAAGATCGCCGTCAGCGGCTGCCGCAAGCAGGGCGTCGATCAGGGATGTGTCGCATTGCACGGGCTCGCCTGCCGTCGCGCTGGCAGCGGCGGCGACAAGATTGGGCAACGCGAGATCGTTCAGGGCCTGCCAGCGGGCAAACAGGTCGCTCTCATGCTTGGCGATGTGCGCACGATCGGCGGCCGTCTGCTCGAAATGCAGGTTGATCGGCGTCGAGAAGCCGCGGTTCAAGGACAGGACCGGGCGCGAGACGATGCCGCTAAAGACGACAGTCTGCGTGCGCTCGACGAGATGCAGCACGTCGCCGGTCATCTCGGCGCCGGTCACGGTGGTGACAGCGGCCTCTGAACCATCCTCCAGCAGAATGCCGATGCGCAGTGGAATATACATCGGCTCCTTGGCGCTCTGGCCGGGCGTTGGCGGCACCATCTGCTCGAGCGACAGCGTCAATGTCTGCTTCCCGGCGTCATAGGCCGTCGAGGCACTGACCAGCGGCGTACCCGCCTGGTGATACCAGAGCGAAAACTGGGTAAAGTCCCGCTTGCTGACTTCAGCGAAGCAGGCGACGAAATCCTCGATCGTCACAGCCTGTCCGTCATGGCGGTCGAAATAGAGATCCATGCCCTGCTTGAAGAGGTCGGCGCCGAGCAGCGTGGCGATCATCCGGGTAACTTCAGAGCCCTTTTCATAGACGGTGGTCGTATAGAAATTATTGATCTCGCGGAATTTTGTCGGGCGGACCGGATGCGCCAGCGGACCGGCATCCTCCGGGAATTGCTCGGCTTTCAGATGCCGGACTTCGGCGATGCGCTTGACGGTGCGCGAGCGCTGGTCGGCGGAAAACTCATGGTCGCGGTAGACCGTCAGGCCTTCCTTCAGGCAGAGCTGGAACCAGTCGCGGCAGGTGATGCGGTTTCCGGTCCAGTTGTGGAAATATTCATGCGCGATGATGGCCTCGATATTGGCGTAGTCGGCATCGGTCGCGGTTTCCGGGTCGGCAAGAACGTACTTGTCGTTGAAGACGTTCAGCCCCTTGTTCTCCATGGCGCCCATGTTGAAGTCGGACACGGCGACGATCATGAAAATATCCAGATCGTATTCGCGGCCAAACCGTTCCTCGTCCCAGGTCATCGAGCGCTTCAGCGCATCCATGGCGTAGGCGGCGCGCAGCTCCTTGCCATGCTCGACATAGATTTTCAGCGCGACCTCGCGGCCGGACATGGTGGTGAACGTGTCTTCGACAACGCCGAGATCACCGGCGACCAACGCGAAGAGATAGCTCGGCTTCGGATGCGGATCGTACCAGGCAGCAAAATGCCGGCCGTCGCCCATGCCGGCGCCGCCGAGATAGTTGCCGTTGGAGAGCAGCAGCGGTGCGGTCGCCTTGTCGGCGATGATGTTGACCGTGTAGACGGCGAGTACATCCGGACGGTCCGGGAAATAGGTGATGCGGCGGAAGCCCTCGGCCTCGCACTGCGTGCAATAGACATTGCTGGTGCGATAGAGGCCCATCAGCGTGGTGTTGGCCTCGGGATTGATCTCGGTGGTGATCGTCACTTCAAAGGGTGCCGTTGCCGGCAGGTTGCGAATCGTCAGCGTGTGTTCCGCTGCATCGTAATTCGCGGCCGGAATTTCTTCCTGGTCGAGCAGCAGGCCCGTCATCTTCAGTTCGTCGCCGTCGAGGATCAGCGGCGCATCTGCGCTGACACCTTCGCGCCGGTGGAAGATCAATCGGGCTTCGACCTTGGTTTCAGTCGGATCGAGTTCGAAGGTGAGGTCCACCCTCTCAAGAACGAAATCCGTCGGCCGGTAGTCTTCCAGATGAATGATCTCGCCCGTATCTGTCCGCATTGTTTGTCCCGCTTGCATCATCCGCTGCGTCACGACGCCGGTGGTGAGGCTTTGTCTCTGTGAAGAGGCTGCGCTGAAGATGCGAAGCTTCCGGTGTGATCGCAAGGCGGTCTTTCGCGGGCATGTGCCATTTTTCCGGCATGCCCGACCTGTCCCGTTCTTTGCTTGTTCAGAGACTTACGAAATTCGCCCTAACAATATTTAAATCAGTCGTGTATTTTTGGCACAGGTTACGTAATTTTACAGCCAATTGTCAGCGTTTATCTCAAGGCCGCAGTTTTCGCCCGCCAGATTGCTTGCTGGATGGCCAATTGGCTGTTCGTCCGAGTGTAAGCGCGAGGGGCAGGTGCATCAAATATTTCCGCCACTCATCACGAAAATTGATCCCTCCTTCAAATATCGCGCGTTAAGGTGACAGGATCCCGGCGACGGATTCTCCGATCGCCTACTTCCCCCGCAGCCTGTCGTTTCCTATGATTTCCGGCCCGCTGCCCTCGTCCGATGAGTGCGACCCGCAATGGATTCCGAATTCCCCCACCCGATGAAGGGCATTACCCTCAAGGTCATGTCCGTACTGGTTTTCGTTTGCATGGCAACTCTGATCAAGGCGGCGGGTACGGAGATTGCCACCGGCCAGATCACCTTCTACCGCTCGGCCTTCGCCATGGTGCCGATCCTCGGCTATCTCGCCTTCAAGGGGCATTTGCGCACCGCCTTCCACACCAAGGATATTTTCGGCCATCTGGCGCGCGGGTTCATCGGTATCCTGGCCATGAGTTTCGGATTCTACGGTCTGGTGCACCTGCCGCTGCCCGAAGCGATCGCGATCGGTTATGCCATGCCGTTGCTCGCCGTCGTCTTTGCAGCGGTGTTTCTCAAGGAGACGGTTCGGATCTATCGCTGGTCGGCAGTGCTGATCGGGCTGGTCGGGGTGATGATCATCACCTGGCCGCGCGTGACATTGCTGAGCGACGGCGGGTTTGGCTCGCAGGAAGCGCTCGGCGCATTGGCGGTGCTTCTGTCGGCGGCACTCGGCGCCGTCGCCATGGTGCTGGTCCGCAAGCTGATCGCCAAGGAAAAGACGCATACGATCGTGCTCTATTTCTCGCTTTCGGCCGCGTGTTTCTCGCTGTTGTCTCTGCCGTTCGGCTGGGAACCACTGCCGATGACGTCCTTTCTGCTGTTGATGGGGGCAGGGTTTTGCGGCGGCGTCGCCCAGATCCTTCTGACGCAGAGCTACCGCTATGCCGACATGTCGACGATTGCCCCGTTCGAATATACCTCGATCTTGCTCGGGCTGCTGATCGGCTATTTCCTGTTCGACGAAGTGCCGACGGGCGTCATGCTGATCGGCACGGCGATCGTCGTCGGCGCCGGCATCTTCATCATTTTTCGCGAGCATCAGCTTGGCCTTGAGCGCCGAGGTGCGCGCAAGCACATCACGCCGCAGGGATGACCAAGGTCTGATTGCTCAAGGGCCGGATTTGTCAGAGGGATTGGGTCGGAGCCGTGTCGTCGTCGATCAGATCGGAAGGCCGCGCTGCCTGGTTCATGGCGTTGACGGCCTCCGTCCCCGGTGTCGGCACGGTATTGGCCTGGAAGTCGGACTTGGAAACAAGCCCATCGGTGTGGCCGCGCTGGGCGATGCGCCAGGCGGCATAGGCGGCGTAGAGCGCAAAATAGACGGCCAGAAGGACAAACAGCGACGGCGGACCGAAGCGGTCCATCACCGGCCCGACCATCAGCGGTCCGGATATCGTGCCGATGCCGTAGGTGATCATCATGCCGGAGGAGACCTCGACATATTCGTTCGGTTCGGCAAGGTCGTTGGCATGGGCGACGTTCAGCGCATAGATCGGAAACAGCACGGAACCGACGAAGGCAGCGATGACATAGAGCACGAGCGGGCTGGAACCGACGAAAGCGACCATGGCCAGGCAGGAGACAACGCCAACGATGCCGCAGCCGACCATGACGATCCGCCTGTCGATCCGGTCGGATGTCCGGCCGATGGGGATCTGCGAAATG
>Ga0247813_10000865_pt1 | contig 24527 bp, 19 predicted proteins | sample UWRJL169409C1_FD_180719 | JGI IMG/M metagenome (GOLD analysis project Ga0247813, IMG submission 180719) | Plant litter microbial communities from Arlington Agricultural Research Station in Wisconsin, United States - UWRJ-L169-409C-1 | ecosystem: Environmental > Terrestrial > Plant litter >...
CTGATCGTCGACCTGATCTATGAAGGCGGCATCGCCAACATGAACTACTCGATCTCGAACAACGCCGAATACGGCGAATACGTCACGGGCCCGCGCATCGTGACCGAAGAGACCAAGAAGGCCATGAAGCAAGTGCTCAAGGACATCCAGACCGGCGAGTACGCCAAGAGCTTCGTGCTGGAAAACGCTGCCGGCGCGCCCACGCTGATCAGCCGCCGCCGCCTGAACGCAGAGCACCAGATCGAAGTGGTCGGTGCCAAGCTGCGTCAGATGATGCCCTGGATCATGAAGAACAAGCTGGTCGACCAGACCAAGAACTGATCGCTTTCGTTGCGAACAAGGGCCACCTCGCGGTGGCCTTTTTCGTTTCGGGCGCACGGTGGCCTGAACTACACTGCAGTCAATGAAATTTACATTCCATGGGGTCCTGTCCCCGACCGGATACCGCCTCCATGCATGACGACACGCTGCCCGACGAAATTGCAACGCGCAAGCGCCGCAAGGGCATCTACATCCTGCCGAACCTGTTCACGCTGGCGGCATTGTTCGGCGGCTTCTACTCGGTCGTGATGGCCATGAACGCGCGCTTCGATCTTGCGGCGCTGGGTGTGTTCGCCGCCATGATCCTCGACAGCCTGGACGGGCGCGTCGCGCGCATGACCAACACGCAAAGTGCGTTCGGCGAGCAGATGGATTCGCTGTCCGACATGGTGTCTTTCGGCGCTGCGCCCGCGCTCATCGCCTACGAATGGTCGCTCAAGGGCCTGGGCCGCTGGGGCTGGATCGCGGCTTTCGTCTACTGCGCCTGCGCGGCATTGCGCCTGGCCCGCTTCAACGTGAACACCGGCACGGTCGACAAGCGCTGGTTCCAGGGCCTGCCTTCGCCCGCTGCGGCGGCGCTGGTGGCCGGCTTCATCTGGCTCATGACGGAATGGGGCAAGCGCGGCGGCGAAGTGCTGTACCTGTCGTGGACTCAGATCACCTGGATCACCTTCGTCTTCACGCTGTATGCGGGCCTGTCGATGGTCACGAATGCGCCGTTTTACAGTTTCAAGGATGTCCAGATGAAGAAGAGCGTGCCCTTCGTCGTGATCGTGCTGATCGCATTGGGCATCGCGGTCATCAACATCCATCCACCGACCGTGCTTTTCGGCGTGTTCGTCGCTTACGGCCTGAGTGGTTACGTGGTGTACGCGTGGCGTCGTGCCAAGGGCCAGCCCGTGAGCGTCATCAGTATTTCCACCGAGGAACCGGACGAGCGCGGCCTGCACAAGTGAATCGGCTTGTGCTACAGTCCACATCCTCATGAACAAGATTTCGCTGGCCCTACTACTGATCCCCTTCGGGCGGAGACGGTAGCGCACGCGCAAATCCCTCACCACGGCCCGTTCGCACCAGCAACGGGCCGTTTTGTTTGGGGTTGCTGGTGAAGTCCCATCACCACACAGAGAATCGACATGCTCAAGCAACCTCAAGCCAAATACCGCGCGTTCGCACCGATCGGCCTCAAGGACCGCACCTGGCCCGACGCCGTGCTGACCCAGGCACCGATCTGGCTGTCGACCGATCTGCGCGACGGCAACCAGGCGCTCGTCGAGCCGATGGACATCGATCGCAAGATGCGCATGTTCGAGACGCTGGTGGCGATCGGCTTCAAGGAGATCGAGGTCGGCTTTCCGTCTGCTTCGCAGGTCGAATTCGACTTCGTGCGCCGCCTGATCGACGAGGATCGCATTCCCGACGACGTGACCATTCAGGTGCTCACGCAGGCCCGCGACCACCTCATCACGCGCACCTTCGAGTCGCTCCATGGCGCACCGCGTGCCATCGTCCACCTCTACAACGCAGTGGCGCCCGTCATGCGCCGCGTGGTACTCGGCATGGACGAAGACCAGATCGTCGAGCTGGCCGTGACGCATGCGCGCATGTTCAACGACTGCGCCGCCAAGCAGCCGAACACCCAGTGGACCTTCCAGTATTCGCCTGAAATGTTCTCGGGCACCGACCTGGCCTTTTCCAAGCGCGTGGTCGATGCCGTCACTGCCGTCTGGGCCCCCACGCCCGAGCGCAAGTGCATCGTCAACCTGCCGTCGACGGTGGAGCATTCGACGCCGAACATCTTCGCCGACATGATCGAGTGGATGCATAGGCACCTCGAGCGCCGCGACGCCATCGTGCTGTCCGTGCATCCGCACAACGACCGCGGCACGGGCACAGCGGCCGGCGAGTTCGCGCTGATGGCGGGGGCCGACCGCATCGAAGGCTGCCTCTTCGGCAACGGCGAGCGCACGGGCAATCTCGATCTGGTGAACGTCGCGCTCAATCTGTACACGCAGGGTGTGTCGCCGGAACTGGACTTCTCGAACATCGACGAGATCCGTGTCGTGGTCGAGCACTGCAATCAGATTCCGGTGCACCCGCGCCATCCGTACGTCGGCGACCTGGTCTACACGTCGTTCTCCGGCTCGCACCAGGACGCGATCAAGAAGGCCTTCGCGGCGCGCAAGGACGGCGACATCTGGGACATGCCCTACCTGCCGATCGATCCGAAGGACGTGGGCCGCAGCTACGAAGCGGTGATCCGGGTCAACAGCCAATCGGGCAAGGGCGGCATGGCCTATCTGCTCGAAAGCGAATACGGCCTCGAGATGCCGCGACGCCTGCAGATGGAATTCATGCAGGCCGTGCAGCGCGTGATGGACGTGGCCGGCAAGGAGCTCACGGCCGCCGACCTGTACGCGTTGTTCGAGAAGGAATACGGCATCAAGACCGTGCAAGGCCTGCAGCACCGCGTGCTCGAAGAGCAGGGCGAAGGCGCATCGGCGTCGGTCGTGCTGCGCGGCGAACTGCCCTGGAACGGCGAGATCCGTCGCATCGAAGGCCGTGGCAACGGTCCGATCGACGCCTTCATCCAGGCGCTGGCGACCAGCACGGGGCACGCCATTCGCGTCATCGACTACCACCAGCACGCCATCGGCGCCGGTGCCGACGCCCAGGCGGTGGCCTACCTCGAACTGCGCGTGGACGAGACCCGCACGCTGTTCGGCGTGGGCATGGACGCGAACATCGTCTCTGCGTCGCTCAAGGCCATCGTTTCGGGCCTGACCCGTGCCAAGGGCCTGGACGCGCACAGCGCACAATCCGAGCCTGTGACCACCTGAGCGCGCAGCGTCCTTAGCGCGCCGGGTGGCGCAAGAAATAAATCACGGAGATCCCACGATGACCGACAAGCTGATCATTTTCGACACCACCCTGCGCGATGGCGAGCAGTCTCCCGGCGCTTCGATGACCAAGGACGAGAAGCTGCGCATCGCGCGGCTGCTCGAGCGACTGAAGGTCGACGTGATCGAGGCCGGGTTTCCGGCCAGCTCGAACGGTGATTTCGAGGCCGTTCGTCTGGTGGCCAATGCCATCAAGGATTCGACCGTGTGCGGCCTGTCGCGTGCCAACGACCGCGACATCGCTCGTGCCGCCGAGGCGCTCAAAGGCGCGGCCAGCGGTCGCATCCACACTTTCATCGCCACCTCGCCGTTGCACATGGAGAAGAAACTCCGGATGTCGCCCGACGAGGTGTTCGAGCAGGCGAAGCTGGCCGTGCGCTTTGCGCGCAACCTGGTGGGCGACGTCGAGTTCAGCCCCGAAGACGGCTACCGCAGCGACATGGACTTCCTGTGCCGCGTGATCGAGGCGGTCATCGCCGAGGGCGCCACCACCATCAACGTGCCCGACACGGTCGGCTACGCCATCCCCGAGTTGTATGGGACCTTCATCAAGACGCTGCGCGAGCGCGTGCCCAACAGCGACAAGGCGATCTGGTCGGTGCATTGCCACAACGACCTGGGCATGGCCGTGGCGAACTCGCTGGCCGGCGTGAAGATCGGCGGTGCACGCCAGGTCGAATGCACCATCAACGGGCTGGGCGAGCGCGCGGGCAACTGCTCGCTCGAAGAGATCGTGATGGCGGTGAAGACCCGCCGCGATTACTTCGGCCTGGACATGGGCATCGACGCGCAGCACCTGCTGGCGGCCAGCCGCATGGTGAGCCAGACGACCGGCTTCGTGGTGCAGCCCAACAAGGCGGTGGTGGGCGCGAACGCCTTCGCCCACGCCTCGGGCATTCACCAGGACGGCGTGCTCAAGGCACGCGACACCTACGAGATCATGCGGGCCGAGGACGTGGGCTGGAGCCACAACAAGATCGTGCTGGGCAAGCTCAGCGGGCGCAACGCGTTCAAGCAGCGGCTGATCGAACTGGGCGTGACGATGGAGAGAGAGGCTGACATCAACACCGCCTTTGCCCGCTTCAAGGAACTCGCCGATCGAAAAAGCGAGATTTTCGACGAGGACATCCTCGCGCTGGTCAGCGACGAAGAGGGTTCGAACGTTGGAGAGCAGTTTGGCTTTGTGTCCCTGTCCCAGCACAGCGAGACCGGCGAACGGCCGCAGGCCCGTGTCGTGTTCACCGTGCAGGGCAAGGAAGTGACGGGCGAGTCCGATGGCAATGGCCCGGTCGATGCCTCGCTCAAGGCGATCGAGTCCCATGTGTGCAGTGGTGCGGAGATGGTGCTCTATTCGGTCAACGCGATCAGCGGGTCGACCGAAAGCCAGGGAGAAGTCACGGTGCGCCTGCAGAACGCGGGACGGGTGGTCAACGGTGTGGGCGCAGATCCCGACATCGTTGTCGCATCGGCCAAGGCGTACCTGAGTGCCCTGAACAAGTTACAGAGCCAGGCCGATAAAGTGGTAGCGCAGGGATAGGTTGCGACGAGACCCGTCATTTCAGATTAGAAAGGGCGTGCAAGTAACTGTTATTGCGCGCTTTTTTTGATTTCGATACACTGCGGGTCCTACACGTCGCCGCTGGAGAGTTTTTAATGCCTGAAGCCCGTCTTCACCGAGTTTCCAGCCAGCGGTTTCTGCCCGCCTTTCGCTTCCTCGCCGTCGCCCTCTGCGCCACGGCGTTCATGTTGCCCGCTGCCCAGGCTGCCAAGCGCGAAGCAGCCGGCGCCAAGAAGGCATCGGTGTCTTCCGACAGCAAGCGCAAGGTAGCCGCTTCGGCTGCCAAGGCGCCGCGCGCCGAAAAGAGCGTGCGCGGCGGCCGCAATGTCGTGGCCACCATCCGCACCAATCGAAATGGCAAGACCGTCGTCGCCGTCCAGCGCAAGTCGGTCGTCCGCGTGGCAGAACCGCGGCTTTCCTATGGCCAGATGGCTGGCCTGCACACCACCCAGGATGCGCTGGACCTGAAGTCCAGCGCGGCCCTGGTCATCGATCAGGACACGCGCGAAGTGCTGTTCAGCAAGAACGACCACGCCGTGCTGCCGATCGCATCCATCACCAAGCTGATGACGGGCATGCTCGTGAGCGAAGCGCACCTGCCGATGGACGAACTCGTCACCATCACGCAGGACGACGTCGACACCGAAAAGGGCAGCAGTTCGCGTCTGCGCGTGGGCACTACGCTGGCGCGCGGCGAACTGCTGCACCTGGCGCTCATGTCGAGCGAAAACCGCGCGGCACACGCGCTGGGCCGCACCTACCCGGGCGGTCTGGCCACCTTCGTCAGCATGATGAATGCCAAGGCTCGGATTCTCGGCATGAACGACACCCGTTATGTCGAGCCGACAGGCCTGTCGAGCCAGAACCAGTCGAGCGCGCAGGACCTGGCGCTGCTGGTCAACGCCGCATCGTCCAATCCGCTCGTGCGCGAACTGACCACCTCGCCCAACTACCAGGTGGAAGTCGGCAACCGTGTCCTGCAGTACAACACCACGAACCGCCTGGTGAAGAGCCCGGACTGGGAAATCGGTGTGCAGAAGACCGGCTTCATCAACGAAGCCGGCCAGTGCCTGGTGATGCAGACGAAGATCGCCGGCCGCAAGCTCATCATGGTGTTCCTGGATTCGGCCGGCAAGTTCAGCCGCATCGCCGACGCCGAACGCGTGCGTCGCTGGGTCGAGGCGACCCACATCATGTCGCCTGCGCTGCAAACGGTCGCTGCCCAGCACATTGCGGGGGACTGAACTCGCTGCCCGGCAGCTTGCTCGATCCGACGCAAGCCAGTGCAGCGCTTGAATCAGGGCGTGGCCGACGTCGTTGGGTTGTAGCCCAGCGCGCCTGAGATTTCGCTGGCGGTGGCCTGCAGCTTGGGCAGCCAGCCCTCGTCGAGCCGGTCCGCCGGCGCCGAAATCGACAGTCCCGCGACCAGCTTGCTCTGGTCGTCGTAGATGCCGGCGGCCATGCAGCGCACGCCCAGTTCCAGTTCTTCGTTGTCCCGCGCGATGCCGTACTGGCGCGCCTTCGACAGCTCGCGTTCCAGCAAGGGCAGTTGCGTGATGCTGTTGCGCGTGTGGCCGGCCAGCCCGGTGCGCGTGGCGTAGGTGCGCACGCGCTGTGGGTCGTCCGCGGCGAGAAAGAGCTTGCCGGTGGAGGTCAGATGCAAGGGAGCCCGACCGCCAATGGCGCGAACCACCTGCATGCCCGAGCGTTCGCTGTACGAGCGTTCGATGTAGACGATCTCGTCGCCCTGGCGCATGCTGAGGTTGACGGGTTGCTGCGTGAGCTTGTGCAGTTCGCGCATGGGGCCCAGCGCGGCGTCGCGCACGTTGAGCCGGCCCTTGACCAAGTTGCCGAGTTCGAGCAGCCGCATGCCCAGCCGGTAGTTGCCCGCTTCGGGCCGGTCGACGAAGCGGCCGACCGCCAGGTCGTTCAGGATGCGGTGGGTGGTGGACGGATGCAGGCCCGTTTTCTCGCTGATTTCCTTCAGGGAGATCGCTTCTTCGCGCGATGCCAGCACATCGATCAGCGAAAAAATCCGTTCGATCACCTGGATGACCGGGGTGGCCGGGGCGTCTGATGCAGGTTTTGTCATGTCGCAGTGCGGAAATGGCCGGACTGCGATTTTACCTTGTGAAATTGGAAGGCGTCTGCCATTCGCCGTCGACCAGCATTTCGTGGGGCGTGTAACGTGCCTTGTAGTTCATCTTCGGGCTGCCCGAGATCCAGTAGCCAAGATACACGTACGGCAGCGACAATTTGCGCGCCTGCTCGATCTGCCACAGCACGCCATAGTTGCCGTAGCCCGTGCCTTCTTCGGGCTCGTAGAAGGTGTAAACGGCGGAAATGCCGTCGTTGAGCACATCGAGGATCGACACCATCTTGAGCGCACCTGCGCTGCCATCGGCCAGCGTCTCACGAAATTCCACCAGGCGCGAATTCACGCGGCTCTGCAGCAGGAACTGGGTGTACTGGTCGATGCTGTCGTGGTCCATGCCACCACCTGCGTGGCGACCGTTCTGGTAACGCAAATAGAGCTGGTAGTGCTCGGGCACGAAGCACAGCTTGAGCACGCGCACCTGCAGGTCGGCATGCTGCGCCATGGCCCGGCGCTGGCTGCGGCTGGCCTTGAAGTCGTTCACCCGCACGCGCAGCGGCACGCAGGCGGTGCAGCCGTCGCAGTAGGGGCGGTAAGTGAACATGCCGCTGCGACGGAAGCCATTGCGAACGAGGTCGGAATACGCGTCGTTGTGGATCAGGTGGCTGGGCGTGGCCACCTGCGAGCGCGCCTGCCTGTCCGGCAGGTAGCTGCAGGGATAGGGCGCCGTTGCATAGAACTGCAAGGTGTGGAGCGGGAGTTCCTTGAGGTGCGTCACGTCGGGTCGGAGGGTCGCGCAGGCAGGATTTCGTTCCAGTATACGGGCTCGAAACGCCATGTGGGAGGCGCTTCCTCACGTGCACGGCCCACATGCGCCACGAAATGGGCGCGCGGTATTTCCGTCGCGCCCAGGCTCGCGAGATGTGCCGTGTTCTGCTGGCAATCGATGAGCGCCACGCCGTGCCTGCGGCACAGGCACACCAGCGCAGCCAGTGCGATCTTGGACGCATCGGTGCGCCGCGCGAACATCGATTCGCCGAATACGGCGCTGCCGATGCCGACGCAGTAAAGGCCGCCCACCAGTTCGCCATCGATCCACGTTTCCACGCTGTGTGCATGGCCGGCCCGGTGCAGTTGACCATAGGCCTCGACCATCGGCGCCACGATCCAGGTGCCTGACTGGCCTTCGCGCGGCGCCTGGGCGCAGGCGCGGATCACCGCGTCGAAGCTGTGGTCGATGCGGATCTCGCAGCGCGCATCGCCGCGAAAGGCCTGCAGCACCTTGCGCAGCGATCGGTGCAGCTTGAAAGCGGCGGGCGAGAGCGTCATGCGCGGATCGGGGCTCCACCAGAGGATCGGCTGGCCGTCGCTGAACCACGGAAAGATGGCGTGGCTGTAGGCGTCGCGCAGCGTGGGCACGTCGAGCGCGCCGCCAGCCGCAAGCAGACCGGGCACCGGGTCGTCGTGGCCCCATGCATGGCGCGGATGAGGGAACGGATCGCCGGGTTCGAGCCAGGGGAGTTGCATGCGGAAAAAGGGGTGGACGGATGGACGCGTCGATTCTGCGTCAACCCGGCAAAATCCGAGTTCCGCTCCGACCTGCGATGCGCCGCTCTTGCCGATCCATGAATCCTGTGAACACCGAATCCGACCTTGCCGCACGTGCCGAGATCGCACGCCTGGACGCCTTGTCCACCCACCACGACGTCGTGCACGCTGGCGTTCGCGTTCGCTGGCGCCGTTTTGGAAACGACAAGGGCAACGCGCAACCGCCGCTGGTGCTGCTGCATGGCGGCCACGGCAGCTGGCTGCATTGGGCGCGCAACATCGACGCGCTGTCCGAGGGGCGCACGCTGTGGTTGCCCGACATGCCGGGTTTTCTCGAATCCGGCGTGCCACCTCGCCCGGCCGAGGACGGCGATCCGCTGGGCCCGTTGCTGGCTGCGCTGGGCGGCACGCTGGACGCGCTGATCGGTGCCGGCACGCCGATCGACCTGGGCGGCTTTTCCTTCGGTGGACTGGTCGCGGCGCGCTTTGCGGTGCAGCGTGGCGATGTGCGCCGGTTGGCGCTGATGGGCAGTGGCGGCCATGGCACGCTGCGCCGCCTGACGGTGGACATGATCAACTGGCGTGCCGCAGGCAACCGGGCCGAAGAGGTGGCCGCGCTGCGCCACAACCTGGCGGCGCTGATGCTGCATGATCCGGCGGCCATCGACGCACTGGCCTTTGAAATCCACGACATCTCCTGCCACGGCACGCGCTTTCGCAGCAAGGATGTTTCGCTGGCGGGTGGACTGCAGCAGGCGCTTGATGCACTGGACCTGCGCGGCGTGCCGCAGTTGCTGCTATGGGGGGCGTACGACGTCACGGGCGATCCGCGCCCTCTGGTCACCCAGCTCACGGCCGGCCATCCGTTGCGCCAGGGCGCGGTGATCGAGGAGGCCGGGCACTGGGTGCAATACGAGCGCGCCGCGCAGACGCATGCGTTGCTGCTGGACTTCCTGGCCTGAGGCTAGCTGCTCCGGACTTCGGCTTGCTCGATGGCCTGTCTTACCAACACAGCCATCCTGGACGCGTTCTCGTTGCCTTGGGCAACCAGCCCATGGACTGTGCCCCATCTGTCTTGAAGAGCTTCATCTTGGCTGGCCTTGCGCTTTCCTTCGAGACGATCGATCGGAATCTCAATGCCAACCACGGCCCGCGCCAGCTTGCGAATAAAGTCCATCGGTGCGTCCGTCACTTGCCAGGGCGACGCTTGAGACGCTTCGTTGAAGGCGGTGAGGCGAACCAGCATCTCGTACAACCAGGCTCCATCCTCGATGGCCTTTGCCACGCCATGCGCATGAACAACGTTGTAGTTCCAAGTCGGAACCACCCTACCGTCTTGCGCCTTACTGGGATACCACCCTGGCGTGATGTAGGACTGGGGACCTTGAAACATGACCACCGAGGGCGTTGAATCTTTGAGTTGCTTCCACACCGAATTTGCCCGCGAGACGTGACCTACAAGCATGCCAAACTCGCCGCGCGACCTGTCCAGCAGAAAGGGAATGTGATTGGCGACGAGACCGCTTTCGCTGCCTGTGACCCAGGCCCCCAGCGGATAAGCCTCCATCAACGCATGAGATTCATGGACGTTAGCCATCGCATGGTCTTTCGGTATATACACAAAGAGCTCCCGTAATACAAATGGGCCGGTGACACGGTGGTGTCATTTTGCCGCGGGCTCGGTCATCAAAGTGGTTCCAGTGCCATCACTACCATGATCGAGAACAGCTTGGAGCAATGATGCGCAGGCCCAGCTCCATGTTCAGGACGACCAGTCCCATTGGCCGCACGTTTTCGTGAGTGCTTCTGGGCGGACAAACATACCCGTTGTTCAGGCACGCACCGATTCGGCGTGACGTCGCCAGAACGCGGCGTCCGGATAGGCGCCGTGCCCGGCCATGGCGTTATCGGCCATGTGCTCCGGCCGGCTGGTGCCGGGAATCACGCAGGTGACGGCCGGATGGCTCAGCGTGAACTTCAGCAGCACCTGGGCCCAGCTGGTACAGCCGATCTCCGCGGCCCAGCCCGGCAGTGGCTTGTCGCGCAGGCTGCGAAGCAGGCCGCCGCCGCCAAAGGGCTGGTTGACGATGACTGCCATGCCCCGCTCGGCTGCCAGTGGCAGCAGGCGCTGCTCGACGGCGCGGTCGTCGAGGGCGTAGTTGATCTGCAGGAAGTCGAGCGCCTGGGCGCGCATCACGGCCTCGACCTCGGCAAAAGCCGAGGCGGTGTAGTGTGTGATGCCCAGGTAGCGGATGCGGCCTTGGCGCTTCCAGTCGCGCAGCGTGGCCAGTTGGGTGCGCCAGTCAACCAGGTTGTGGATCTGCATCAGGTCGACGCGCTCTGTCTGCAAATGGGCGAATGACTGCGTCATTTGCGCGATGCCGGCCTCGCGGCCCCGCGTCCAGACCTTGGTGGCCAGGAAAGCCCTCGTGCGCTGTGGCGATGCAGCCAGCAGTTCGCCAGTGGTCTGCTCGGCCCGGCCGTACATCGGCGAGCTGTCGAGCACCGTGCCGCCCGCGTCGAAGAGCGCCTGCAGCACGCCCGGCAGGCGCTGGTATTCGGCGCTGCCCGGCGGATGGCCGAAGCCGACCCAGGTGCCGCAGCCGATCACGGGCAGCGTTTCGCGGTCGCGAGACGAGGGAATGGGGCGTGTGTTCATGGTGCTGCGAGAGGACGGCAAGGCGGTTGCCGGGGCCTGCGCGACCGCAGGCAGTGCGGCGCTCACGGCCAGGCCTGCGCCCAGGCGCAGCAGCTGCACGCGCGTGAGGCCGGCAGGGTGATGGAACAAAGGCATGGACGCGAATTTCCAGGGTACTGGCAGGCCAGTGTGAGGGAGGGGCGCTAAACCGGCCGGAACACAAGGACTTGCCAGTGCAGTGAATACTGTATAAAAATACAGTTATCCTGAGCATGCCATGGGCCTTCCATCTCTTTCCTCTTTCTTCGACGTCGACTGTGCAGTGCACAAGGTCTGGCGCGGGGACACGCTCGGCCAGGCCGATGCGCAGGTGGTCGGCACGGGTCATGCGCTGCTCGATGCGCAATTGCCGGGCGGCGGCTGGCCGGTGGGCGCCATGACCGAGGTCCTGCAGACCACGCCAGAGGCGCATGTCTGGCAACTGCTGCTGCCCGCACTGGTGCGTGCCGTGGCCGAGGGCAGCGGACCGGTGGTGCTGATAGGCGCGCCCTTCGAACCCTTCGGTCCGGCATTGGCGGCGCACGGCCTGCCGGTGGAGGCGCTCATGTGGGTGCGCAGCGACGCGCCTCCCGCACGGCTCTGGGCCTGCGAACAGGCCTTGCGCTGTGCCGACGTGGCGGCGGTGCTGGCATGGCTGCCGCAGGCGCGCACTGCAGAACTGCGCCGGCTGCAGCTGGCCGCCGCACAGCACGAGGCGCTGCTCTTCGTCTTTCGTTCCGATGCCATGGCGCATTCGGCATCGCCAGCCCGGCTGCGCCTGCGCGTGGCGGCTTGCGCGGAGGACGACGGCCTGATGGACGTGCAGATCCTCAAGCGGCGCGGGCCGCCCCTGGACACGCCACTGATGCTGCCAGCCCGCAGTGCGCGCATGGCCTCGCTGCTCATGGCCGGCCAGTTGCGTCGCCGACAGCGCCGCCTGGAGGCCGGAAGCCCGCCCGTGGTGCCCGCGGTGGCACCGCCGTCTGCAGCGCCGGCCACGGTGGTGCGCATCGACGCATGGAAGGGAGGAGCACGTGCACTGGATCGCCTTGCGGTGGCTGCCTGACGCAGCAGCAGGCGATGCGGCGCCTGGCACCCCCGACGCCGCGTCGCCGGTCCGGCCGGAACCCCAGGCCCTGCCGTCGGCAGAGGCGCTGGGCTGGTGGGCGCTCGAATTCACGCCGCGCGTCGCCTGGGTCGACGAGGCCCTGCTGCTGGAAGTCTCGGCCTGCGAACGTCTGTGGGGCGGGCGGCGCGCGTTGATGCGGCAGATGGCGTCGTCGCTTCCGCCCGGCTTGCGACTGCAGCAGGCGCACGGTGCGACCAGCCTGATCGCACTCGCGCGGCTTCGCATGTACGCGGGCGGCGAGGAGCCGCCTGCCGTCGTGCCAGACGATTTGCCGCTCGAAACGCTGACGGCCGCCCGTCCCCATCTGGACGTGCTGGCCCACCTGGGTTGCCGGCGATGGGGCGACGTGGCGGCGCTGCCTCGCGCCGGACTCACGCGGCGCTTCGGTGCTTCGTTGCGTGACGCGCTCGACCGTGCCTGGGGTCTGCGCCCTGAAAGTCATCCATGGCTCCTGTTGCCGGAAGCCTTCGACCAGAAGCTCGAACTCCCCGCGCTCGCGCAGGGCGCGCCCGAGCTCATGTGGTCGGCCAACCGGCTGCTCGCCAGCCTGCAGATCTGGCTGCGCGGACGCCAGCGCGGCGTGCTGTCGCTGGAACTGCAGTGGACGCTCGACCTGCGGCGCTTCAACGGCGTCGACCTGCCACCGCACCAGTCGATCACCGTTCGCACGGCCCAGCCCACGCAGGACATGGCGCACCTGCGCCGCCTGATGAGCGAGCGCCTGGCGCTGACCCAGCTAGCTGCACCTGCGAGCTGGCTGCGCCTGCGCTCCGTCGACACCACGCCCTGGGCCGGCGTCAGCACCAGCTTCCTGCCGGATGACAACCGAAAGGGCGACCGGCTGCACGAACTGGTCGAGCGGCTCAGCATGCGGCTGGGCGCCGACCAGGTGCTGCGTGCCGGCGGCCAGGGCGATCACCGGCCCGAGTCGAAGCAGCAGTGGGGGCCGGCATTGGCATCCATGGCCACGTCCGCCTGTGCGCCGGTCGACCAGCGGGGCAGCGGCCTGCATCCGCCGTGGCTGCTGCGCGAGCCCTTGCCTTTGCCGATGCACGACGGCCATCCGTGCTATCGCGGGCCGCTGCGCCGGCTGGTGGGGCCGCAGCGGCTGGAGGCCGGCTGGTGGGGCGACAGCCAGAGCGGTGGGCAACCCTCGGTGCGCGACTACTACATCGCCCAGAGTCCCGAGGCCGGGCTGGTGTGGGTGTTCTGCGAACGCTTGCCAACCACGACCGCGACCGACGACGCCGCGCCGCGCTGGTTCCTGCAGGGTCTCTATGCCTGAACTCAGCGACAAGCAGAACGAGGCGCGCCGGCGCCGCCAATTGCATGTGCTGCCGCAACGACACCAGATGGCCGAGCCTGCTGCCGGTACCACGCAGGGCGCCACGGGGGCGGCATTGGCGGCATTGGGACAGGGCCTGCCCGACCACGCCGAACTGCATTGCCTGACCCACTACAGCTTCCAGCGCGGGGCCTCCTCGCCCGTTGAACTGGTCGCGCGCGCCTACGACCTCGGCTACAAGGCGATCGCCATCACCGACGAATGCTCGGTGGCCGGCGTGGTGCGCGCCTTCCTGGGCGTGGCCGAGCATGAGGAGGCGCTTGACGATCACGACAAGGCGCATTCCGATCAGCCGCCGCTGCCACGCAACCCGGGTTTTCGCATCCTCTACGGCAGCGAGTTCGACTTCCAGCGCTTCAAGCTGGTGGTCATCGCGCACGACTTCGAAGGCTGGGGCAACCTCTGCGAATTCATCACCGCCGCCCGCAAGGCTGCCCCCAAGGGCGATTACCACGTGAGCTGGGAAGACGGCAGCGTGGCATCCCTGCGCCGCTGCGAGATCCTGTTCGTGCCCCAGCGCCTGCCCGGCGCGGACATCGACACCGGCGCGTTGTGCGACGACCTGGCCGCAGCGGCAGCCCTGTTCGGCGAGCATCTCTGGCTGGCCGTCGAACTGTTCAACGAAATCGACGACGACCTCTGGCTCATCACGCTCCAGCAGGCCGGCGCGCAGACCGGCGTGCGGCTGGTGGCCGCCGGCGACGTGCACATGCACGTGCGCTCACGCAAGCCCCTGCACGACGTGGTCACGGCCGTGCGCACGGGTCGCACGGTGGCCCAGTGCGGCCTGGCGCTCCAGTCCAATGCCGAACGCCACCTGCGCTCGCGGCTGCGGCTGGCCGCGCTGTACCCGGCCGAACTGCTTGCCAACACGCTGGTGGTCATGCAGCGCTGCCAGTTCGATCCCAAGGCCATCGAAGCGAACTACAAGTACCCGCGCGAACTCATCGGCAATGGCGAAACGGCCACGCAGACGCTGGTGCGCAAGACCTGGCAGGGTGCGCACAAGCGCTACCCGGATGGCATTCCGACGCCAGTGAGGGACGTGGTCCAGAAGGAGCTCGACCTGATCATCGAACTCGAATACGAAATGTTCTTCCTCACGGTCGAGGACATCGTTCGTTTCGCTCATGAAAAGGAGATCCTCTGCCAGGGGCGTGGCTCTTCCGCCAACTCGGCCGTGTGCTATTGCCTGGGCATCACCGCCATCAACCCGACGACGGGCAACCTCCTGTTCGAGCGCTTCCTGAGCCGGGAGCGAAAGGAGCCGCCCGACATCGACGTCGACTTCGAGCACCAGCGGCGCGAAGAAGTCATCCAGTACATCTACGATAAATATGGCCGCGACCGCGCAGCCATTGCCGCCGTCGTCATCTGCTATCGCTCCCGCAGTGCGTTGCGCGACGTCGGCAAGGCGCTGGCCGTGGACGAGCGGTTGATCGACGAATTCGCCAAGGACCATTACTGGTTCGACCAGAGCATCCTCGACCAGCGCATGACCGAGGCCATGGAGCGTGCGGGCGTGCAGGAAGACCCCTTGCGCGTGACGCAGTGGCTCGAACTCACGCAGGCACTCAAGGGGGCTCCGCGGCACTTGAGCCAGCACGTCGGCGGCTTCGTATTGACCGAGGCCAAGCTCACGCGGCTGGTGCCCATCGAGAAGGCGTCGATGGTCAACCGCTCGGTCATCCAGTGGGAGAAGAGCGACCTCGAAGCCATGGGCATGCTCAAGGTCGACGTGCTTGCGCTGGGCATGCTGAGCGCCATCAGGCGCTCGCTCGACTTCGTCAACCTGTGGCGTCGCAGTGCGCTGCAGATGTACCAGGTCCCCAACGACGACCAGGAGGTCTACGACATGATCTGCGACGCAGACACCGTCGGCGTCTTCCAGATCGAGAGCCGCGCGCAGATGTCGATGCTGCCGCGCCTGCAACCGCGCAAGTACTACGACCTGGTGATCGAAGTGGCCATCGTGCGGCCCGGGCCAATCCAGGGTGGCATGGTGCATCCCTACCTGAAGAACCGAGAGAAGGTTCGTCGCAACGAAGAGATCGAGTATCCGTATCCCGACCTGAAGCCGGCGCTCGCCCGCACGCTGGGCGTGCCCATCTTCCAGGAACAGGTGATGCAGATCGCGATGATCGCCGCCGGGTTCACCGCCGACGAAGCCGACCGCCTGCGCCGTGCCATGGCCGCGTGGAAACGCAGCGGAGGCGTCGACAAGTTCCAGTACAAGCTGGAGCAGGGCATGGTCGACAACGGCTACGACCGCGACTTTGCCGAGGCCATCTTCAAGCAGGTTCAGGGCTTCGGCGAATACGGATTTCCCGAAAGCCATGCGGCCAGCTTTGCGCTGCTGGTGGTGGTGAGCTGCTGGCTCAAGTTCCACGAGCCGGCCTGCTTCCTGGCGGCCATGCTCGATTCGCAGCCGATGGGTTTCTACACGCCCTCGCAACTGGTTCAGGACGCGCAGCGCCATGGCGTGGAAGTGCGGCCTGTCGACGTGACGGTGAGCCATGCCGACTGCACGCTGGAGCCGCGTTCGCCCGTGCCGCCGCCCCGTCCGCCTGGCACGCCGCCGGGCCATGCCGCCCGCCAGGGCGACCCGGGCCAACCGGCCGTTCGCCTGGGATTGCGGCGCATCGCGAGCCTGGGCGCCGCGGGCATCGAACGCCTGATCGCGGCGCGCGCCCAGGCGCCTTTCACGAGCACCGAAGACCTGGCGCTGCGTGCCGAACTCGACGGCAGCGACATGGCCGCGCTGGCCGCAGCCGGCGCGCTGCAGACGCTGTCGGGCCACCGGCGCCAGCAGATCTGGGACGCGACCGCGCAGCGCCGTGCACCTGCGTTGCTCAAGGGCGTGCCCATCCACGAAAGCACACTCCTGCTGCCCGAGGCGCCCGAGGGCGAGGAGATCGTCGGCGATTTCGCCTCGCTCGGCCTCACGCTGCGCCGCCATCCGCTGGCGCTGCTGCGGCCACGCCTGGCCAGGTTGAAGCTGGCGACGGCCGCCGAACTGCGTCCCATGCCGCATGGTCGCACGGTGCGCGCCTGCGGCATGGTCACGATGCGGCAACGCCCCGGCACGGCCAAGAACACCATGTTCGTGACACTCGAAGACGAGACCGGCACCGTCAACGTGATCGTGTGGAACCACGTGGCCGAAAAGTGGCGAGAGCCATTGCTCAAGGCGCACCTGCTGGCCGTGCAGGGCACCTGGCAATGCGATACCGACGGCAGCGGCGAAGTGCGTCACCTGATCGCCAGCGCCTTTCGCGACCTCACGCCGCTGCTCGGCCGGCTGGCCAAGCGCAACACCAGCCGGGATTTCCATTGACCGCCGCACTGGATCACCCACGGGCCCATGGGCCGGCGTGCCATTTGCCCCGGCCCTTCGATTTGCTTTCTGCAACAACCCCGGCCTCGCCATGGCACGGGCTTTTCGCTAACCTTTCTCCATGAATGCACTTGCCTTGTTGCGCCCGGATGCTGCCGGCCCGGCGTGCAGCGCACCCGACCTTCCGGTCGTGCCTCCGACGCCCGACCTTCCTCCGTCACCTGCACCCGCGCCCGCGCCCATTCCCGAGGGCGACCCGCCTGCCACTTCGCCGCCGGTGTCCGATCCGCCGCCCGGCGCCACGGCGGCGCGTCGCGCGCCGGCCTCGAACGACGCGCCGATCGTGCTCGGCCGCATGCACGCCCGGCGTCTGCGCGAGGTCTACCGCTCGGCGGGCTGGCCCTGCTGCGACCCGATCGAGGTCGACCTGCTCGCTGCCGGTCTGCTGGAGCGCGTGCGTTCCGCCCTGGGCCACGAAACGCTGCGCGTGACCGACCGGGGCATTGCGCACATCGCGAGCACGCTGGTGGTCAACCGCGCTGCGCTGTCGGCGCATGAGGCGCTGGTGGAGCAGGTCGCGCGCGAGATGACGCGCTCGGGCCGCATCGCCTGGCGCAACCTGAGCCTGCGCGCGCGGCTGCCACCGCTGAACCAGGTCGAGGAAGGCAAAGAAGGCGAAGAGAGCAAAGAGAGTGAAAAGGGCGCCAAGCCGCGCTGGTGCATGGCGCGGCCCGACGTTTTCTCGATCCGCAACACCTCTGTCGAAGCGTATGCCCAGCCCATCGTGCACGAGGTGAAGGTGCGCCGTGCCGACCTCATCGCCGACCTGCGCAAGCCCGACAAGCGCGCGGCCTACCTCGACCTCGGTGGGGAGTGCTGGTACGTGCTGGGTGCCGATGCGCGCGGCCGTTGCATCGGTGCACCCGACGAAATCCCGGCCGAGTGCGGCGTGATGGTGCTCGAAGCCGGCCGCCTGGTGGTGGCGCGTGCCGCCGTGCACCGGCCGCTGCCGCGCATGCCGTTCGGTGTCTGGCTCGCGCTGGCCAAGGCACAGCCCGTGTCGGGCTTCGACGAAGACACGCAAGGGCTGCTGACGGATGGCATGGGCGGCATGGAAGAGACAGGCACGCTGCCGGCCTGACGTGGCATCGGACACGCGCCGTGTCCCCTCCAGCTGACCGCCCTTAGAGGCGCAGCACCGTTTCCTCGACGCCGGCAGCGGGCTGCACCAACAATCCCTCGAAGCGCTCTCGCAGGTGGGAGGCGGGCATCGGCCGACCGAAGAAGTAGCCCTGCAGTTCGGTGCAACCGCAGGCAGAGAGGAAGTCGCGCTGCGATGCCGTCTCGACGCCTTCGGCGGTCACGCGCAAACCCAGGTGACGCCCCAGGTCGAGCAGAGTGCGCACGATGCGTTCGGCCTCGGGGCTGGTCTGCATGTCGGCCACGAAGGAGCGGTCGATCTTGATGCTGTCGGTCGGAAACTGCAGCAAGTGGCTCAACGACGCGTAGCCCGTGCCGAAGTCGTCCAGCGCAATGCTCACGCCGAATTCGCGCAGCTCGATCAACGCGCGCTTGATGCCTTCGGTGTTCTGCAGCAGCACGGTCTCGGTGATTTCGATGGCAAGCTGCCGGGGCGCCAGGCCGTGCCGCATCACCAGTTGCATGATGTGGGGGACCATCTCGCGTTCGTTGAATTGCCGCACCGACACGTTGGCCGCGAAATGCAGGTGCGGCTGCCACAGCCGCGCTTCCTTGCACACCGTCTCCAGCACCCACTGGCCGATCGGCACGATCAGGCCGGTGTCTTCGGCCACCGGAATGAACTGTTCCAGCGTCCACGGATTCTCGAGCGGATAGCGCCAGCGCAGCAGCGCCTCGAAGCCGGTCGGCTGCGAGTTCTCCGCCGATACGATGGGCTGGTAGTGCAACTCGAAGCCGTCGTTGAGCAGCGCGTTGCGCAACGCGTCTTCGATCAGGCGGCGGGTTTCCACCTGCGCAGCCATGTGCGGCGCGAAGTCGGTGAAGGTGGCACGACCTTCGGCCTTGGCGCTGTAGAGCGCCAGTTCAGCATTCATGAGCAGTGCGTCGGGGTCGATGCCGTCGGCGGGCACGAAGGTGATGCCGATGCTCACCTGCGCGCTGGCCGCATAGCCATCGAGATCGCAGGGGGCCGCCACCGCCTGCGACAGCCGCCGGGCCAATGCATGCACTTCTTCCCGGGTCGCGACGTCGCGCTGCAGCACGGCAAATTCGTCGCCGCCCAGCCGGGCGACCAGGTCGGTCTTGCGCAGTGTCTGGCGCAGCCGGCTCGCGACCGTGCGCAACAGCACGTCGCCCGCCGGATGGCCGAGCGTGTCGTTGATGTTCTTGAAATTGTCCAGGTCCAGCAGCAGCACGGCCGAGGTGGTCGTCGAGTCGGGATTGGGCTTGTCCAACTGCCACAACTGCTCGATGAAACGCGCCCGGTTGGGCAGGCCGGTCAGCTCGTCGTGCTGCGCATCGTGCCGGGCCTTGGCGGTGAGACCGTACTGGATGTGGATCTGCTTGACACCCAATGTCACGCAGACCGCGATGGTCGCGAGTGCCAGCAACGACGTCAGCAGGATGGGCCAGGCGTCTGCGCGCCAGCTGGCGCTGAGGTCGCTCTCCGACGTGGTGGCCAGCACGGTCAGCGGTGTTTCGCGCAGCCGATCGGCAGCCCAAAGCCGCACGCCCTCGTGCAGCGCGGGGTTGGGGGGCAGAAGGTGTTCCTTGCCCAACACGCCGGACCGGTCGACGTCCGGCAGCGGAAATGTCTGCCCCAGCGCCGACTCGACGCGAGGGATGCGGGCGATCAGTTCCCCACTGGTGCGGAAAATGCCGATCGAGCTATTGCCTCCCACCTGGATCGCGGTGAAGAAATCCTCGAAGTAGCTCAGTCGGATGCCGGTCACCACGGCGCCGAGCGTTTCGCCGTCAGGCGTGCGGATCTTCTCCATCCGGTAGATCAGCCATTGCTGCGTCTGGCGCGTGTGGACCGGTTCGCTCACGTACACGTCCAGGCTCGGGTCGTCCATGAGCGTGCGGAAATACTTGCGATTGCCCACGTTCAGCGGATAGCCGTGCGCACTGCGTGAATGCACCAGGAGATCGCCCTTGGCGTCCAGCAACGCCACCACGTCCACGAAAGGCAGCCCTTGTTTTTTCGACTGCAATGACGAAAACATGTCGGGTTGCAGCGCATAGGTCGCAAAATTCTCGGGCGAACTGCGTGCTTCACGCGACATGCCCTCAAGTACGCCCCCGTGCATGGCGTCGATGGTCTGGAACGTGCGCTCGGTCTGTTCGGCAACGACAAGTGCCAGCCGCTGCAGCGACTGCAATTCGCTCTCGACGCCGCGGCTTTTCAGAAGCAGCATCAACCAGATCGTGACGCCGATGATCGCCAGGCCTAGAACGACGGCGGCAGCCGTCAACCCGTGGTCTAGCCGGAGTCGCGACGAAGGGCGGACCCTTGCGCGATGAAGCAGTTGTGGGACGCGCAAAAAACCCTCTGCTCAAATCAGAAAAACTAAGGTCGGTAACTGATGGTACGGGGTTTTACAGTCGAAACTGTCCCTCATATGAATGATTGGCAGCCAAAGCTGGCTGTGCTTGTAACGAGAGATGAGCGGTGCGTCAGAAATCGCGCAACACCCTGGTCACCAACAATGCAGCCAGTAGCCACATCGTCAGGCCAATGAGCGCATCGAGCATCTGCCAGGCGCGCGGACGCGCAAACCAGGGTGCGAGCCACCGCGCGCCGTAGCCCAGCAGCACGAACCACAGCAGGCTGCCACTGCTGGCGCCGGCGATGAACCAGCCTCGCAGTGCATCGGGATGCTGCGCGCCGATGCTGCCGACCAGCAAAACGGTGTCGAGGTAGACATGCGGATTGAGCAAGGTGAATGCCGCAGCCTGTGCCACGACGGCGCCTCGGCTTGCCGCCAGGCCGCCGACCGCGGTCTCCAGCCGATGCACATGGCGGGCGCGTCGCAGCGCCTGACCGCCATAGACAAGCAGAAAACAGGCGCCGGCCAACGCAAGGGCACGCGCCAGTTCGGGGCGATTGCCCAACGCCTGGGCCATTCCGAATACGCCTCCCGTGATCAGCAGCGCATCCGCCAGCGCGCAAAAAATGACGACCAGACCCACGTATTCGCGCCGCAACGCCTGGCGGAGAACGAAGGCGTTCTGCGCGCCGATGGCGACGATCAGGCCAAGCGCCAGCGCCAGACCCTGGATGAAGACCGAAGACGTGTGGGATAGAAAAGCAGGAAGACTTGTCATGAACATGGAGCTTGCCCATGACAAGGACTAAAGACAAACTATCTTATCTAAGTAAGATTAAGAGAAGCTAATCAGTCATGTTGGATTATTCAGCGCTGGCGGCCATGGCCGCAGTCGTTCGCGAGGGCAGCTTCGAACGTGCGGCCCGCAGCCTGCACGTGACACCTTCGGCGATCTCGCAACGTATTCGGGCGCTCGAAGAGCGTGTAGGCTGCGCCCTGATCGTGCGCGATCAACCCTGCCGCGCCACCGAAACGGGACGACGGCTCTGCCAGCACGTCGACCGCGTCCGGTTGTTGGAGCATGAGCTGGAAAACGCCGTGCCGGCACTTGCTCCGGCGGGCATTGCGCGCGTGCCCCTGCCGGTGGCCGTCAATGCCGACAGCCTGGCGACGTGGCTCACCCCTGCCATGGCTGCCTTCGCGCGCGAGGCGCCCGTGTGGCTGAACATTGCCGTCGACGACCAGGACCATACGACCGAGTGGTTGCGAAGCGGTGCCGTGCTGGCTGCGGTGACGGGCACGCAGCGGCCCGCAACCGGCTGCAACAGCAGCACGCTGGGCGCCATGCGCTATATCGCCGCTGCCAGTCCGGCTTTTTTCAGCCGCCATTTCGCAGCCGAGGGCGTTGGATTCGACACCCTCGCGCGCACGCCCAGCCTGGTTTTCAATGCCAAGGATGAGCTACAGCTTCAGTGGGCGAGCCGGCACTGTGGCGTCCATGTCGACTTGCCGCGGCACATCGTGCCGTCGACCGAGGCTTTCGTGACCGCGACGGTCGAGGGCATGGGGTGGGGCATGCATCCCGAAACGCTCATCGTGTCGCACCTGGCCGCGGGATCGCTCGTCGAACTCGTGCCTGGCACGCCGCTCGACGTGCCCCTGTACTGGCAGCAGGCGCGGGCTGCATCGGCCTTGCTGGAAGGGTTGACGCGGCATCTGCAGGCCGCTGCAAGGGTGGGCCTGCGGCCGCTGTAAGCAACAACGGGAACACCAGCGCCAGAACGCCCGCGCCCGCCGCTGGCCAGCCGCAGCTGCTTGAGTCGCCTCAGTTGTACTTGCCTGTCGTTCCGCCCACGCTCAGGCGTCCCGCGCCCAAGAAGGCAAGGGCGACCGCAGCGAACAGGAACATGCCCTGCAGTTCCAGCGCCCATCCGCCGTTCTTGCCGAGGACCAGAAGGTCCTTCATGTGCACCAGCCAGATGGCTACGAGCATGTTGATGGCAATGACCAGCGCTGCCGGCCGCGTGAACACGCCGACGATCACCAGCACGGGCGCCACGATTTCCCCGACGTACACCAGGTAGGCGAGCGCGCCTGGAAGCCCGTTCGATGCCAGCATGCCGGAAACGGAGCCCACGCCGGAACTCAGCTTGGCGATGCCATGCAGCAGGATCAGGATGCCCAGGGCCAGGCGGAGAATCAGTTTGCCGGTGTCGTCGGAACGGGTCATGGTCGCAATCCTTTGGTTGATGAAGACGCGCGATTGTCAGCCAGGAAGCCCGTTTTCCGGAAGGGGACGCCCGTTCAGGCGGCGCCGAGCGCCTGGTCGACGACGTCTTGCGCCTCGCCAAGAATGCGCTGCAGGTGGTCGTCGCCGAGAAAGCTCTCGCCGTAGATCTTGTAGATGTCTTCCGTGCCGGACGGGCGTGCTGCGAACCAGCCGTTCTCGGTCACCACCTTCACGCCGCCCACGGCCGCACCATTGCCCGGCGCGTTGCTCAGCACCTGAATCACCTTCTCGCCGGCAAGCTCGGTCGAGGTGATCTGTTCGGGCGACAGCGTCGAAAGGCGTTTTTTCTGTGCGGGCGTGGCGGCCGCATCGACGCGGTCGGACACCGGCTTGCCCAGTGCCGCGGTGATGTCGGCATAACGCTCGCCCGGGTCGCGTCCGGTGCGGGCCTGGATCTCTCCGGACAGCAGGGCGGCCGCGATGCCGTCCTTGTCGGTTGTCCACACGCTGCCATCGCGGCGAAGGAAAGTGGCGCCGGCGCTTTCTTCACCACCAAAGCCCAACGAGCCGTCGACCAATCCGTCGACGAACCATTTGAAGCCGACCGGCACTTCGTGCAAGCGGCGCCCCAGGCTTGCAGCCACACGGTCGATGAGCTGGCTGCTGACCAGCGTCTTGCCGATGGCGGCGTTCGGCTGCCACTGCGGGCGGTGGGTGAACAGGTAGTCGACCATCACGGCCAGGTAGCTGTTGGGCTGCATCAAGCCGGTGCTGCGCGTGATGATGCCGTGCCTGTCGTGGTCGGTGTCGCATGCAAAAGCGATGGGAAACCGGTCCTTCAGTGCGATCAGACCATTCATCGCATAAGGCGAGGAGGGGTCCATGCGGATGCGACCGTCCCAGTCGAGCGACATGAAGCGGAAGGTGGGGTCGACCTCGCGGTTGAGCACCGTGAGGTTGAGCTTGTAGCGGTCGGCGATGGCCGGCCAGTAGGCCACCCCGGCACCGCCGAGCGGGTCGACGCCCAGTGCGATGTCGGCGCCACGGATGGCTTCCATGTCGATGACCTGCGCCAGGTCTTCCACGTACGCGTTGAGGTAGTCGTGGCGGTGCGTGCTCGAAAGCGCGAGTGCCTTGGCCAACGGAATGCGCTTGACGCCGGCGAGGCCATTGGCAAGCATCTGGTTGGCTGCCGCCTCGACCGCCGAGGTGATGTCGGTGCCGGCCGGCCCGCCGTTGGGCGGGTTGTACTTGAAGCCGCCGCTCTCGGGCGGGTTGTGCGATGGCGTGATGACGATGCCGTCGGCCAGGCCGCTGGTGCGCCCGCGGTTGTAGACCAGGATGGCCTGCGAAATGGCGGGCGTCGGCGTGTAGTCGTCGTTGGTCGACAGCATCAGCTCGACGCCGTTGGCGGCCAGCACCTCGATGGCGCTGCTGCTGGCCGGCGTAGACAGCGCATGGGTGTCGATGCCGAGGAACAGCGGTCCGTCGATGCCCTTCTGGCGCCGGTGGTCGCAGATGGCCTGGGTGACGGCCAGCACATGCCATTCGTTGAATGAATTGTCGAAGGACGCGCCGCGGTGCCCGGAGGTGCCGAAGGCCACCCGCTGGGTGGCCACGCTCGGGTCGGGCCGGCCGCTGTAGTAGGCCGAGACCAGGCGCGGCACGTCGACGAGCAAGTCGTAGGGGGCCGGCTGGCCGGCAAGGGGATGGATGTTCTGGCTCATGTCGAAAAATGCTCCGGCGTCAAAACAGGCCCGCGGGCCATTCAAGGGAAACGAGTTCGTCGATGCGATCGATGGTGATGTCGGCGTCGGGAAAGGCGGCGATCGCTTGGATGTCCAGCGCGTAATGGCC
>Ga0247813_10000867_pt1 | contig 24520 bp, 18 predicted proteins | sample UWRJL169409C1_FD_180719 | JGI IMG/M metagenome (GOLD analysis project Ga0247813, IMG submission 180719) | Plant litter microbial communities from Arlington Agricultural Research Station in Wisconsin, United States - UWRJ-L169-409C-1 | ecosystem: Environmental > Terrestrial > Plant litter >...
ACAGCGTCAGACGCGGGACCCGCATCCGCGGAGCCACGACGTTCGCTGCGACTCCGACCACCAGCCCGGCCGCAGCGGCGGCGCCCTGCGCGATCATCCCGGCGTCGAGGAGCTCGAGCCTGATGACGTTGGCGACCATGCCGATCCCCGCAGCGGCGAAGACCACCCGCCACGGGCTGTTGAACAGCACCGCGAAGCCGAGCACACCGAGGGCGCTCGCGAGCAGGCGCAGCACGAGCAGCTGTCCGTCGCCGAGGTCGAGCGGCCCAGCAGGGTTCGGCGTGAGGCCCATGACGGCCGAGACACCCCACACGCTCAGCGCGGCGGACATCATGATCATCAGCGCGTAGGCCAGCCTGGACAGCCCCGCCGTGAAGTCGAGGCGCGACAGGTCGAGCGCCGCGGTGATGAGCGGGAACCCCGGCACGAGGAACAAGACCGCGGAGATGTACCCGCTCTCGTGGATCGAGTCGACGGCCCCAGCGACGAAGAGCAGGTTGACGATCCCGAGGTAGACGACGCTCGCGACGGCTGCGGCGACCATGGTCACGCCGAGCTGGTTGTAGCCCCGGTGGATCAGCAGGCGCCGCGTGAGCTGGCCGAGGCTGGCGCCCACCAGGACGACGAGGACCTCGACGAGACCACCGTTGTTGAGGAAGGCGAAGGCCGCACAGGCGACGCCCGTGAAGAAGGCGTTGGCGAAGGTGCCGTAGCGCAACGGCGTCTTCTCGATCTCGTCGAGCCGCTCCGCGACCTCCTCGGCGGTCACCCCGGGCTCGAGGGACGAGCACAGCCGCTCGAGCTGGACCATGCGGTTCGCGTTCACCCCGATGGTCGGGCTGCGCGTCACCTCGGTCCGGAAGATCGGGCCGCGCCGCGAGGTCGCGATGATCTCGTTGACCGTCACCTGCGCCTCGACGCTGTCGAGCCCGAGCGCCCGACCGACCTGCGCCATCGCGATCCGCACCCGATAGCTGCCGCCTCCCGAGGCGAGCAGCATCCGCCCGACCCGGAGCACGACACCGGACTGCCGGATGAGTCCGACAGGTTCGAGCTCGTCTTCTAGGGGCACCGGAGGAGTCACGGTGTCATCATCGCGTGCGACGCGTCGTGCGTGAGGGACGTGGGTCCTGATTCGAGGAGGTGGTGGCGATCGTCACTCCCCGACGGGCGGCGCTGCTGCATGCACCCGGGCGACCTCGGCCGCGAGCCGGTCGACCTCCACGGGACCTTCCGTGAGCGCCCGGACTGTCACGATGCTCAGGCTCCTGCACCCGGTCCCTTCGACCTGGGCACGGGAGAGCACGTAAAACTCCCACTGCCGCGTGTCGAGCACGTCGAAGACGTCGTGGGAGGTGGCGGTCTGCACCGCGAAGACGTAGACGTCAGCGTTGTACCCACGCTCCCCTACGTAGGTGCCGGCAGCCTCGTCGAGCAGCCGGGCGCTGAGCCCGCTGAAGACGATCCGGGAGAGCCGCTGCTGCGACCACGCCTGGAGGTAGGCGCCGCACTTCACCTCGATGCGGATCCCGTCGGGAGTCACCGCGTCGTACGGGTCCCACTCCACACGCCCGGGAGCGGTGGACCCGACGGCCTTGCTCACGATGAACTCGGCCATGACTCCGCGCAGCGTGTTCGTACGGAGCTCAGACATGCCCCACCGCCAGAAGTCGAGGACGGTCGTGTCGTCGAGCCCGACCACAGGTTCGTCTCCGACGAGAGGTCGTCCGGCCGGGACAGGACCTATCAGGTCCTCGAGATGTTCTGCCACGTCCCGAGCCTAGGCCCGAATTCCCAGACCAATGCGGACTGTCACTCTTAAGCAGACAGCCATTGAGCCTCCAAGTAGGCCCTTGGAGCTTAAGAGTGAGCTTAAGAGTTCAAGACGGGACTAGCCGCTCACTCACGGGCCGATGCCCTCGGGCGACCCGGGCGGCACAGCCACCCGGGTCGCCCGCGTCGGTCAGCGTCCTGCGTGCGCCTTGCGTCGCATCAGCAGGAGCGCTCCGCCGAGCGTCGCGGCGCCTGCCGCGGCCACGCCGAGGCTGGTCGCCGACGCGCCCGTCGCAGCGAGGTCGCCGCTCGGGGACGCGACCGCGGCACCAGCCGGTGCGGCTGCTACGACGGGCACCACGGGTGCAGGCTCGACAGGCGCGGCAGCCACCGGCGCCACGACCTCCGCCAGCGCCGGCACGGCACCGATGGTCAGGTAGCCGTCACGGTCGGCGTCCTGGGTGGCGTTGGCGAACCGCAGGGGCAGCCCGCCGTCCATGACGTTGGGCACCGAGAACGCGACGGTGGCACCCGTGAGGTCGAGCGCCGCGGTGTCGAGCGTCGCCGAGACCGTCGTCGTGGTCCCGGGGAGCAGGCTCGGCAGGTTCGCGTCGACGGGTGCCTCGACGAGGACCTCGCCCTGCGCGTCGAGCAGGACCATCGACGCGGGCCAGTCGTAGTAGAACGGCGCGACGCCGCGGTTCTCGAGGTCGAGCGTCACGTCGACGCCTCCAGCGCCCCGGATGACGCTGCCCCGGACGGCCGCGAGGTCGTAGCCGAGCGAGGCGGAGGCCGCGACGGCCCGCTCGCGCGACTGCCCTGTGTACCCGGTGGCCCAGGCCTGGTGGTTCATCATCCAGCTGATGTGCGTCTGGTCGACGGAGTCCGCGAAGTTGTAGTCGCGGCCGTCGGCGATCTCAGCGGCTGCGTCCGGGCAGGACAGCGGGTCGTCGAAGAGGCAGGTCTGCAGCGGCGGGTACAGCTCGCCGCCGACCGGGGCCTGCTGCCAGGCGTCCTGCATGCCCTCGGCGATGACCTTGGTGAGGAAGTGCCAGTCGGTCGTGGGCAGCGTCGCGTAGGCGAAGGAGTCGTCGTGCAGGCCGAAGCCGTGGTCCTTGACGGCCTCGGACGGGTACCGGGCGAGCAACCAGGTGTCGTCGAGGGCTGCGTCCCACGCGTCCCAGATCGTCTCGCGGGTGGCCTGGCTCGGCATCCAGTCTTCGCCTGTGGGGTTCTCGTCGGAGACCACGCCGTCCATCGGGTAGGTGTGGTCTTCTCCCCAGAACCCGATGAGGCCGGCGGTGACGTAGCCGACGCGCGGGTCTCCGTCGTACTGCTCGCCGAAGGCGGTGACGAAGTCGACGATCATGTCGACCACGCGGGGGTCGTCGTAGTCGGGCGAGAAGCTCAGGCCGTCGTTGTCGAAGAAGTCGTACGCGCGCTCCTGGCTGATGCCGTCGGGTCCGAGCAGGTAGTCCGGCACCCCCGACTCCTGCGCCGGGTAGTCGAGGTAGAAGCGGAACACCGACTGGTGCCCACGCTCGGCGATGGCGTCGAGCCTGGACTCGACGGCCGTCCAGTCGTAGGTGCCCTCACCCGTCACGACCGAGTCGACGGGGAGGTAGAACCACTCCATCGAGTACGGGAAGTCGGGGTCGGCGAACTCGGCGGTCTGGCCGGGCTCCGGCGCGAAGGGCAAGAAGCCCTTGAGCGGGTTCGTGGCGAGCGCCGGCGTGGTGGTGAGCTCGTAGGTCGCGGTCGCGGCCTCAGGCTCGGCCGGCGCGGCTGCGGCGGCTGGTGCGAGCAGTCCGAGGGCTGATGCGAGCGCGAGCGCCCCGACCCTCTGGGCTCGTCGTCTGTTCACGGTGCGGTCAACGGTCATGGACGCTGTCCTCCAGGCTCGGTCGGCGTCGGGTGCACACCTGCAGGCTCCGTCGCCTGCGGGACGCACCCGGACCGACGGGGTGGCGACGGTGCTCCGTTCCACCGTCGCGTCCATCAGAGCAGCCGACCACCCCTTCCGCAACCCCTTTGGCAAAAATGCGCAGCCTGGCGGCGAAACCTCGCGCGCTCTCGTCGCCACCGTCGACCAGTGATTGATTCTGACGCTTACATGGGTATCCTGATCACGAACGCGCATTCGAGTCGGTGCGCGCACCGTCTGACAGAACAGTGAGGCGCCCCATGACGGCGACGTACGTGCACGACGAGATCGCATCCCAGCCCGAGAGCTGGCGACGAGCCGCCGCGACGCTCCCGCAGGTGAGCAGCCTGCTCCCCCAGCACGGCGAGCGCATCGCCGTGGTCGGCTGCGGCACCAGCTGGTTCGTGGCCCAGGCCTACGCGGTCCTGCGCGAAGAGTCCGGCCACGGCCTCACCGACGCCTTCGCGGGCTCGGAGTTCCCGGCAGGCCGCAGCTACGACCGCGTCCTGACCATCTCGAGGTCCGGGACGACGACCGAGATCCTCGAGCTCCTCGGCCAGCTCACCGACGTGCCGACGGTCCTGGTCACCGCCGTCGACGACTCCCCCTGCGCCGCGGCAGCCGACGTGACGATCGGTCTGGGCTTCGCCGACGAGCAGTCCGTCGTCCAGACCCGCTTCGCCACGACGGCCCTCGCCCTCCTGCGCGCACACCTCGGCGAAGACCTCGAGCCTCTCGCCCTCGACGCCGAGAAGGCGCTGGCCGTCGACGTCACGGCACTCCTCGACCTCGAGCAGGTGACCTTCCTCGGTCGCGGCTGGACCGTCGGCCTCGCCCACGAGGCCGCGCTCAAGACCCGTGAGGCAGCCCAGTTCTGGGCCGAGAGCTACCCCGCCATGGACTACCGCCACGGACCGATCTCGATCGCCCAGCCCGGACGGGCCGTCTGGACCCTCGGCGAGGTCCCCCAGGGCCTCGACGCCGACATCGCCGCGACAGGCGCCCAGCACGTGCACCACGACCTCGACCCGCTCGCGGCCCTCGTCGTCGCGCAGCGCTTCGCCGTCGCCCTGGCCGAGCACCGCGGGCTCGACCCCGACCAGCCGCGCTCCCTCACGCGCGCCGTGATCCTCTAGGTGGTGGGCATGACACCCCGCGACGCGCTCCCCAGCCTCGGCGACGGCCACCCCGTGGTCGCGATCGACGTCGGCGGCACCACCATGAAGGTCACGTCGGTCTCGGCCGACGGGACCATGAGCCCGCCCCGCCGCGTCCCGAGCCCACCCCCGGGCCCGGGCAGCGCCGACGAGGTCGTGCGCATCGCCACGGCCCTCGTCCACGAGGAGGCCGAGCGCCTCGGCGCGCCCCCGGCCGCCCTCGGCATCGCCCTGCCGGGCGTCGTCGTCGAGGACCAGGCTCTCGGCGTCTACTCCGAGAACCTCGAGTGGCGCGACGTCGACTTCCGGGCCGCCTTCGCCCGGACCCTCGACCTGCCGATCGCCGTCGCGCACGACGTCCGTGCCGCGGGCGCGGCCGAGACACGCCTCGGTGCGGCACGGGGTGCTTCGACAGCCCTCGTGCTCGCCATCGGCACCGGGATCGCCACGTCGGTCCAGGTCGACGGACGCCTGCACGTCGGACGCGGGTACGCCGGGGAGATCGGGCACGCCGTCGTCGTCCCCGGCGGCGAGCCCTGCGTCTGCGGCAACCGCGGATGCCTCGAGGCCACCGCCTCGGCCGAGGCGATCCGCCGCCGCTACGAGAGGGACACGGGCACCGAGGTCTCGGGCTCGAAAGAGGTCTTCGCGCGGGCAGCAGCAGGCGACCCCGTCGCCGTCGCCGTCCGCGACTCAGCCTTCGACGCGCTCGCCCTCGGGCTCTCGCACGCCATCACGCTGATCGTCCCGGACGTGGTCGTGCTCGCCGGCGGGCTCTCCGAGGCGGGCGACGCCCTCGTCGTCCCCCTCGCGCAGCGCCTCGAGAGCCTCGTCAGGTACGGGCCTGTCCCCCGCCTCGTCCGCGCGACCCTCGGCGAGGACGCCGGCCTGGTCGGGGCTGCGCTCGCGGCCCGCGACGCGCTGGCCGCACAGGACGACCCGCAGCCGAGCCGATGATCCTCACCCTCACCCCCAACCCCGCGGTCGACGTCACGGTCACCACCGAGCAGCTCGACCGCGGGGCCACCCGGGTGGTCGACGCCGCGCGGCGTCGCGCCGGCGGCAAGGGCGTGAACGTCTCGCGTGTCCTCGCCCAGCAGGGCGAGGACACGCACGCCGTGCTCCCCGTCGGCTCGGGCGAGGAGTCGTGGTTCGACGACGACCTCGCCTCGGTCCCCCACACCCTGGTCCCGTGCGCGGGGCCCACCCGGCACTCCTACGCGCTGGTCGAGACCGGCGAAGACGTCACCTCGATGCTCAACGAGCACGGCGCGCAGCGCACCGCGGCAGAGTGGCAGGCCGTGCTCGCCGCGGTCCGCGGGCTGTCGACCAGCGCCGACGTGCTCGTGGCCTCGGGGTCGCTGCCGCCAGGTGCCCCGTCCGACGTGCTCCAGACCATCGTCGGGGTCGGCCACGACGCCGGCATCCCCGTCGTCGTCGACGTCGCGGGCACGCACCTGCTGGCGGCTGCCGACGCCGGGGCCGACGTCCTCAAGCCCAACCGCGACGAGCTCGCGGCGGCCCTCGGCGACCTCGACGTGCTCGACGCAGCCCACGAGCTCCAGCGCCGCGGTGCCGGGATCGTGGTCGTCTCGCTCGGCCCCGACGGGCTGCTCGTCGTCCCGCCCAGCGGCCAGGCCGTCCACGCCCGCCTGCCCGCCGCGCTGCGCGGCAACCCCACAGGCGCCGGCGACGCAGCCGTCGCCGCCATCGCGAGCCTCTTGCATCGGCGCGACGTCTCGACCCTCGGGCCCGATGACCTCAAGGCCGTCGCGCGGCGCGCGGTCGCGTGGTCCGCAGCAGCCGTCCTCAGCCCGTGGGCCGGCTCGCTGGCCGTCGACCCCGCGACGCTCGAGCCCGACGTCGAGATCTCGACCGCCCGGCCAGGCTCCCCATCGCCGGCCCGCGCCACCCCCTGACCTCTCCCACCGACCGACGAACGGATCCTCATGCCTCTCGTGACCACCCGCTACCTCGTCCACGAGGCCGCCCGCCAGGGGACGGGCATCGGCGCCCTCAACGTGCTGCACCTGGAGACCGCCGAGGCCCTCGTGCGCGCCGCCGAGCGCGCCGGCCAGCCCGTGATCCTGCAGATCTCGCAGAACTGCGTCTCCTTCCACGGCGGACACCTCGAACCGCTGACCCACGCCGCGGCCGCCCTCGCCGAGAGCGCGACGGTCGGCGTCTCGCTGCACCTCGACCACGCCGAGGACGAGGCCCTCGCCCTCGCCGCGGTCGACCTCGGCTACTCCTCGGTCATGTACGACGGAGCGACGCTGCCGTGGGACGAGAACATCGCCGCCACGCGCCGCGTCGTCGCCCACGCACGCACCCGCGACGTCTTCGTCGAGGCCGAGCTCGGCGAGATCGGCGGCAAGGACGGTGCGCACGCCCCCGGGGTCCGCACCGACCCGCAGGAGGCGAAGGACTTCGTCGCGTCCACAGGCGTCGACGCGCTCGCCGTCGCCGTCGGCTCCTCGCACGCGATGACCACACGCTCCGCGGTGCTCGACCTCGAGCTGATCGCCCGGCTGCGCGACGCCGTCCCGGTCCCCCTCGTCCTGCACGGCTCCTCCGGCGTGGACGACGCGACCATGCAGGCCGCCATCCGCGCCGGGATCGTCAAGGTCAACGTCTCGACCCACCTCAACAGCGCCTTCACGGCTGCCGTGCGCGAGTACCTCGGGGCCAACCCCGCGGTGGTCGACTCCCGCAAGTACATGGGTCCGGGACGCGAGGCCATGATCACCGAGGCCGCCCGGCTGCTGCGCCTCTTCGCGCTCGACCTCGACGAATCCGACGCAGCCGCCGCCCGCACGGCCTGACGGCGGGGCCCTGCCGGCGGGGGCTCTTCCAGCTGTGGTGGCAGGCTCTGCCGCAGCGGCACGACGGCGGCGTGCTGCCACCGTCGGCGGCGCAGGGCTACGCCCGTCGGCGGCGTACGACTGCGCCCGTCGGCGTCCGACGGCTGCTCTGCACCGTAAGGTTCAATGGTCGGGCTCGGCCCGGTTCCCCCAGCGAGGAGTGAGATGGAGCGCGAAGAACGCCTGTCCAGGCTGGTCGACTACATCGTCGCCAACGGGTCGGCCCACGTGGAGCAGATCGTCGAGACCTTCGAGGTCTCCCCGGCGACAGCACGACGAGACCTCGACGCCCTGGCGGACCAGCAGCTGGTCACCCGCACGCGCGGCGGGGCGATGGTCAACTCCATCTCGGGTGACCTCCCCATGCGGTACCGCACGGTGCGCCAGCCGGGCGAGAAGAGCGCGATCGGCGCCAAGGCCGTCTCGCTGGTCACCCCCGGTGAGGTCATCGCCTTCAACGGCGGGACCACCACGACCGTCGCCGCCTACGAGGTCGGTGTGGCCACGGCGGGCGACGAGCGCTTCGCGGGCTCGGTCACGACGGTGGTCACCAACGCCGTGAACATCGCGAACGACCTCATCGTCCGGCAGAACCTGCGCATCGTCGTGACGGGCGGCGTCGCCAGGTCGCAGTCCTACGAGCTCGTCGGCCCGCTCGCCTCGCTCATGCTCCCCGAGATCAACATCGACACCCTGTTCCTCGGGGTGAGCGCCTTCGACCTCGAGCACGGCCTGTTCACCCACCACGAGGGCGAGGCTGCGGTCAACGCGGCCCTGGTCGCGCTCGCGCGCCGCACCTTCGTGCTCGCCGACTCCGACAAGTTCTCAGCCACGGCCTTCGCGCGGATCTGCGCGATCGAGGACGTCGAAGGGGTCGTGACCGACTCCGGGGCTGATCCTGCCGTGCTCGACGAGCTGCGCAGCCGCGGCCTCGAGGTCCACGTCGGCTGAGCCGACCTCCTCGCCAGGTCGGTCGAGGACGGCGTCCTCGCGGGACGTCCCCGGGCAGAAGACCCGGCGCGCCGCACAACCGGCGCAGCCAGCAGCCTCGCACGCCGCACGACACCACGAGCCCCGGTCCACGCCGGACCGGGGCTCGTGACGTTCAGGCGTGGACGGCTCAGAGCGGGTAGGGGCTGTCCTCGTCGACGAACAACGGCCCGAAGTCGACGATCCTGTCGTCGATCCGGAACCTGTACCGGTCCAGCTGCTCGGTGGCCGGCGACCCCGTGAGGAACTCGCGGAGCTCCGCGTGGTCCTCTGGCTCGATCCAGGCCGGCGGGTCGGAGATCGCCGGGAAGCCCGAGAGCGTCGCGATGTCCTTGAGCCACTGCATCTGCTGCTCGCTCAGCAGGTTGCGACGGTGACGGAAGTACACGACGTCCGGGTCGAGGCCGATGAGCCCGCGCATCCACAGGCGGCTCACGGCGTTCGAGGCCGAGTTGTGGGCCGTCGCGTCGGAGGGGTCGTCGGTCGCGTAGTTGTCCCACATCGGGGCGACGTCGGGCCCTGTACGCACGGCATCGAGGACACCGAGCGAGGAGAAGACCGGTGCGCCCGAGCCCAGCAGGAAGGTGTCGGGTCCGGCGGCAGCCCGGATCGTCTCGATCGCCGACCTGTAGGCCTGCTCGCGGTCGACGTCCTGCGAGCGCACACCGGCGATCGTGGCGGCGTTGATGAAGTCGAGCTTGAGGTAGCTGAACCCCCAGTCGTGCACGGCACGCGAGACCGTGTCGACGAGGAACTCCTGGGCGTCGGGCCGCGTGAAGTCGAAGGTGTAGTAGTGGCTGCCCCAGTTGGTGCCGGCCTGGACCAGCTCGCCGTCGGTGCCGCGCAGCAGCATCTGCGGGTTGCGGCGGACCACCTCTGAGCCGGGCAGCGCGATGAACGGCGCGATCCAGAGCCCGGCGCGCATGCCGTGGTCGCCGATCAGCCTCACGGAGTCCCGCATGCCGCCGGCGAACTTGTCGTTCGGCTGCCAGTCCCCGACGAGCCGCTCCCAGCCGTCGTCGATCTGCACGGTGTCGAAGCCGAGCGCGGGCAGCTGCGGCACCACCTCGGCGAGGTCGGAGTGCGCGATCGTCTCGTAGTAGGAGTACCAGGACGACCACACGGCGCCGGGGTCGCGGTCGAGGACGCCGTAGCGGTCCGCCAAGAGCTGGCGGTACCGGGCGAAGACAGCCTGCTCCTGGCCTTCGAGCAAGACCCACTCGCCCGTCTTGCCGGTCTCCGTCCAGGCGCTGAGGACGTCGGCGTCTGCGTGCAGGCGCGGGGTGTCGCCGCCGAGGCAGCCGAGCAGGAGCGTGCCCGTCTCGGAGGCGAGGGCGATCACCCAGGACGAGTGGTGCCGCGCGGGGTCGTCCCAGCGGGTGTCGTCTGCGGTGTTCCGGCGGACCGGGTTGGCCACGCGGAGCGGCTGGTCGGTCAGCGACCGCCACCCTGTCGGGGACCAGGAGTTGTGGCCGTTGCGGTACACGTCGCCCTGGGTCACGCCGTGCAGGATCGCGACCCTGGAGGCCGTGAAGAAGGTCTCGGTGGTCGGGCTGGACCCGTCGGCGGGGCTGGCCCACCCGGGGGTGCCACCAGTCTCACCGCCCTGGATCCTCAGCGGGAGGCGGGTCGGGCTGTCGATCGGCATGGGGTCTCCTCTGCGCATCACTGGTAGTAGGACTCGACAGTCGCGGCCGCGGTGTCGAGCGCGGTCTGGGCGTCTGTGCCCTGCGCGATCGACTGCATGGCGTCCTGGACCGCGGTGTTGACCTCGGCCGAGCGCTCGATGACCGGGACCAGGAAGGTGTCGCCTGCGTCGGCGACGGACACGAAGGCCGTCGAGTCGTAGCCCATGGCCTCGCGGGCCTCGAGGGCGACCTGGGTGGCCGAGGTGAGCGCCGGGAAGATCAGTCCGGCCTCGCCGACGGTGTCCTGGCACTCGGCCGAGGCCAGGTACTCGACGAACTTGTAGGCCTCGTCAGGGTGCGACGTCCCGGCCCAGACGGAGTCCGCGAGCCCGTTCGTCGACGCGAAGCGGCCCTCGGGACCCGTCGGCACGGCGGCGAAGGCGAAGTCCACGGGCGCGGCCTCACCGAGGTACGAGGACGCCATCCACGATCCCTGGATCGTCGAGGCTGCGTTCTCGTTCTCCATCACGGCCTGGGTGCCCAGGGTCGACGTGGAGTCGAAGCTCGGCGCGTAGCCGTCCTCGATGAGGGACTGCAGCCAGGTGGCGGTCTCGACGAGGGACTCGTCGGAGTAGTCGGGTGCCGAGGTGCCGTCGCCGAAGGTGAAGCCGTTGGCGTGGGCGAAGACTCCCCAGCCGTTCTGGCCGATGGCCCCGTCGGCCCACTCCGGGTAGTAGCCGTAACGCACCACGTCGTCGCTGTCGAAGGCGGGGTCGCGCCCGTCGCGGCCTGCAGAGTCGATGCTGGTCGCGCGGACGAACTCGCCGAAGGTGCCGCCGTCTGTGGGGTTCCACGTGAGGGCGGCCATGTCCTCGGCCGTGAAGCCGGCCTCTTCGGCCGCCTTCACGTTGTAGAGGACACCGACGGTGTCCCAGTCCTTGGGCAGTCCGTAGCGGGCGTCACCCTCGACCCACCTGTCGGCGAGGTCCGGCGTGAAGTCCGCGAAGTCGATGTCGGAGGCGTCGACGTACTCGGAGAGGTCGAGCAGCTGCTGGTTGTCGACGAACTCCTTGTAGTACGAGATCTGGTTGACGAAGATGTCGGGCGCCGTGCCGGCGGTGATCTGGGTGTTGAGGTTCTGCCAGTACTGCGCCCACCCGGTCTGGGTGATCTCGACGGTGATCTCCGGGTTGGCCTCGGTGAAGGCAGCGGCGCAGGCCTGGTACAGCGGCGCCTGCTGGTCGTCCCACATCCAGTACTGGAGGGTGACGTCGCCGCCGTCGGCCGAGCTGTCGCCGGAGGAGCAGGCGGTGAGGGTCAGCGCCGATGCTGCCCCGATCGCCACGAGTGCTGCGAGCTTCTTCATGGTCGTGCCTTTCTGTCTGACTGCCCAGGGGGAAGAGCGAGACGGCTCGGGCGGGCTACTTGCCGCCGGAGAAGTTGAGGGACTGCACGAGCTGGCGTCCGAGGAAGATGAGGATGATGAGCACGGGGACGACCGAGAGGGTCGAGCCGGCCATGAGGCCCGTCCAGTCGGGACGGGTGTTGGGCGACTGCTGCTGGAACACGCTGAGCCCGACGGTGAGCACGCGGGTGCTCTCGGAGTTCCCGGCGACCAGCGGCCACAGGTACTCCTTCCACATGCCGACGAAGGTGATGAGGATCATCGTCGCGACGGGCCCGCGGCTCATGGGCAGCGCGAAGCGCCAGAACCTGCCGAGAGGGCCGACGCCGTCGAGCATCGCGGCCTCTTCGACGGAGCGCGGCAGCGAGAGGAAGAACTGCCGCAGGAAGAAGATCGCGAAGGGTGTGACGAGCAGGGACGGGGCCACGAGGGCGAGCATCGTGTTGAGCAGGCCGAGCTCGCGCATGAGGGCGAAGTTCGGCAGCAGGGTGAAGATCCCCGGGATCATCAGCCCCGCGATGATGAGGACGAAGAGGCCGTCCCGCCCACGGAAGGTGAGGCGGGCGAAGGCGTAGGCCGCCGCGGCGCAGGAGAGCGTCTGCACGAGCGCGACCGACCCGGCGAAGATGAAGGAGTTCATCGTGTACCGCAGGAAGTTGATGCTCGCGCCGGTGCCGCCGGCGGCGATCGCCTCCTGGGTGGTCGTCAGGCCGAGCACCCTGCGGAAGTTGACCAGGGTCGGGTCGCTCGGGAACAGCCTGCCCGAGTCCGCGATGAGGTCTGACGTCGGGGTGAGAGACGTGCGGACCATCCAGTAGAACGGGAAGACCGTCGCGAGGACGACGAGCGCGAGGACGAGCCACGCGGCGAGCCTGCCGGGGGCGAGGCGGGCCGGGGTGAACCTGGACCGGGTGCGGACCGGGGTGCCGACGGCGGCGGGGGCTGGCGTGGTGGTGGTCATGCGAGGTCCGATCGGTTGGCGCGCATCATGCGCAGCTGCACGTAGGTCAGGGCGCCCAGGAGCACCACGAGCAGGATCGACACCGCTGAGGCGTAGCCCATGCGGTGGAACGAGAAGGCCAGCTGGTAGATGTAGTAGTAGATGACCCGGACCTCGGGGATCGGGTTGTTGCCGTACCCGACCTGGACGAGGTCGAACACCTGGAACGAGCCGATGAACGAGACGACGAGCACCAGGGCGATGACCGGGCGGATGAGGGGCAGCGTGATCCCGAAGAACATCCGGGTCTCGGAGGCCCCGTCGATCGAGCCGGCCTCGTAGAGCTCGGACGGCACCTGGAGCATCCCTGCGTAGAGCAGGAGCGCCGTGTAGCCGAGGCCCGACCAGACGGAGATCATGACGATGATCCACAGGGCGGCCTTCGGGTTGTAGAAGGTCACACCGCTGATGCCGATCGAGTCGAGCAGGTTCGAGAGGTAGCCGACGTTGGCGTCGAGCAGCCAGCCCCAGATGAGCGCGATGGCCACGTTGGGCACGAGCCACGGGAGCAGCAGGACCGACCGGAGCCAGGTCTTGAGGTTCAGTCGCTGCATGAGCGCGGCGAGCACGAGGGCGAGCACCATGACGAGGACGATGTTCGCGACCGCGAAGACGGCCGTGATGCGCAGCGAGCTCCACACCTGGGGGTCGGAGGCGACCTGGCGGAAGTTCTCCAGACCGATGAACTCAGGCTCCCGCAGGAGGTTGAAGTCCGTCATGGAGTAGTAGGTGCCGCGGATCGTGGGGTAGATCCAGAACACCGCGAACCCGAAGAGGGCCGGGAGGAGGAGGATGGCCGCGGCCCAGCTCTCCTTGCGGTTCCGGAACGGCTTCTTCACGGTGCGGCCGGACGGCCCGCCGTCGCTGTCGTCGCTGTCTCTGCGTCGGCCGGTATCGGCCGACGTCTCGAGCAGTCTCGTCACTGAGAACCTCCTGGGCTGTGTGGTGCCCCTGCACTGGTCTGATGGTTAGGCTAGGAACTTGCTAGAACCCTGTCAAGCGTTTTACGTAACCTGGGTCACGTGTGCCACTTCCTGCGTGTGGTACTGGTAGTCCACGAGTCGAAGGAGCTGTACACACACATGGCGACGATCCAGGTCAGGGAGTACAACCTCGAGCGCACGCTGGGCGCGATCAGGTCGAGCGGTCCGTCGACCACGTCCGAGCTCACCCGCGCGACAGGTCTCTCGCGCCCGAGCATCAACTCCCTCGTCTCCGAGCTCGTCGGGCTCGGCTGGGTCGACGTGGTCGAGCCCGTGCTCGACGGGCAGGGCGGCCGTCCGCCCCAGCGCTTCGCCTTCAGGAGCAGGGCCGGCCTGCTGGTAGGCCTCGACATCGGCGTGCACAGGATCTCCGTGCTGCTGGCCGACCTCGACGGGACCGTGCTCGTCGACCACCAGGTGGCCGTCGACCCGACGCTCGCCCCGCCCGAGCGGCTCGGGGCGATCGACCAGACCCTGCGCGAGGCCCTCGCCGAGCACGGCGCGAGCCCGCAGGACGTGTGGGCCGTCGGTGCGGCGGTGACGGGCCCCGTCGACGCGACAGGACGCACCTCCCTCTTCAGCCCGCTGCCGGGCTGGACCGACGTCGACCTGGTCGGCCACCTGTCCGCGACCTTCCCGTGCCCTGTGAGCGTCGAGAACGACGTCAAGCTGGCGCTGCTCGCCGAGCACGCGTGGGGAGCCGCGCAGGGCGCCGACGACGTCGTCTACATCCTGGCGGGCCTGCGGACCGGCGCTGCGGCCTTCGTCAACGGTGTGCTGGTCAAGGGCCATGCCGGTGCCGCCGGTGAGATCGGTCGGCTCCCCGTGGTCCGCTGGAAGAAGGCGATCGGCATCCTGCGGGGCGACGACGCCGGTGACGACGACCTCGACGTGGACGCCGCAGCCGCCTCGACCACCTTCGAGACCGCGCGGCGGGGCGACCCCGGTGCGCGACGTCTCGTCCGCGAGTACGCCCGAGCCGTCGCGACAGGCGCGTCCGCCCTCGTGCTCACCCTCGACCCCGAGGTCGTCGTGCTCGGTGGTGGCAGCACACCCTGGGCCGACCTGTGGGTGCCGGAGTTCTCGGCGATGGTCGGCCGCAGCGTGATCCGCATGCCGGACGTACGCGTCTCGACCCTGGGCGGCGACCACGTGGCGCGAGGCGCCGTGAGGCTCGCGATGAGCCAGGTCGAGTCCTCGCACCTGACAGGTGGGATCCGACCGGCCCGGGCACGGCTCACCGACGCCGACGAGGGCGTCGCGCAGCCTGTCGCGACCTGACGGGGCCCGGACCGCGGAGGGCGACACCGCCGCGACGGCGCGCACACCCCGGGGCCCGGTCACTCGCCGAGACCCAGGATGCGGCGCGCGTTGGTGCTGTAGAGAGAGGTCAGCAGGTCGAGGGGGAGGTCGGCCCCGGAGACCGCCCACCGCCCCTGCGGAGGGATGCTCGCGCCGGGCGCGTAGGGGAAGCTCTCGTCGTCGCTCTCGAGGAACCTGAAGTACGTCTCGAGGCCGGCGCGCTCGAGCGGGAAGATGTCGGTGCCGAAGAGCACCCGGTCCGGGAACTCCTCGAGCAGCCGGCGGAACCGTCGCGGCTGGCGCCCCAGCTCCGCGACGCGGCCTGCGGTGTCGACGAAGAAGTTCGGGAGCTCGCGCAGCAGCCTCGACACGTGGTCGAGGTCCTCCGCGACGCAGCCGACGTGGGCGCCGATGTAGGTGGTCCCCGGCGTCGCGCGCACGAGCTCCTCGAGGGCTCCGAGGAGACCGTGGAAGGAGGGGTAGACCGAGCGGTCCGCGAAGGACCAGTCCGGCTGCCCGGCGAGCTCGTCGAACCTCTCGTTGTGCGCGTCGAGCGGGTCGAAGAATGCCATGGGGTCAGCCACGTGGATGAGCACCGGGAGTCCGAGCTCACCGGCGACAGCGAGCACCTCGACCACCCGCGGGTCGTCAGGCTGGACGAGCGCGCCGGAGGCGTCGCGGACCGACAGGCCGAGGCTCTTCCACACCTTGACCCCGCGGGCCCCCCGGGCGGCCGAGTCGCGCAGCTGGGCGACGAGGCGCTCGACCCCGTCGGGCTCGGCGAGCAGCGGCCACTCCACCTGGCAGAAGGTGACGAACCTGCCGGGGTGGGCACGGTCGTAGCGGTCGAGGTTCGCCTCGAGGGCGTCGCCCCACAGACCGTCGAGGTTGACCACCGTCGTGAGGTTGGCCTCGTCCATGAGGGCGAGCAGGGCGTCCACGTCAGGGGTGCACCAGTCGTCGGTGAGCCAGCGGCCGAGGTGGTTGTGGATGTCGACAGCCGGGACGGCCGCGCGGGTGACGCGGGTGGTGGGCACCCGCAGCTGCTGCCGGGGTGTCCAGTCGGCGACGCGCAGGTCTGGGACTGGGGGCGTGCTCGGGTTCACACCCAAGGCGTCGTGGAGGGGCATCGTCGCGGTCTCCCGTGGCTGAAGTTGATCGATTGGGTCAGGTTCCAATCAGATTCTTGCACGCCATCCGATGTTGCGCCATGATCGACCCATGGTTCACATCGCGTTCATCGGCGCAGGCAGCGTCGTCTTCACCCGTCAGCTCGTGAGCGACATCCTCCGGTTCCCGGAGCTCGCCGGGGCGCACCTGTCCCTGCACGACATCGACCAGGAACGGCTCGTCGTCGCCGAGGCGACCACCCGTCGCGTCGCCGCCCAGCTCGGGGCCTCCCCCGAGGTCACCGCCACCCTCGACCGCCGAGAGGCCCTCGACGGGGCCGACTTCGTCATCAACATGATCCAGGTGGGCGGGGTCGACGCGACGCTGCGCGACCTCACCATCCCCGCGGAGCACGGGCTCCTGCAGACCATCGGCGACACGACTGGCGTCGGCGGGATCTTCCGGGCGCTGCGCACCTTCCCGGTGATCGAGGCGCTCACCGCAGACATGCGCGACGTCTGCCCCGACGCCTGGCTGCTCAACTACACCAACCCGATGGCCATGAACGTCTGGTGGGCCTCCGTCGTCGCCCCCGACATCAAGGTCGCCGGGCTGTGCCACAGCGTCTACTGGACGGCGAACGACCTGGCCGAGCTCGTGGGCGTCCCGGTCGAGGAGACGACCTTCCGGGCCGCCGGGATCAACCACCAGTCGTGGATGGTCCGGTGGGAGCACCAGGGCGAGAGCCTGTACCCGCGCCTGGCGGAGAAGATCGCGGCCGACCCCGAGCTCGAGCGCCGGGTCCGCGTCGAGATGTTCCGGCGCATCGGCTACTACCCGACCGAGACCAGCGAGCACTCCTCCGAGTACCTGCCGTGGTTCCTGCGGTCGCCCGAGCAGATCGAGAGGTACCGACTCAAGCCCCTCGAGTACGCCGACATCAGCCGCGCCAACCTCGCCCAGCTCGACGAGACGCGGCGCATCCTCGCCGCCGACGAAGACTTCACGCTCGACGCCGGCGCGAGCGAGTACGCACCGCAGATCATCCACTCGATCGTCTCGGGCACCCAGCGCGAGGTGCACGTCAACGTGCCGAACGTCGGGCTGATCGACAACCTGCCGCAGGGCGCTGTCGTCGAGGTCCCGGCGACCGTCGACAGCTCGGGGATCCACCCCGTCCCGATGGGCGCCCTCCCGGTCCAGTGCGCCGCGGTCAACCAGCCCTACGCCTCGGTCGCCGGGCTCACCGTCGAGGCAGCACGCCGCGGCGACCCGCTGCTGGTCCGCCAGGCGGCGCTCGTGGACCCGAACACGTCGTCGACCCTGACCCCGGAGCAGATCTGGGCGCTGTGCGACGAGCTCGTCGCGGCGCACGGCGACCTGCTGCCCCCGGCGCTGCGGGTGCAGCTCGGCAGCTGACGCCGCAATACCGCAGTCCCGCAGTCCCGCAGTCCCGCAGTCCCGCACGCAGGACGCCAGAAGCCCTCGACCGGAGCTCGTCCGGTCGAGGGCTTCTGCGTGCTGCGGAGGCGGAGGGATGTGAACCCACGGTCGGCTCTCACCGACCCGCACGAGCTGCCATGTACACCTGACGCCGCCTGATGGGACAGTAGAAGGGCGGTGACCTCACACCTGCAGCACCTCTACGAAGTGGACTCGACGATGGCAACGGACAGCCGGAGATCCACCAAGGCGATCGTTGCACTTGGTGCCATATGCGTAGCGATGGCCACCCTGGCATTTCTTGCATGGTCCACTCTTGGGCCTCAAGATCAGCTCGACTGCACAGTGGAGACGAGTGTCGACACCGAGAGAGCCGTCGTCGAGTCGATGCCAAACTGCGCACCGTAGTTCCGCCGCCCCCTCCGCACTCACGCCCGCCACCACGAGCTGAGACGACTTCCCCCACTCTCCCGGGCCCGCCAGGTGGGACCTGTCGGACGCACGAGCACCGCTCAGCGTGGCCGGCGCTAGCCAGCTGCTAGCCATCTACTGGCCCAGGGACTGCTCGCGAGAGCCGAGAGCCGCCCCTGCCGAGCACAGGGTGCTGACACGAGAACAGCCCCTGACCCGGTCGGTAGGACCAGGTCAGGGGCTGTTCTGCTGCGGAGGCGGAGGGATTTGAACCCACGGTCGGCTTTCACCGACTCCAGTTTTCAAGACTGGTGCATTAGGCCGCTCTGCCACACCTCCTCGCGTCCTGATGCGCGTCACCCTGGGGTGCACGCGTCGACAGACGCACTGGACATCCTGCCACGAGACCCGCCCCGAACCGAACTCCCCACGCGCACCCAGAGCGTCGACCGCACCGAGGTCGCCCTCAGGGGACCGAGGTCGTACGGACACGCCAGAACACCCCGAGGTCAAGGCCGATCCGGCGTGTCTGTACGACCTCGCCGACAGACGTGCGACCTGGGGGGCAGGACGGGCGACCTCGCGACCTTGCCGACGGACGGGCGACCTGAGCGAGAACCGGACGCCCTCGCCCCACGACGTGCGACCTCGCGGCCGAGGGGGGATCGGCCGCGAGGTCAGTCTGGTCGAGCAGTCGGCTCAGGCGGCCCGGATCTGCTGCATGGCGTGCTGCACGAGCGCGATGAGCGACTGCTTGGTCGCCGCGCGCGAGCGGGCGTCCGTGTAGAGCATCGGCACGTGAGCAGGGATCTGGAGCGCCTCGCGGACGTCCTCCAACCGGTGCTTCGCCACCCCGTCGAAGCAGTTGACGCCCACCACGAAGGGGATGCCGCGCGACTCGAAGTAGTCGACTGCCGGGAAGCACTGCTCCAGGCGGTCGGTGTCGACGAGCACCACAGCGCCTATCGCGCCGCGGACCAGGTCGTCCCACATGAAGAGGAAGCGATCCTGGCCCGGCGTGCCGAAGAGGTACAGCCACAGCGAGCCCGGGAGCTCGATGCGCCCGAAGTCCATGGCGACTGTCGTGGTCGTCTTGCGGTCGGACACGCCGCCGGCGTCGTCCACACCGACCGAGTGCTCGGTCATCGCGGCCTCGGTGTTGAGAGGCTCGATGTCGGAGATCGACCCGATGAACGTCGTCTTGCCGACGGCGAACCCGCCTGCGACCACGATCTTGACGACCGTGGGCGCTCCGACGGGCTTGCTCACAGCGGTGGCCTCGGCCGGTCCGCTAGAGGGCTGAAATACCATTGAGAACACTCTCCAACACACTCAGGGACAGGGCCGGGTTCTGGCCGTGACCGGTGTGAACATTGACTGGCGTAGACGTGTGGATGGTCAGGTAGCCGTCCTCGGCGAGGTCCGCGATGAGGATGCGGACCACCCCGAGGGGCATCCGCAGGAGCGCGGACACCTCGGCGATCGACACGTAGGTGCTGGCGGCGTGGCTGAGGATCGCCCGCTTCTCGGGCGGCAGGCCACGGCTGTCGACAGCCCCCGGGAGCACCTCGATGAGGGTCTCGAGGGGCAGGTTCGACGTCGCCGACCGCACACGACCACCGGTCACGGCGTAGGGCCGCACCGTCGCGGCCTCGAAGTGCTCGCCGTCCATGGAGTGCGAGCTCGACCGTCTGTTCATCATGGCAACCTCATCCGACCGGGGCGCGGACAGCTCCGTCGACCGGCAGGCTGCTGCGCATCTCGGTGATGAGCTGAGGCGTCAGCGTCGCCTCGGTCCGAGAGACCAGCATCGCCATCTCGTAGCCGATCAGACCGACGTCGCACGTCGAGTCCGCGACAGCCGCGAGGACAGAGCCGTTGGACACGTTCATGAGGAACAGGAAGCCGTTGTCCATCTCGATGATGGACTGACGGACCGCACCTCCGTTGAGCTGGCGGGAGGCCCCGCGGGTCAGGCTCGACATGCCGGACACGATCGCGGCGAGCTGGTCGCCGCTGGTCCGGTCCAGGTTGTCGGACATGGCCATGAGCAGGCCGTCGGCCGACACGACCAGGGTGTGACGGGTGCCAGGAACTGTCCTGACGAAGTTGTCCAGCAACCAACCGAAGTTCGTCGCCTCGGTGCTCAGAGCGCTCACGCTTTCCTCCTTCTCGATGCCTCAGTGGCGAAAGACCATCAACGCGGCTGGGGCGCCGAGTCTGGGACGTACTGCGTGCCGAGGTCGCCGGCGGGTGCCGGTGCCTCCGCGGTGGGACCGTCGGCCTCGGGTGCCTGGCGACCACGCGAGGTGGCCGACTGGAACGCCGAGAGCCTGGAGCGAAGCTCGGCCGCGTCGCGGCTGATCTTCTGGGACGCGAGGTCGTCGGTGGATTCCGCGACCTCGCCACGGGTACGGCGGGTCAGCCCGCCGCCCTGTGAGGTTTCGACCGCCGCAGGGCGGTAGGAGGACAGCTGGCTCAGCTCGGCCAGCGCCTGCTCCTGGATGTTCGACCGCATGGCGAGCATCGAGGACATGTCCGAGCTGATCTGCCCGGGGGGTGTCCAACTGTCACCCGACCCGGCGATCTTGCCGAGCTCGGCGAGCGCGGTGTCCGGGACAGGAGCAGGGTTCCAGGAGCCGCTCGCCAGGTCGGGCAGCGTGCTGCCCGACGGTGACAGGGCCGGTGCCGGGGCCGGTGCCCACGCGACAGGCTCCGCCACGGGGGCTGTCGCCAGCACGGGGGCGGACTCGGGCAGGAAGAGCGGCTGGACGGGGGCCGCGACGGGCTCGGCCGGCGCGAAGGAGGCCGGGCCTGTCCGTGTGACCGGCATGACGGGCCGCGGTGCGACGGCGGCGGGAGCCTCGTCGACCTCGTCCTCACGCTTCTTCTTGCGACCGAAGAGGCTGCGGCGCACGGGCGCCTCGCGCTGCTTGGTCGACCGCCGGGTCGGCGCGTCGGCGACGACGTCGGCGAAGCTCGGCAGCGCCGCTCCGGTGCCCCAGGCTGCTGCGGGCTCGGCGGCCGGCGCCACCGGGGCCTGGGCTGCTGCGGCGGCCAGCGCCTGGACGACCGGGGCCTCCGCGACGACCGGCTCAGGCTCGACGACCTGCTCGGCAGGTGCAGAGAACACCGACGACCTGGGCTCAGGCTCGACCAGCGCGCGGCGGGCCGCCCGGGTCGTGAGCGCGGGGGCCGCCACGGGTGCGGGCTCGAAGGCCTGCTCCGGCGCGGAGGGCTCCTCGGCTAGGGCTGCTGTCGGGAGCGCGCTGTACGCCGTCTCGGGCTCCCACAGGGCGGCCGGCTCGACGACGGGTTCCGGCGCGACGACAGGTTCGGGCGCGAAGACCGGCTGGGGTTCGTACGCCGGCTGGGGTTCGTAGGCCGGCAGCGGCTCGAAGGCCTCGGCCGGGGCGTAGGCAGGCTCGGGCTCGAAGTCGGGCAGAGGCTGGTAGGCACCCGTCGGGTCGTAGGTCGCCGTCGGCTCGAAGGCGGCGGCGGGCTCGTAGGCCGCGGCGGGCTCGAACGCGGCTGCGGGCTCGAAGGCCTCAGCAGTCTCGTAGGCAGCCGCGGACTCGTACGCAGCAGCCGGCTCGTACGCCTGCGAGGGCTGGAAGGCCCCGGCGGGGCCCGCGACGGCCGCGGGCTCATCCGCAGGGAACGGCTCGTCCAGCACCACGGCCGGTGCCCACGCGTCGTCGACGGCGGGAGCAGCAGGAGCCCAGGGCTCGTCGTCGGGCTCGAGCGCCGGCACCACGAGGGAGGGTCCCTGGACGGGCGCAGGCTCCGGCGTGCGCAGCCCGAGGCTGTCGAGCGCAGAGGTGCTCCACGTCGGTTCCTGGTCGTCCTCGACGAGGGCCGGGGGCGGTGAGGTCGCACCGCGCTCGGCGGCCACGGCGTCGAGGGCCGACGCCCCGTCCTCGAGAGCGTTGAGGGTCCGGAACCTGGAGAACATGGCGCTGCGTCGTCCGCCGTCGAGCAGCGGGGCGTCCTGGACGGGCTCGAGGGCCGCCGAGCCAGCAGCAGAGGCTCCGCCCGGGGACCGGCTCGGCAGCGACGGCGGGAGCGCCTCGGCGAGGGTCTGCTCGGGGGCCCAGTCGACGTCGGTCGACGCCGACAGCTCGACCTCGGGGTCCGCTGACTCGAGCGCCGGGAGGACGATCGAGTCGTCGGCCGGCGGCAGGTTCGCCGGCGCGCCGGTGACCGGGGCGTCAGGCAGCGCGGCACCGAGCGGCGTGGACGCACGACGACGCGGCATGCCGAGGGAGGTCGAGCCGTCGGTCAGCGCCTCGAGGTCGACAGGCTGGGCGGCCGGGGCGGCCTCGGGCGCGCTCCAGTCCTGCGTGGCCTGCTGCGTGGCGGGCACCAGCGGGTCCGTCGGCATCTGCAGGGGGACGTCGGACTCGTCGACGAACAGCGCGAGCGGCAGGGAGACCGTGACGACCGTGCCGGCGCTGCCGTCGACAGGGGCGCCGAAGACCACGTGCGCACCGAGCCTGTCGGCGAGGCGCCCGACCACGAAGAGCCCGAGGCGCTGGACACCGATCACGTCGGAGGGTGAGCGCGAGGCGACCTTCTCGTTCGCGGTAGCGATGTCGGCGGCGCTCATGCCGAGCCCGTGGTCGCGGACCTCGATGGTCACGAAGTGCTTGGTGCGGGTCGTGGTGACCTCGACGGCGGTGTTCGGCTCCGAGAACATCGTGGCGTTCTCGAGGAGCTCGGCGACGAGGTGCGCGGCGCTGAGCGCCGTGTGGCCGAGCATGAGCGGGTCGGACTCGAGGTTCAGGCGGACCCTGTCGTACAGCTCGATCTCGGAGGACGCCGTGCGCACCACGTCGGAGACGGGCATCGGCTGGCGGACGCGCCGACCCGAGTCGATCCCGGCGAGCACGAGCAGCGACTCGGAGTTGCGGCGCATGCGGGTCGCGAGGTGGTCGAGGCGGAACAGGTTCGCGAGGATGTTCGGGTCTTCCTCGGACCTCTCGAGGTCGTCGAGGAAGGCGAGCTGACGGTTGAGCAGCACGTGGTCGCGGCGGGCCACGTTGACGAACATCTCGGCGATCGACCCGCGCAGCGCAGCCTGCTCGCGGGCGACCTCGACCGTCGTGTGGTTGACGTCGTTGAAGGCGGCGGCGAGCTGGCCGACCTCGTCGTCGGACTCGACGGGGATCTCGGCGAGCGTGAAGTCCGGCATCTCGCCGGGGACCGCGCTCTGCTCGACGAGCTTCGGCAGCTGGTCGCGGACCTCGGTCGCGGCCTTCGTCAGGTGCTTGAGCGGGCCGGTGATGCGTCGGGCGATGAGCAGCGCGACGGCCACGGAGGCGGCGACGGCGAGCATGGCCACGAGCACCGTGACGACGGCTGTCGTGCGGGCAGAGGCCGTGGACCTGGCGGCCGCGTCCGACGTGCGGGAGGCGAGGGTGTCGACGAGCGGGTCGAAGCGGTTGATCTCCGCCTGGACGGCGTCGGGCCACCGGGCTGCGAGGTCGGGCGTCACAGCGCTGAAGTCACCCGTCGCGAGGAGCCTGCGCAGACCCGCGTACTCCACGTTGGGCCGCGGGACCAGCAGTCCTTCGACGCCCAGGGCGCCGACGGCGCTGGTCGCCGTCGACCGGGCCGCGTTGGTGTCGGCCACGATCCCGGTCAGCGCGTAGACACGGTTGACGGCGAGCTTGCTGCGGGACGCGTCGACGAGCGCAGCCTGCATCAGCGGGAGCTCGGCACCGAGCTGGTCGGCGGCGTCGAGCGAGGTGACGTACGCGGTGACGTCAGCCGCGAGCGGCCGGTCGGTCAGGGTCGCGGCGAGCGCGGCGAGGCCGGCAGGCAGCCCGCGGACGAGCTCCGTGTAGCTGGTCGAGAGGTCGTCGGTGTCGGCAGACCCGCGCTTCTGCTCGTCGCGGATGATGACCAGCTCGAGCCTGTTCTCGCGCAGCGCCGTCTCGAGCGCCTCGCTGACCCGCGCGTCGAGCGCACCGGTGTCGACGGCCTCGAAGGCCGTCGCGAGGTCGGCGAGGGCCGCGTCGGTGACCTTGCGGGCGGCGACGATCTTCGCGGTCGTCTCACCCCGCTCGGTGTTGACCGAGACCGTCCGCTCGTCCGACAGGGCCTGGGTCGCGGTCTCGATCGCGGGGCCGAGGTCGACGACGCCCTGCGCCTGCCCGGCGACCTTGGCGTCGTCGAAGGCGGCGAGGGAGAACATCGCGGCGGCGATGAACAGCACGAGGACAGGGACGGCGAGGGTCGCCAGGATCTTCCCTCGGACGCTCAGCTTGCGGAGCATCTGTACCCCTCCTCTTCCTCGGCTCGTGCGGTCTGGTGATCGGGTCTGCGGGGTGCGGGCCCGCCCGAGGAGACCTCGTCCGACACCCGCCGCATCGAGAGCATCGGCCCGAGCCGCCAGCACCTTGAGCGCCTTCGCGGAATTAACCCGCACGTCCCTCGTCAGGCGGCCGCGCGGCGCCGCCCGTGCCGGACCACCAGCGCGGTCGTACGCTGGGACGATGCGCGCAGTGATGATCGACGAGTTCGGC
>Ga0247813_10000868_pt1 | contig 24515 bp, 21 predicted proteins | sample UWRJL169409C1_FD_180719 | JGI IMG/M metagenome (GOLD analysis project Ga0247813, IMG submission 180719) | Plant litter microbial communities from Arlington Agricultural Research Station in Wisconsin, United States - UWRJ-L169-409C-1 | ecosystem: Environmental > Terrestrial > Plant litter >...
GTGGCTGTTCAAGCAGATCACCGGCAAGGAAGGCATGGGCCACGGCGATTTCAAGCTGCTGGCCGCGCTGGGCGCCTGGTGCGGGCTCAAGGGCATCCTGCCGATCATCCTGCTGTCGTCCATCGTGGGCGCCATCATCGGCTCGATCTGGCTGTACTCGCGGGGCCGCGACCGTGCCACGCCGATCCCCTTCGGGCCGTACCTGGCCATCGCCGGCTGGATCGTGTTCATGTGGGGCGAGCCGTTGATCAACGGCTACCTGAGCTACGCCGGCCTGCGTTGAGGCCGGTTCGATGAGCCGCTTCGTCATTGGGCTGACCGGCGGCATTGCCGCCGGCAAGAGCGAGGTCAGCCGCCGCTTCGAAGCGCTGGGTATCACCGTGGCCGACGCCGATCTGGCTGCCCGCGCGGTGGTCGCGCCTGGCAGCGAGGGGCTGGCGCGGATTGCCGCGCATTTCGGAACGAACATCCTGCTGGCCGATGGCCAGCTTGACCGTGCCGCACTGCGCGCGCGCATCTTCGATTCGGCGCAGGAGCGTCAGGCGGTGGAGGCGATCACCCATCCGGCGATCCGCCAGTTGCTGCGCCAGACCTGCGAGCAGGCCGAAGGGCCGTACGCGATCGCCGCGATCCCCCTGCTGACCGAGGCCGGTGGCCGCCAGCAGTACCCGTGGCTGGACCGCATTCTGGTGGTGGACGTGCCGGTGGCCGTGCAGCACGCACGGCTGATGCAGCGCGATGGCATCGATACCGCCCTGGCCGACCGCATGATCGCCGCCCAGGCCAGCCGCGAAGCGCGTCTGGCATTGGCCGATGATGTGGTGGTCAATGACGGGCACCCGGATCATCTGCAGGCGCATGTGGAGCGGCTGGATCGGGCGTATCGGGAGTTGGCGGCGCGGTAGAGCTCGGGGAGCCGACCAACGGTCGGCTCTACCGTTTTACGCTGGTGAGAAGGTCAGCGTGGCGATGACGCCGCGCTCTGCGCCCGGGCGCACGTTGACCTGCCAGCCATACAGATCGCACAGGCGGCTGACGATGGACAGGCCGATGCCCCCGCCCTGCGAATGGCCCGCGTGCGTGCCGCGATAGCCGCGCTGGAACAGCTTGGCCGCATCCTCTTCGCTCAGGCCCGGGCCGCTGTCGATCACTTCGACCGCGTTGTTGCCCACGCGCACGCGAACCGCGCCTTCCTTGGAGTACTTCACGGCATTGCCGATCAGGTTGCCCAAGGCGACCGACAAGGCCGATTCCGGCGCGTCGATCACCAGGTCGTGATTGCCTTCCAGGATCAGCTCCAACGGCTTGCCGCCCAGCTGGGCGCGATGCGAATCCAGCAGTTGTTCCGAGACCCGGGCGACATTGCTGCTGCCCTGCCCGCGCTCGTTGCGCGAGAGCAGCAGCAACGCGCCGATCAGGTCGGTGCATTGCTGCTCGGCACGCTGGATGCGCTGCAGGCGCTGCAGCACCTTGGGATCGAGATCCGGGCGGGTCAGCAGCAGCTCGGTGGCGCCGCGGATCACCGCCAATGGCGTGCGCAGCTCGTGGCTGACGTCCGCGTTGAATTCGCGGTCGCGCTGCACCACCTCGGTGAGCCGCGCGGAATAGTCGTCCAGCGCCTGGGCCAGCTGGCCCACTTCATCGTCCGGGAAGCGCGGAGCCAGCGGCTCCGGCTCGCTGGTGCCACCGCGATACGCGCGCAGGCGGGCAGCCAGATCGGATACCGGCTTCATGACCTTGGAAGCCGACCACCAGCCCAAGACCAAGGACAGGACGCTGAACACCAGAACCGAGAAGAACAGCGCACGGTTGAGCTGGCTCTCCCCGCGGATGCTCTCGGTCATGTCGTAGGCGAGGAAGAACCACACGTCTGGCGTTTTGCGCACCGCGAGCTTGTAGGAAAACGGCTTGCCGCCCTCATCCACACCGCTCACGCCGTGGATGCCATCGTTGAGGTTGTACCAGTCCGGCTGTTCCTGGCGCAGGGCTTCAAACTTGTCCGGCCGGACCAGCCGGGCGTACATCTGCTGCACTGGAAGGTCGGGGCTGCGCGACGGGTCCGCCGCGAAGCGCTTGGCGTACTCGTTGATGTTGCGATTCATCACATCTTCAACCAGCTGGTTTTCCACGCGGGCGCGGGTCCAGTTGGTGGCGAACGCAAACAACGTGGTCAGGCAGAAGCCCAACAGCACGAACGAGACGATGATGCGGCTGCGCAGCCGGCGCCGATAAGGCGCGCGGCGGCGCTCCCCCTTCCCCGTCACCGGATCAGGCTTCCGGCGCGGCGATGCGGTATCCGATGCCATGACGGGTCTGGATCATCGGGACCTCGAAAGGCTTGTCGACCACGGCGCGCAGGCCATGGATATGCACGCGCAGGGAATCCGAATCCGGCAGTTCTTCACCCCAGACGCGGGTTTCCAGCTCTTGGCGGGTGACGACGGCCGGCGAGGCCTCCATCAGCGCCTGCAGGATCTTCAACGCGGTCGGGTTGAGCTGCAGCAGCTTGCCCTGGCGGCGCACTTCCAGCGTGTCCAGGTTGTATTCCAGATCGCCGGTTTCCAGCACGCGGGTCTGCACGCCCTTGCCGCGACGCGAAAGCGCGTTCAAGCGCACTTCCACTTCCTGCAGCGCGAACGGCTTGATCAGGTAGTCATCGGCACCGGAATCAAACCCGGCCAGCTTGTTGTCCAGCGAATCGCGGGCGGTCAGCATCAGCACGGGGGTCTGCTTGCGCGCTTCGTTGCGGAGCTTGCGGCAGACCTCGATCCCGTCCATGCCGGGCAGGTTGAGGTCCAGCACGATCGCGTCGAACTCATGGACGACCGCCAGATGCAGGCCGGTGACGCCGTCGGCGGCGAAGTCGACGGTGTGACCGCGGTCTTCGAGGTAATCGCCCAGGTTGGCGGCAATGTCGCTGTTGTCTTCGATGACGAGAATTCGCACTGGGACCTCTGTTTCAGGGTGTTCGACGGAAAAGACTGACCTGCACCGCTGCGCGTCGGAGCGCACGGCGCGGGTTCAGGCTGAAGATACAGGCTTCATTGTTAACATTAGACACCGTCGAATGCTGAGGGCGCGTCAAAGCGTCATTTCCTTGGGTGCCAAGCGGCGCGGATCGTCCATCAGGCTCTTGGCCCGTTCCATCGCTTCCCGGCGCTGGGCCACGGTCATGCAGACGCTCTTGTTCATGTTGCTGCCAGTGGCGCGCTCGCGGCGGCAGACCATGCGGCTGTCGGCCTTTGCGCGGGTCATGATGGTATTGACCACTTCCTGATCGTTGAAGATCTCGGTGCGCTGCTGCTCCGGCAGCTGGTTCATACGTTCACGGTCGCCCATCCGGTTGCGGATACGGCTCACGGCTGCCTGCACCCGGCTTTTGTCTTCCATGCTGATCTCACTGTAAGCCTCGCTTCCCAGCGCGCGTTCGACATTGGCCAGTTGCTCGGCCACGGGCGCATCGGCGGTGATGGCCACCGCAGCATCCCGGCCCTTGCCGTCGGCGCTGGCCTGCGCGGCCAAAGGGAGGCTTGCAAGCACTGCAATAGCGAGCAATCGATACATCCGCGACATCCTTATCCACATGTATGAGCGCCAACTTTACGAGCTTGGCAGCGACGCCCACAAGTTACTGATGGCAGGGTGGAATCGACCGACGCCACCCGGAAAAAGGCCCGGACAGCTGGCGCTGACCGGGCCTGAAGGTGTTTCCCGATTACCGTTCCTGCTGAGGAGGGCAGAGCTGCGGTTCGACAGAGCCTACGCCGGGATCGATTAAACCGATGTTAAGACCTCACCCTGCCTTGCAAAGGCCTCTCAACCCTTTGTAATGGATGGCTTTTTTAGAGAAACCACGTGGTCGATGATGCGCCCGGCAAGATCGGCCTGGCAGATCGCCTCAATGCCCTCCAGCCCGGGGGTGGAGTTGACCTCCAGCACCAACGGGCCACGGCTGGAGCGGATCAGATCGACCCCGGCCACGCCCAGGCCAAGCGCCTTGGCCGAGCGCACGGCCACCTGCTGCTCCGCCCGGCTGGCCTTGGCCGCGCGGGCACTGCCGCCGGCATGCAGATTCGAGCGGAAGTCGCCCTCCGGGGCTTGGCGCTGCATCGCCCCGACTACCTGATCGCCCACCACCAGGCAGCGCAGGTCCGCGCCTTGAGCCTCACCGATGAACTCCTGCATCAGGAAGTTGGCGTACAGCCCGCGCAGGGCCTCCACGATGCCCCGCGAAGCGCTGGCCTTCTCCGTGAGGATGACCCCCCTGCCCTGCGTGCCTTCGTTGAGCTTCACCACGTGCGGCGGCGGGCCGAGCATCGAGAGCAGATCGACGGTGTCGTCCGGGTTGTCACCGAACACCGTGACCGGCATGTCGATGCCCTTGGAGGCCAGGATCTGGTGCGCCCGCAGCTTGTCCCGGGCGCGCAGGATCGCATCGGAGGGATTGGGCGTGCGCGCGCCCATCATCTCGAACTGGCGCAGCACGGCCGTCCCGTAGCGGGTGACCGAGGCACCGATGCGCGGGATCACCGCATCTACCCCGGTGATCGGTCGCCCCTTGTAATGCATGGTGAAGCCATCCGCCGCAATTCGCATGTAGCAGCGCAGCGGATCAAGGATGCGCACGGTATGGCCCCGCGTACGCGCGGCCTCCACCAGGCGACGCGTGGAGTACAGCTTGCTGTTGCGGGACAGGATGGCGAGTTTCATCGCAGCGCAGGGGGCGGGAGAGCGCGAAGCATAGCGCGTGGCCGGTAGGGCCGGATGACGGTGATCAGGTCGCCGCCGGAGGCAGCCCATGAGCCGATCTCACGCGCGAGGTGATCCGGCTATCCACGACATCCGGTCGCGCTCACCGTCTCAGCATTGTTCCGCGGTGCCTGCACGGCATGAGAGCAAAGATGCTTGGGGAACGGATGGTCCAAAAAAATCGAAAACGCTCGATTTATATCGCTACTGGGACAGGCTGAGAACCTATCGAATTCTGCGCCTCACTGTAGGAGAACCCTTGTTTTGCAAAAGCGGACTTTCGTCCTTGTTGCCCGATTTTTTTGCGAATAACTTGCGATCGCCGGTCAATCAGACAGGCAACGCAGATACACGCATGGACAACGCAAAGGAGACAAGCATGACGGACAAAATCCGGGCCTCTCTACTCAGCCTGGCGGTGGCAGGCACGGCCATCTTTGGATCAACCGCGTCGTTCGCCGCACAAGCGAACGACGTTGTCATCATCATTATCTGTGATGACACAGGCTGCGTGATCATTGAGCGGTAACAGGTAACGGCCGGGGCATCTGCGAATCGATGCCCCTGTTTTCCGGAAAGTACTTCCGACCCGAAACAAGACCAAGGCGTTGTCCTCGGAGAATGCAGCCAACGAATCGCACTCTTTACTACCCAACAATCACTGGATCTCCGAGACAGGGAAGCGCCCCGCCATGTTGTCCACCTTTCACCCGATGGCAAGCATCGCTTGGATGCGCGTCGCCGAACAGCCCCAACGCCTGCTGTATCTTGCAGCGACGCTTGCGGTCTGCACGCTCGCGTGGGTAGTCCTCTCCGCCTTTTCCTCCCCGTTTCTCGCATCGCGTGTCGGAATGGCAGTCAATGCTGAGCTGGCCGTCGCCAATGCACAGACTCAGAACGGCTCATTTCCACTTCGTCATGCCCTTCGTATGGAGGAGATGCCAGGGGTCTCCGCAGTGTCCTATTTCGGCCTCGCCAGCCTTCCCTGCGGTGATGGGCGCAGCAGCCTGAGTATCAACGCGTACGGCGGGTCCGGCGTGGACACCCTGCTGCGGGGACGGGGCGCCAGCCAGGGAACGCTGGATCGATGGAGATCCACGCGCACTGGACTGCTTGTCGGCGCCGACGCCGCAGCGCGATGCAATCTGACACCTGGAATGTCGCTGAGTCCCCGGGACCATCTATCCGGCGTAGAGATTCCTGTCACCATCGTCGCCATTCTGCCCGGCGGAGGCGGTGCTCTGGATGACCGTATCGCTTACGGTCACTACGACTATTTCAATCGCCTGATGCCAGACGGGCGAAGCGATCAGGTTCTGCGGGCCCGCGTGGTCGGTGAGAACGCCGCAACGTTGAGTGCGCTCGCGCGATCAATCGATCTTGCGTTTGCCAGCAGCGATCCCCCACTGCAGGCCAATCCCGCCAGCGGCACGGAATCCGCATTGGGCAGATTTGGGCAGGTACAGGCGCTGCTCGGACTCATCATGGTAGCCATGGCCACCTGTGCGCTGCTCGTCTGGGTAACCGTGCTGGCACACCTGGTCACCCAGCGACGCCCAAGCATGGCAGTCCTCCAGAGCATGGGATTCGGTCGCGCACTCCAGTTCGGGGCATTGATCATCGAGCTCGGCGCCGTGATCACGGTCGGCGCGTTGCTGGGTGTCCTGGGCGGACAAGGCGTCATAGCGCTGCTCACCCCTCGCGTGTCCTGGCTGCTTGGGACGTTGCGCGCACCAGATTGGGCCTTCGCGTCACTGCTGCCTGCACTCCTTCTACTTGCGGCCATCTCACTTGTCTGGCCTGCGCTTCAAGTCAGGCGCCTGAAACCCATCGACCACCTCCAGACCTGACGCTGGGCGTTTCCTTCAATCGCGAGCTCGCCATGAATACCTTCACCCAGATTGGGCCCCTGTGGGCGTTTCTGCTCTCCATGCATCGCCGTCGCCCCGGGGACACTCTGCTCATGGGTGCGGGCTTCAGCATCGCCACGGCTGCGCTGGCGGTGATGCTGGCCATTCCGGCCGGTATCGACCGCATTGCCGGCCAGACGGGGCAGCCGGACATCGCGCTGGCGCTCTCCAATGGGGCGCTCGACGAGGCCGGTAGCAGCCTTTCTCCGGAACAGGTCGCCGTGGTGTCCCATCTGCCGAGTGTCGGACGTGATGCCAACGGCCGTCCTCGTGCCGCGCCTCAGTTTCTGGCCAACGCCAAGCTATCGCGGACGGACGGACAAACCAGCCCGGTACTGCTGCGCGGCATCTCCGCCGACACGTGGGCGATGATCGATCCCACCCGTATCGATGTCGCCATCAAACCTCGGGAAGGAGCCCGCGAATTGGCCGCCAGCGCCACGCTCCAGGCCCAGTTCCCCGAGCTCGCGCGCTCCCACGTCGATATACAGGGATCCTCCTGGCGGCGAACCAGCGAGCTCCGTGCCGCGGGGAATCTCTGGGAGTCCGAGTTATGGACCGATCTGTCCGCCCTGCAGGCCGCCTACAACCGTCCGGGCCGGGTGTCCTCGTTGTGGTTGAAGTTGGACTCGCCTGATGTACTGCCCGCATTGCGGGCCGCCGCCGCGGATGATCCGCGCCTGCAGGGCGTCCGGATCCTGAGTCAGGTCGAGTACTACGAGCAGCAGGTCGGATTCTTGACGCGGCTCGCCCGCAGCGCCGCGCTGGGCGTGTCCCTGCTGCTGGGCGCAGGTGCCATCCTGGCCATCTCCACCACGCTGGGCATGGTTCTGGAAAGACGCCGCAGGGAAATGGCTACGCTCCGGGCGCTGGGCTTCAGCGATACCGCAGTGGGCACTGCGCTGCTGCTCGACCTGCTGGCCATTGGAGCGCTGGCCTCGCTGGCCACATTCGGGATTGTCCATGTCTTTCTTGATGGTGCGAGCTTTGGCACGTCCAGCGTCAACCAAGCCGTATACGCACGCTTTGTGGTCGATGCCGAGGTGATGACCGCGGTGCTGGGCTACGCCTTGCTGGTCGGTTTGGCCAGCGCGGCGATGCCGCTGCACAAGGTCATGTCAGGTCGTCTGGTGGATGCCCTCAGGGAATGAGTTTGCCGCCGACCGCTACTGCTGCCGCCCGTCAAGGAATCACTCAAATGACCACCCCCTCCAAAACCACCTCTGGCGATCTGCTGCAGGAGCTCCACATCGAACGAGCCGCCCAGCCCGATGTGACACCGCCCCGTTCCGGTCGTCGATCTGTCTCCGTCGGCTTGGCCGTTGCGGTAGGCGCCAGCCTTTGCCTCGGGTTGTGGGGACGCACCAGCACGGATGCGGAGGCCGACGCCGCCGTCGCGACCTCCGCGGTTCCCGCGGCGCCGACGACCACAACCGGTCCCACGCTCGACGCAAGCGGGTATGTCGTGGCCCGGCGGACGGCCACCGTGTCCTCCCAACTCACCGGGGTTGTCACCGACGTCCTGTTTGAAGAGGGCGATCACGTCGAGCAGGGACAGGTACTGGCCCGACTCGATGCACGATCAGCCATGGCCGGCCTTGAATCGGCGCAGCGGCAGGTCGCCGCGGCGGGACAACTCGCGCGCCAGCATGAGATCCAGTTCGCCCAGGCATTGCGCGACAGCCAACGTGCGCTGGAACTGTCAGAGAGCGGACTGGTGTCTCGTCAGGATGTCGAACAGGCGTCGGCCAAGGCCAATGAGCTCCAGGCACAGATGCTCTCGCAACGGCGCAACGCGCAGGCGGCGCGCGCGCTGGCCGATGTCGCACAGGTGAATCTGGACCACGCCGTCATCCGCGCCCCCTTTGCGGGCGTGATCACCTCCAAGGCTGCGCAGGTCGGCGAGATCATCTCTCCCGGTGCTTCCAGCGGCTACACGCGTACCGGTGTCGCAACCATCGTGGACATGAACTCCCTGGAAGTGGAAGTCGATGTCGGCGAGGCCTACATCGGCCGGGTGCGCATCGGCATGGCGGCCGACGTGCGTCTCAACGCCTATCCGGAACTGTCACTGCCCGGCAAGGTGATCGCGATCATTCCCACGGCGGATCGCGGCAAAGCCACGGTCAAAGCCCGTATTGGCCTGCAACGCAAAGACCCCCGCATCCTGCCCGACATGGGCACCCGTGTGAGTTTCCTGGTTGCCGCATCCAGCGCACCAGACATCCCGAATGCACGCAGGCAACGGGACGGCAATTCGGCCGAACCGCTGGCGCATCCAAGTTCTCACGTGACAGGTGCGACCAGCACGTCCATGACCTCTCAGGAGCAGCAATGACCTGTTCGATTACGCTTACCGACGTCTCTAAAACCTACCAGCGCGGACAACAGCGCGTCGACGTGCTCCGCTCGGTGGACCTGCAGGTGGGCAGCGGGGAGTTTCTGGCCCTGATGGGCCCATCGGGGTCCGGCAAGACAACCCTTCTCAATCTTATCGGCGGACTGGATACGCCTACGTCCGGCACCATCAAGGTCAATCAACAACGCATCGATCAGTTGACCCGCAGGCAGCTGGCGGAATGGCGAAGTCAGAGCGTGGGTTTCATTTTCCAGTTCTACAACCTGATGCCGACCCTGACCGCGTTGCAGAACGTGGCACTGCCCCTGCTGTTGTCGCCCTCAGCCAAAGCACAGCGCAACCGGCGGGCGGAAATCGCACTTCAGCTGGTCGGGCTGGCCGAACGCCTCAGCCATCGCCCCACCGAGCTTTCAGGTGGGCAGCAGCAACGTGTCGCAATTGCACGTGCCATCGTGGCTGACCCCGCGTTCCTGATCTGCGACGAGCCAACGGGCGATCTGGACCGCGAGTCCGCCGCCGGGGTGATGGACCTGCTGCAGCGGCTGAACCGGGAACATGGAAAAACGATCGTCATGGTGACGCACGATCCCAAGGCCGCCGGATACGCGACACGCGTGGTGCATCTGGACAAAGGAGAGTTGCTCGAGCCCACGGGCGCCGGTGCCGGGTTGAGCTGACGCTGCGTCGAGGGAGTCCAACGGCAGTCTGATGGGCATGCCTCGCGCCGGGGCAGGCAGGCAAGAAACCTCCTGATATGGAGCGGGTGAAGGGAACAGAATCCAGACTCGCCAACCGATTGATTTTCCTAGCTTATCCTAGCAGGCGGGTGATCCAAAATGATACCTCTGATGATACCCGACGGCCTTCCTGATGTCTTCAGCCTATCGTCTAGCCCCGTCCGTGTTCTTGGGCAGATGTGAAACCGAATCTCCCGACAGGTGACTGTTTCGAAGCCACGGCTTTCCATTCCTAGGCATTGGAAGGCAACTTCCAGATCTGTGAACCAGCGCAGATTCCATCTCTTGCCAATCTTGGACGAAGTGCTTCGATGTGAAGACCCTTCATACTGAGAGCTTCAGAGATCCAATGCCTGCCAATGTAGAACTTCGCATCGCGAGCCGCCTTCTTCCTGCCCTCATGGCGCAAAGCGGGACCAGAGATGTCGCCGAGCGCGAAGCCGATATCCAACATGCCCTCGATGTGGCGGCTGCTCTCATGCGCCGGTTCGCCGCTTCCCCTGCCGGGCAAGCGCAACAAGCCTATGTGCCCAGCACCGGAGCGCGACCTGCCCCGAGGGCTGCGACCGTGAGCCGGGATCAGGTGCCACCCACCTTCGTTTCGCAAGGAGAATGGCGCAAGGCACGCGGCTTGGCCCCTGCCCCCTCCCCTCGAAAGCCATCTGGACCCACGATCCACTGAAAGACAAAGCCCCGCATCTGCGGGGCTCTTTCATTTAATGGAGGGTTGGCGGCCGCGGCCTCAAAACTGGCATTGGGGTGTCCACAGCAACCGGCGGAATGGCTTGGTGCTCAATAACGAACTGGGACGGCGACGGCATGCCGTCTAACTCCTCCGCTTTGCGAAGGATGTCTGCATCCACCTCTGCCAGAGCTTCAGCTGACCCGCGCGAGCGCGCCTTCTCCAGCTCCTTGGCCCGCTGCTCCAGCGCAGACAGGCGGCGCTCCCGACGCTGCGTCCACTCGGGCCGCGAATAGCCGCTGGTTCCCATGGGATAGTCGGAGTTGAATCGCTCCCATTCATGCTGGGCGAGGTGCCACAGACGCTCCGCCCTCCCCAGAGAAACCAATCGCAAGGCGCGCCCGAGGATTGCCGCATGCAATGCCCGGACCTGGACAACCGCCTTGGTAATCCACTGCCGCAAGGGCACCGTTTCTCCGGCCCTTGCCAGTTCGCCCTGAGCCCATTCAAGCCCGGCACGGATGCGCTGGGTCGACAGGTCCGCCCGGGCGCGTGCAATGTCCTGGAGATCGCGCAGGGCCTGAGCCAAGCGTTCAGCGAGGCTGATGGGGCGATGCCCTTCGGTCGCGTCGTGCTGGCGGCCCAGGACCTGAGACAGCCGCATCCCGGACACGCCTCGAATCTCCAGCCCAGGAGCCAATCCCTGCATGGAGGGCGATCGGCCACCTTCACCAGCACCGACCGTCGCGGGCATAGGCACAGCCCTGCCCTCGCGCCCCGCTCGGATAGTGAGGTGGTCCAGATGTTCGGCGTTGCCGACCTCTATGGCGTCGTTCTCCGCTACCAACCGGCTGTCCATGCCCTTTCGGGACAGCGCGGTGGCCGCCTTGCCCAAGTGTTTGGTTGGCTCCCGAGACAATGCCACCGCCTGAAGTTCATCCCCCCGGTCCGAAGCCGCCCTAGCCTGCTCTGCCAAACTGCGGTGGTCGATCGTGACCGTTAGGCCAGCCGCTTCAAGGTGTGCGTTGGTCGTTTCAGCGACCATTTCCCGGACCCATTGAACCTGCACTTTCCCCGACACGCCCCCATCGAGCTCGCGCGTTTTCTCGCCAAACCCATCCGGCCCAATGCGCCTGGTGCTGGCCAGCAAGTGGACGTGATGGTTAAGCCCATCCGGGGTCCCAGGGGAGTGAATGCTGGCTTGGATGGCGAACTGGTAGCGATCCACCAACGCCTCGGCAATGGAAAAGGCGAGGTGTGCCCGCTGTTCGTCCGAAAGCTCATGGGGCAACGACAGCTCGAACTCCCGGGCTACCGTGGCGTCTTTTCGGCGCTCGGCGGCTTCGGCCACGGCCCACAGCTCGCCGGGCACCAGCGCCCAATCCGGCGCATCTGGGGGCGCGAGGCAAAAGGTTTCGACAACGCCGCTCCTGCGGCGGTAGTCGTGCTGTTGCCCAGTGAGCAAGTCCGCGAGCAGCAGGCCGCCTCGGTAGGCGGCGGCAGCTACGGCGGATTGCCCTTTGCCTCGGCTGAAGGTTTTGATTGAGGTGTGGAAGATGGCCATAAAGATTCCTGTGAAGACAGGTTCTTTATGGACCAGCTTTTGCCGTTGGCAAGCCTCGCAGAGGCTTGGGGTTCCAGGGGCGAAGCCCTTGGCGCACGCAATGTGAAACATTGCCTAAGTGCGCTCTTGCCAATCTCACTTCTAAGCAACTTTCTACTGAGCCTTGCTTAACGGCTCCTCAGCGAGTTTCTGAAGACTTCTCATCAAGCCGGGATTGCTTCGCCTCTTCTTAAAATGATTTTTAACGTAACGATCCAAGGTGTCTGAGTGAATAGACGTGTCCACAGACTGATTGATGATCCCCACCTGGAGAGAAAGCGGAATACTTGAGCCGTAGTCATCAATCATCGTATCAAAGGCCTTTCCATGATTAGTGTCAGCCAAGGCACTGTTGACCAAAAACAGCTCAAGAAGCCTATCAGAAGCATTCTCCGCGCAGTATATATCGGTCGCCAACTCCAGAAGTGCAGGCTTAAAATAGTCATATCCGTATGAGGAAGTTATGGTCTTTGTAAAAATGCAAAGCAACTGCACTTCGGTAAATGCCCTCAGAGGACTATCCTTGTCTTCATGAATATCTCGATAGAGCTGCGCTGCGTCCGAAATGGCCTTCCCCATTGATTTTTTGATGTCATCATAGGGTGTCAGATAAGCCGCCAGCAGGTATCCAGAATGATGAAAAAGCTTGTGGATTTTGGAAATCTCTGAGCCAAGATCCAAATCATCCAGCGTGCGAAGAAGCTCCGGAGCGTCGCGCTTTAGTCCGAAGCGGAAGAAATATGTGGCCATCCAGTATGGGTCATAGACACGTGACCCAATCTCCGCATCTCCTAGGCGATGCAACCTTTCCGCATAGAAAAACTCAGCGAACGTTCGGTGGGCAAACGTGATGGTTCCCTCAGATTGCGAGACGAAATAGAGCTCCTTTTTAATCAGCATTCGGCCGAATGTCTTATCTGCATCAACCTTAAGATTTCGCCCGCGAACATACTCGCGACACATACCCTTTGCCTCCAGGATTGACATTTTATCCAAAGAGTTATCCAGTAAGAATGTAGCAATCTCGGAAGAGACGCTCAAGATGACATCGTATTCCATCTGAGACAGAAGACCTTTACTCATGTCCCAGCGCCCCAACACAAGCTCCATGTATTTACTGTAGAGCTCCGTCATGGTCGACGGAATCTCCTGCACATCCTCATCCAAGATCCTGCTAAGCAAGGTAGCCGAGATTGGCGTGCGAGGTAGCGAACGAAACAGGACCGACTTTTCGAGCTCTTTCTTTAGCCGGCTGACGGCCCCCGCGGCCTTGCAGGCTTCTGAAACCAAGGATACAACCTGCGATATCGTTAGCTGCAACATATTGAATCTAGAGAAACGCCTCTCGATTTCCCTAACAAGAACTGGCTCGTCCACCTCTCTTGACGTGAGGATCACCTGGCATCCAGCTTTCTTAGCAGAATCATAGATGTTCTTTACAAGCGAAACTCTTTCCTCCGAACTCAGTTCCACCTCGTCCATTGCATCCAGCATGACCAAGTATCTAGTGTCGTCCGGGACGCTACCGACAACCCCCTTAACCTCATTGACGATCGCCTCTAGATCAATGGAAGCATCAGAGATTACGTTTTTCACAGCATGAATAATCGGGACCACCCCATATTCCTGGAAGGAACCGGGCTTGGTCAGTTCTGCCGCCAACTGGCCCAAAGCCGTTGACTTTCCCATCCCCATCATTGCGTCAAGAAAGATGTAGGGATTGGACTCAGAGAGCTGGCGGAGCGTCGTAGTCAAGCGTTGCGGCTTTCTCTTCCTGAATCCCTTCGCTTGTGGCACGGACTTGGCAAAGTTATATGAAAGCGCGGAGCCACTACCTCTTCCCGGCGAAGCGGAACCGAAAGCCATAGATTGGGACTTTGTAGCCACGCCCCTCAAATACTCACCTAGAGCAACGCTTTCGTCCTCCCAGTAGGAGGGATAGTGAGCATCAATAAGCTCACAAACCCTCTCTCCCGAAATGAACTTTATATTCTTGTGTTTATACTTGTGATGGATCGCATCCTGCGCATTCGTGGTGATCCCTTCGTTTGATACAACCCATATCTCGTTCAGCACAATACGCCTACGCGCGCCCTCAATAAGCCGGTCCATCTCACACTCCTCAATCTGACGATCAAGGTCTTGATGATTCTGCCGTATGGATCCAACCTTAACTATGACCCCGACGTATTCGACACTTCCCAAGGTCGCGTCGTTCTTCGTTATTACGAAGTCCGCACCTTTTTCATTCGGCCCCTGACGCAGCTCGACGCTAGAAACTCCGGGAAGCTTAGGAAATAAAGTGTGTAGAAGTGGCTGAAAATCCTTAACCTCATCTCTAAGAGACGTAATCTTCTCCAGCTTGTGCTTTTCCACGTTACCCCCTTCCCTGTCAGTTTATATTTTACGTCAGGCCTCCGAACTTCACGCGCCGCACTCGGATCAGCGTAACGTCAGCCCCAAGCCGGAGGGCATTTATAGGCATCTTACCCTTCATTCCGCCCCCTGGTTAAGCCAGCCATTTTTCGAGCGGGACACCGGCTGGAAGGAAGCTCCTACACGGCGTTTCAAGCTTGGCCGAGACCAATGGGGACTCGAGCCTGCCCTCCCCCCCCTATCAACCCCAGCCCCCCATTCCGCCCGCCAGCGGACCGCTGCTAGGTCATGATGGCCATACTCTCTCCTGACTCGTCCTAGACGAGATCGCCCCTTTAAGGTCCGCGACCACCTAGGGAGCCAGTGGGAGAGGGCGACAGCCATGCCACGAAAACTAACAGCTCGCCCCAGGCATTTACCCTGCGTTCATTTTCAAAAAATGAAGTGTTAGGTTATTTGAGTTAAACAGTACGGTAATGACTCCGAAAATGTGCCACTCAGCCGAACGCAAGCCATTGATTTAAATACAAATGCGTGCGCATTTTCGGGCGGTACGATTGGCTAGGACGACATGCAAAACGGCAGCTCTCAGGCGATGCCTAAGGCCGTGAACAAAACCCCGATTTTTCGTTGACGATTTTCGGCCTCGCAGTATCTGTACTTCCATCCTTCAGATGGAAGCAACGCAGTGACCTCCCCAACCTCGCAACACCTCAACTCCTACCTCGCAGACCCAACGGGCACCCTCAAACTGACAGACGTTCGCATCGGCCGCGTCAGGATTGGCGAAATGATTGTTACTGGCCGCGAGGCTGCCATCCACGCGCAGGAAATCATCAACGACGCCTGCGAGCGGACCCGTCGAGCGAACCTTGGAAAGAATGGCACGCGCCATCCTGAGCCTCTCCCCGTGGCCGCCCCTGCCCGTTTGCTGTCGATTGAGATCCGCGACTACTTGGCTGACCGGGAGCGCATGGGCCTAACACGCAACACCATCGAGGCCACAGCGCGGTCACTGAAGATGCTCCAGATGGCCTGCGGGGATATCCCGGTTTCCCGGGTCGACCACGTGCATATCTACCGACTCTGGGAGCTGATGCGTTGGGCTCCACCGCTTCTCCAGTCGGACCCGCAGTATCGGAACTACACGTATGAGCAGGCGGTGGCCCAGGGAAAGGCGCTCTGCGTCCAGCCGCCTGCACCGGCCACCGTAGAGAAGCACCGACGGTTCCTGGTCACCTTCTTTGGACGGCTGGACAAGGCGAAAGCCATTGCGGGCTCTCCCATGCACTTTTTTCCAGAGGCGAAGAAGGACCTGGTCATTGACCCCGACAAGGCCGAGCGTTTGTTTGACGAAGAAGATCTGCGTCGCATCTTTGCCCCCAACACATTCATCCCCTGGGCCATGAAAGCGCCCCACCGGTGGTGGGTGCCGATGATTGGACTTCACACGGGAGCGCGTATCAATGAAGTCGCTCAGCTGAAGTTGAACGACATTGTCCAAGAGGCAGGCGTGTGGTGCATCAAGATCCAGAAGACGGTAGACGCGGACCTGAGCCACAGAGACAGGAACCGGAGCCGCCAAAGCCTAAAAGGCAAAGCAGCCGTTCGGACGCTCCCCATTCCACAACCGCTGCTCGATGCGGGGTTCCTGGCATTCGTGGAGGACATCCGCGCTTGTGGCCATCCCCGCCTCTTCCCCCACCTGTCTGCCGGCGTGCGACGCGACAATGGCGATACCAACGCCCGTTACAGCCAAGGCGTCCTCAACCAGTTCAGCCGATACATGAAAGACTTGGGCTTCCCTAAAGGGATCGGATTCCATGCGTTCCGGCATACGATTGCCACGGAGCTACACCACATGGGGGTGGCCGATGAGGACATTGCCTTGGTCACCGGCCACTCCATCAGCAAGCGGGTCCCTGTGCTGCACGAGGCCTATTTCCACAAGAAGCCAGCGCAGGCACGAACGAAGCAGATCGCAGTCCTGGAGAAGTATCGCCCTGACGTTGTGCTTCCGGTCTACCAAGCGGGGCAGTTCAAGGGGGTGCTGTCCGACCCTCGCAAGTTCTACCCATGAGCCACGGGGTCAGCAGCCAAACGTAAAACTAGGATTCGTTCGCTCAGTGGTGCACTTGGCTTCGCCTCGCATCGCCCTGCTACTTCGGACTATTCGACCTAAAGAAAGCACCAGCCACTACAGCCAAAAGAATGATTACACCAATGCTTGGCAAAGCCTTTGCGCCAAACTTGAGGATGACCATCGCCAACGCCAGGAGCGTTGGCAACCATGCCAGCGGGTGAACCAGCATATGGACTTTACGAAGGAAGTCTAACTGCTCTCCGAATCCTGTCTTTGCGTTATTGATGGCCACTTGCAGTGCCGCGGGGTGCTTGCTGGAAGCGCTTTGAACATCTGATATGGATAGGTTGAATCCCGCTTCAACCCTCTTAGAGGCAAGCCGCTGATTGTGGACGATGCCGCTAAGCAAAAGGGATACCAGCAGCATGCCTAAGCAAAGCCCTGTTGCACTCCACACGTCATCGGCAAGCCAGACTGCGGCTAATCCGCCGAGCGAGAGAGGTAGCGCCAACAACTTGCCTGAACTGTCGCCGAGAACGGCAGCCATGCGGGTGGCGTAATCAAGCTCAATGCGAGCCACATCACCGCGAAGCTTCTCAAAGGAAAACTTTTGGATGTAACACTCTGCGTTGAGCTCGTAGGCCATGACAACATCTGGCCACGAGTAGACCAAGTATTGAAACGCCGGCTCGACAGCGTCGATGCGCCTTTTTGCCAAGACACTGGTGAGCGCCACGCGGAACAGCTGCTTATGCTCGTTGATGTGCAGCCTACCTTCTTCACCAGAAAAAAGCGCCTCCAACACTGATAAATCAGGCTGGGGAGCCTGCAAGCAGGCGCGTGTTATCCGGGTGTCTATCTCGAACGTCCTTGGACCTGCATCGCCCGTAGCAGGAAGGACAAACAGAAGCTTCTTGGTGCTAGCCGTCAAGGAAACCGTGCTCAACGACAGCTTGAGCAAGCCTCCTATTAACCTTCCCAGATGCAGAGCAGCCGCCAGCTCTACTGTTGGCTCATCCGTTTCTGCAAGAAGGTCCTCCTGAACGAGGTAGTAGTTCTGTGGGATGCCTCCTGAACTAAGAACTTCGGAGCCATCAACGAAGTCGTAAACATCAGCATAGAAGCGACCAAACTCATTCGATGGCAATCTCCAAGTGAACGATACTTCCCCGCCTTCCTCATGCGGCCCATCTTCGAAGCTCCCAAACTTCCTTTCCAATGCTCGACATTCTTGGATCTCGGTTGAAACATCGCACGCCGGCCCGTCATAGGAGAAAGTGCCCCCCTCTAAAGAAGGCCTCCCAGCTGCACGGTATAGTCGAACGACGCTCTCAAACACGATTTATCCTTAGCCACGCTGGTCTAGGGTTGCTTCAATTTTCTTCGCGGCATCGTCCGGCAAACGTCTGATCCGCAGTGACTTGTCAGCGCGGCTGTAGATCAATGGCCCTTCTGTCTCACTGATTTCTGTGTCTTCGAAGGACAGACGCCACCCATCTGCTTGCGCCGTGATCCGAGTGACAGATTTGAGATATTGCGCGCTGACCACGAATGAGTCCGGGACCTGCCCATCCTCACCATTGAGAAACTCACTCAGCCCCTCAACGTGTTCAACCAACTCATCACCCAGCGCCACTCGCACAACCGCCACCAAGGTTCCGACGGTCATTACTGCCCCCTGCGGCAGGGCAGCCATATGATCAATCACCGCTCGCCTCACTTTGCGAGCGTGGGACTTGATCTCCTTCTTGGATGATACATATCTCCTAACCGCATCGATTGCTGACTTGGTGGCTCGGTTAGATGAAACGCCCTTCTCGCAACCCAAAGCATCGATGAAATACTTCGCGACCTCATTGCGCGCGCCTTTGTTAACGAAGCAGAGGTAGGTCCTCTCGTCTTCATCAGCGCCTGCATCGGCAGAGCCAGCACCCAACGCCTGTTCGTATCTTGCAAGATTGATACGAGCCGCTTGGTGCAGTTTCGACAAGTCGAGTTCACGGATATCAGTTGGAATCATCTCAGGCGACAGGCTTAAAGCTCCCCGCTCTTTGATCATCGCCACGAGCAGAAACGGTGTCGCGTTGACCTCGTAGATCATAAAGAACACGTAACCGCCGGTAGAAAGGAGCTCCTTTCCGGCAGCGGCCACAAGCTCCGCCATGGCGACTTCCGTGAGTGTCATGAACGTGGCCAGATCTGAACTAGCAGTCAGGTTTTCGACCGCACCTGGGAACTGCCCTTCTCGATTGTTAGTCCCGAACTGCCCCCAGAATACGGTGCTTCCGTCTCGCCCGACGAGACGGGACAACTGTTGCCCGAGCGACTGAACCTGACTTAGGGACACGTCCAATGGTCCAGGCGCGTGCCGGACTCGCGAAATGTTGGACTGAGCCTCTTTTTCAAGAGAGTGAATCACCGCGAAAACCAGTCTATCCATAACTGCCTTGCCCCCTATTGGCTCAGGCAGCAATGGTATCACTCAGCCCACTGGATGCTCGCCGGGGGACATCCGGCCAGGCGCTTCAACATCCGCGTGTGGCCAACCTCCAACCCCCTCATCGGACCGACTTGGGAAAACAGGGCATTCCATGGAGGTGGGCGTAATCCCCGCCTGGCTCTATGGCGGCAGAGAGGACAAGTGATCCTTGATGAGGTCTAGCACACCCTGCTGGCGCTCCGCCGGCAAGCGGGCCACTAGCAGGATGACCTCAGCGAGCACGTCCGAGCTTGCATGGAAGTAGGCCGGGGGAACCCCTAGGGCGTCACTCAGCGCGGCTAATGTTTCGTGGTCAGGCTCACGATCGCCCCGCTCGTAGCGAGACAGACGGGACGAAGCTGCTTTTTCGTTCATCCCCAGCAAGGCTCCCAACTCGACCTGCGACAACCCCGCAACACGCCGGGCCGCCCTTAGGCGACGACCAAACACGGAGACCGGGGGAAGGGATGCAGGCATGTAGATCTGACCGGGGGCTGACCTCCAAGTCTGCACTGACTAGCATCATAACGCACATATCTGCCATATTGGCAGATACAGCATTGACGCTGGATCACGAGAGTCCCTATGAAGCTTTCACCGAATGGATTTGCCGCACTCCTCATTCTTACTCTTGGACCCAGCGTCACAAGCTGGGCACAGAGCGCCACATCTGCGGAACCTGAGCCTGCAAAGCCAGGCTTTCTCCGCCAACTCGGAACCAGCCTGAAGAACGCCGGCCAGGAAATGATTGGGGTGAAGCCCACCGGGGCCAGCGGAACTCAGTCTGTGGGCAATGAAGCGGTCTACACCCCACTCAGCGGGGCCGGAAAGATCCAAGGACTCTTCAAGGGCGACAACCACCAGTTGGCCCAGCAGGGTCGGCTCGACTGGCCTCGGGTGGCGTTGACGTTCCAGGAATGGGGTGCGTCCCTGCCTTGCTGGACGGTCGAAGCGAAGATCTGGACCAGCCCCAGCGCTTCTACGGTGGAAACCTTCCGAACGTGCGCCAACGCGGCTTTGACCGAGACAGACGACCTGGGCGACACCGCCGAACTCAACACGGCCGCCCTCTGGAAAGGCCGGGACAGCCTGATGGGCGTTCGAGTGTCGTCGAGCAAGGCCAACACGGGGGCCAGCCGGTCTACCGGCCCTAACCCGCCCAGCCAGCCGTTCGTGGTCAACGTCAGCCGCCCCGGCGTGTCTGACAAGGCCGTTGATGTGGCCCTCCGCGTCGCTTGGGTCAGCGGCTTTATCCAGACCGCAGATCTCCATCCGGGGGCAAGCGGCCTTCTGACGCCCTTCAAGGATTCGAGAATGTGGCTCGCCACCTTCCGGCCGGAAGGCAACCGAGACCGGTAAGCCAGTCCGCTGGCTCCTTTAGCACTCCAGGGCGGCCCAACACCGCCCTTCATCACTCCCAAGGAATGACTATGAAAGCACCGAAGCTTGCCTTCGCCGGCTTGGCGACCGCTTTTGCACTGACCGCCTGCGGCGGTCCGCCCTCCAACAACGACGCGGAAAGGGCTTTCGCCACGCTCCTGGAAGAAAGCGGGGCTGGGCGGGTTGGCGACATCCGCGACTTCGAACTGACCGGATGCGTCGAGGCCCAAGACATGGAGGGCTACCGATGCGACACAAAGGGGAAAGTTTCCATCGATATCGGTGGCCGCCAAGTGCCCGTCCCCGTCAGCAAGAACCTTCGGTATACAAAGGAATCGGACGGTTGGCGGGCCTACGCAAAATGAGCCTTCCCCCCCCTCTGTTTGACCAACCGGTGCCCGACCGGCGCAAGCTCATGACGCCACGGGAGCGCTTCTTCTGGTGGTATGCGCTTTCCCTGCTCTTCCTGGGACCTTTTGGGTTCATTGTCGGGCCGCTTATGGCCCGGCGAGGAACACGGAAGGTAGAACGCCTTCACCTTGGAGCCGCCTGGGAAGCTCGGCAGCGGGATCATGGCTTCACCTGGTGGCAGTGGTGGGTCATGACCGTCCTGACCCTGATGGGCGCGTTCTGGGTCTTTGGGCTGCTGACTGGGCTGCCGATGTTCCTGTTTGTGATTTTTGCACAACTGACCCAATAGACTTAGAGCTTAGATACTGGAAGGGCCGCACTGAGCGGCCCTTGCTGTTTTCGGTGCTCGAAGATTTGATCGCAAGACACAAGCCACCTCATCTGCTTCAAATCATTTCAAAGCGATTAACTACCGTTGACGAATCTCCCAGGTATGTTAATCAATAGGGAACCTCGCTAACGGAATTCATCAAATGGAAGAGCGCAAAGAACATGAAGGCTACGTGATACAAAAGAATCACCCGCAAGAGCAGCGCCGCGACTTCCTATTCGGAAGAGGAGTTCTCCCAGGAGACAAAATATTCGACGCTAGAGAACTAACACATTCCGAACAACCGGATCAGCAGACGCCTCATAATCCTCCTGAGTCATAATCGGCCCAACACCAACTCCCTCCCACCTCTCTACCTCAATACGCTTCTCGGCCTTTAGATTCATCGATGCATCATTGCTCAGCATAGCCTCAAGGATCAACTGAACATCCGAGATGTGAGAAACATGGCGGCATAGATTTCCGTCAGCAGAGGCAAGAAGCGCGTTAATCGGCAGATCCTTTTCTTTCTGCTCGGACAGAAGCCACTGAAGATACTCCATCATCTCAAAAGGGGTTAAGCCAAGAGGGTAACGGACCAAACTCATGGCTCCATCCTTATCGGTATGCACCCAAGAAAGCACTCCAGCTTTCTCACCAAAAATCCTGTCGGCAAACAGGACCTCTACAGTGGCATCAACGACGTTGTTTTGTCCGAATATCGCCAAGGAAGAACAGCTCATCATTTCATCGAGCAACGGGAAGGAACCCGAAAAACGATCAATATTCACTCGGTAAACATAGGGAGTCACAACCAGCGCCCCAGGCCAAACATCCGGACCAAAAGATGAAGTATCCTCGCTCCAATAGAGAAAATGGTGAGCCCGAAATGAGCGATGCAGCATCGACGATATGGACCGGAACTTAACTCGATCGTTAGCGACCTTCTTTCTTAAAGAGGCCAACGCCAGTTTTTCCCCGTCTTTCCATTCATCCTTGATGCTCGATAACGTTGACTTCATTTCGAGCAAAAGCACTCGGGAGTTCGCTAATGCCAGTGAATCGCCAAAAGCCCTCTCAATGTTTCCACCGAGCTCCACATTGGTTGGCGGAGCAAAAACACCACTAGGATTGTTCTTCCACTGAAGATCCCTGAAGGCGGAGACGATTGTTTTCTCCCAAAGATCAGCCTTTTTTCCACTCATGTCAGATGCTGCCATCTCTAGTCCTTTTCCACTCAAAACCAGTATTTCACGAGTGAGCACGATATCGCCAGGTTGCCTGGCAAAGTCGCAGCCGCATTGCATTTAATAGTGCGCTAAAATGGCTGGACACAACACAGGACACATGTCCGGTTTGCCATCTGCTGCAGATTCAAGAGGTTCGGGTCGATCCGATCCCCCTCTCTCCGCTACTTCGTCTGGCTAAGATTGATTTCAAACTGCCCGACTTGATAGACGGGCAGCTCAGCAACCGCACCCAGTTTGGCCAACGTTGCCACTCGGTCCGGCAGGCTCCGCCTGTCGATGTAGAACTTCTCCAGGACGGTCTGGCCAGTGCCATGGCCCGTAAGCGCTCCTATGGCTGAAGCCGACACCCCCGCCTCGTCCAACTTGGAAGCGATCGTGTGGCGGAACCCGTGGAAGCCCTGTCCCTTCTCAGACACACCTTGCCGCTTGATGTAAACGGAGAACTGACGGCTCAGCTGCCGCCCATAGCCCAGCCCTGTGGAGTTGGGCAGGTCCGGAAATAGACGCTCCACTCCAGCTTTCCGGGCCTCTTCCACGTAGTCCAGGAACCCGCAGTCAATTACCGGCTGGGCCAGCGGGATGAACCGCCGGCTGTGCTTGTTTTTGATGCTCTGCTTCTTCCCGATCTTGCGGACAAAGAAGCCTGGCACGCCATCGATGGTGTCGATGTCCTCCAACCCGAGCTGCGCAATCTCGTTGACCCTCGCTCCCGAGTAGAGGCCGAGGATCGGCCCGAACCACCGATGGGGATATTTCGACGCCCACTTCGGAAACTCCACCGGGTCAAAAATGGCCTTCAGCTCGGGATCGGTGAAGGGTGAGCCAGTGTCTTCCGAGTCCGGCGTGGAAATCGCCCGGATGCCCGCGAGCGGATTCACTGCCAGATGTTTGCCGTCGACCAAGGACACTAGGAATACGCTCAGCCGCTGCCGGTGCTTGGCTATCGTCCAGGCGGCCGGTTCCGGCTCTTGGTTCTTTTTCGCCAGCTTGATGACCTCAGACACCGACAGGTCGCGGTAGGTCGGTCGCTTGGTCGCATTGGAAGGCCAATAGCGGACACCGTCGAAGAAGGCCCGGACGTGATCCTGGGTCAGCGAGGCCACGGGCACGTCTTCACCGATGATCCCAGCGAACAGACGCAGGGTATGACGGCTTTCGAGCACGGTCTTCTGATGCAGGCGGGCCCCGGCCAGGTCGCTCAAGTGATCAACCATCGCCTTCGACAGCATCAAAGTGTTGGGGGCGTGACTGCTGATGCTTTGGCTGGCGCTACGTATCTGGTCGCGCCGCTTGGCCACCCGCGCAGACGTAACCTCACTTGCCTCCACTTGCCGGGAGCGATCCATCAGGTCTGCGAACATTGCCGCATCAGCCGGCGTGTCCAGCTGAGCCTGGGCGATGCGCGTGCCATCCGGCAACGTCACGTCGCTGAGTATCAGCTCTTTGATCGCTCCACTGCGAACCTTCTTCAGCAGCTCGTCCACGTCCACGGCAATCCCTTTCCGCATGGCCTCGAACGCTGAGCATAGTGCCATTCCCATCATGGCCGCCACCAACCTGGCGTGGTCGCCTCGGCATGGCCCGAGCGAACGGACAAGGTAGCGCGTGCCAACGAGGGCTCGCAGATCTGTAGGCACAAAGAAACGCGCATACAGGCCAGCTGAGCGCGAAATCATCAAGGGCTTGGGCAAGATTGATACCTCGATTGATACCTCAAGGGGCATCGCTCGGAATCATCAATCGGTCTGAATCTTCAACCCAGTCAATCAGTTGCGAACTGAGAGGTTGAAGTGGAGCGGGCGAAGGGAATCGAACCCTCGTCAGTAGCTTGGGAAGCTACAGCTCTACCATTGAGCTACACCCGCAAGGCGCAGCGTAAGTCTATTCGGGCGGGGGCATGAAAGGCAACGGGCGGCACTGGGCCGCCCGTTGTTTCTCGCTTTTCGCTGCCGTGCGCGGCGCCCGCGAACGGGCACTGCGCACGTGGGATCAGAAGCTGGCGCCGAAGCTGGCGAACAGCGACACGTCACGCGCGCGCTTCTGCATCGTGGTGGTGCTCATGCCGATGTTGCTGCTCAGGCCCCACAGGTTCAGGCGCGCACCCAGCACGGCGGTGGCGTAGTCACGGTCGAACTCCAGGCCCGGCACCTTGTACATGCCCACGTCCGGCATGGTCTGCAGCCAGG
>Ga0247813_10000869_pt1 | contig 24515 bp, 23 predicted proteins | sample UWRJL169409C1_FD_180719 | JGI IMG/M metagenome (GOLD analysis project Ga0247813, IMG submission 180719) | Plant litter microbial communities from Arlington Agricultural Research Station in Wisconsin, United States - UWRJ-L169-409C-1 | ecosystem: Environmental > Terrestrial > Plant litter >...
CCGCCCAGGCCTATTGGGAATATGGCCACCAGACCGTCGCGCAGATCGCCTATGCCAACGTGACGCCGCGGACCAAGGCGGCGGTGCGCCGGCTGCTCGCGAAACAGGCACTGCTCGAAACCGCGGAATGCCCGGCGGGGACGATCGAGGACGCGAGCGTGTGGGCGGACTGCGTCAAGCCGCTGAAGGACGCCGCCGGCAAGTCGCGCTTCGGCTATGCCTATTCCTGGCACTACCAGAACGTCGACGTCTGCGCGCCGTTCGACCTGACGCCGGCCTGCAAGGACGGCAACTGCGTATCGGCACAGATCGAGCGCGACGTGAAGCTGCTGCGCGACAAGACGACCAGCGAGACGGACCGCGTCCTGGCGCTGGTGTTCCTGATCCACTTCGTCGGCGACCTGCACCAGCCGCTGCATGCGGGCGACCGCGGCGACAAGGGCGGCAACGACCTGAAGACCGATTACGGCATCTATGCGCCGCCGAAGTTCAACCTGCATTCCGTCTGGGACGGCACGCTGCCCGAACGCGCGATCTCCACGCCGCCGTCGCTGGTGCGCCACTATCCGGCGGCCGAGCGCGCGCGGGTGGCGAAGGGGAGTGTCGTGGACTGGAGCCGCGAAGGCTGGGAGGTCGCGCACGGCGCGTATGCGGCGGCAATCGGTGGCGATGGCTGCGGGCCGGTGCCGGCGCGGGCCAAGCTGGACGAGGCGACGATCGCGAAGATGGTGCCGGTGTCGCGTGCGGAAGTGCGGCGCGGTGGGTTGCGGCTGGCGAAGCTGCTCGATGAGGCTTTGGGGTAAAGTCCCTCTCCCATTGGGAGAGGGAGGGAGGCCCGCAGGGCCGGAAGGGTGAGGGTGAAACGCGCCTCACCCTCACCCTTCCCACGGCTTCGCCGCGGGCCCCTTCCCTCTCCCAAAGGGAGAGGGCGAGTTTGTTAGTTCAACACCACCGTGACCGCGCGGCGGTTTTCGGCCCAGCTCTGGTCGTCCGAACCGACCTTAAGCGGGCGTTCCTTGCCGTAGCTGATCGTCGTCATCCGCTCGGACGATACGCCTTTGGCGGCCAGATAGTTCTTGGTCGCGTTGGCGCGGCGATCGCCGAGTGCGAGGTTGTATTCGCGGGTGCCGCGTTCGTCGGCATGGCCTTCGATCGTGATGCGGACGTTCGGATAGCGCGCCAGCCACTGCGACTGGCTGTCGAGGATCGCACGCGCGGTCGAATCGATGTCGTACATGTCGAGCGCGAAATTGACCGTGTTCGACTGCACCGAGCGCTGGAAGTCGGCATCCGAGCCCGGCACGATCGCGCCGGTCGACGACCCGCTCTGGCCGCTATTGCCCTGATCGATCGTGCTGCTGTCAGCGGGGGCGGGCGGCAGCACGGGCGGGCGCTTCTTGGCGCAACCGGCCACCGCAACAAGCGCGGTCGCCGCGAGCAATACGCTGGTAAACCTGGACATTCATGTTCTCCCGTAGTGGATGTCGGTACCGTTCAGGCCCCTGGTAGCAGCTTTACGGCCTGAGCGGACCCCAAGCCGGATCCGATCCGTCGAGCGGCGTCGGGATCTTGCGCTCGTTGACCCCGGTCAGATCGACCGACCAGAGATCGGCCTTGCCCGAACTGCCACGGCCCGAACGATAGAAGTTGATCACGCGGCCGTTGGGCGACCAGCTCGGACCCTCGTCCTGCCAGTCGTCGGTCAGCAGCTTCTCGCCGCCGCCGCTCGGGCTCATGATGCCGATGCGGAACCCGCCGCCGAGCTTGGTGAAGGCGATCAGGTCGCCGCGCGGGCTCCAGACCGGGGTCGCATAGCGCCCGCCGCCGAAGCTGATGCGCTGCTGGTTCGATCCATCTGCGTTCATCACGTAGATCTGCTGGCCACCGGAACGATCGCTCTCGAACACGATCTTCGATCCATCGGGCGAATAGCTGCCGCCAGTGTCGATTCCGGGCGAATTGGTCAGGCGCTGCGGCGTGCCGCCCTGCGACGAGACGCGGTAGATATCGGTGTTGCCGCCCTGTGCCATCGAGAACAGGATGTTGCGGCCATCGGGCGAGAAGCGCGGCGCGAACGTCAGGCTGGCGTTGGCGACGACGAGGCGCTGCTTGCCCGAGCCGATGTCGTAGACATAGATCGCCGGCTTGTCGTTGACGTAAGACATGTAGACGATCGACTGCTGGTTCGGCGCGAAGCGCGGAGTCAGCACGATCGATTGGCCATTGGTCAGGAAACGGTGGTTGGCGCCGTCCTGGTCCATGATCGCGAGCCGCTTGATCCGGCGACCCTTCGGCCCCGTCTCCGAGACGTAGACGACGCGACTGTCGAAATAGGCGCCCTCGCCGGTCAGCCGGGTATAGACCATGTCGGCGCATTTATGACCGGCGCGGCGCCAGTCCGACGGCGCGACGACGAAGCCCTGCCGGGTCAGTTCGATCTTCGAGAACACGTCGTACAGATAGCAGCCGACCGTAAGATTACCGTCGCCGTTGGCGCGGACGAAGCCCTGCACCAGTGCCTGCGCGCCGGTGCCGCCCCAATAGTCGAAGCCGGGCGCGGTGACCTCGGGAAAGGCGACCGGGCGGAGCTGGCTGGCGTTGAGCGGCGTGAACAGGCCCGAATTGCGCAGGTCGTTGTTGACGATGTCGGCGAGCTGGCGGCCAAGCACGTCGGTCGAGCCGGCGGGCGTCTGCGTCACGGCGGCGGTCGGCATGGCCGGAATCGCGATCGGCATCGGCGCGGAGACGCCGCCGGTCACCGAAACCTCGAGCGGGGCGGAGCCTTGCGGCGCGCCGGTCTCTGGGGCGGCGGCCTGCGGATCGAGCGGCGGCGGTGCATCCTGCGCGAAGGCGGGCGCGGCAAGGGCCAGCCCGGAGAGGGCGGCGATCAGACTGAAACGATTCATACGCATCCCTTATCACACACCGCCGTCATGCCGGACTTGTTCCGGCATCCTCCGTTCCGCACATCGGACCGCCAAGAGTCTGCAGCCCGGTGGACCCCGGAACTAGTCCGGGGTGACGACCGGGTGATGACACCTACCGCAACTGCCAGCTGTAGTTGATGTTGTTCCAGCCCCCGTTCGGCGTCGAGTAGAACTCAGCAGGCAGTTTCAAAGGTGAACAGCCCTTGAACGCGGCGATGCCGAGGTCGGTGACGCGCTGCGCATAGCGGCGATTCTCGTCGTCCACCCCGGTCTGGCCGACCTGACGCGGGGTGGCGGCGAGCGTGCCGTCCTCGTTTAGGCGCAGGTTGAGCTTGGTGACGATCTGGTTCGCGCCCGGCCCCGGATTGACCTGGCGGTCCGCGCAGGGCTGGATTTGCCGCGCGATCGCCTGGACGATCGACGCCATCGCGCGCGCATCGATCTTGGCGGCGCGCGGTGCCTCCGACTTGCTGGTCGAGGGTTGGTCGGACAGGCCCTTCAGGAAATTGTCGCCGAGCCGCGATCCGCGTGGTCGCGCGTTGGTGGCGGTGGCGGTCGATCCCGTCCCCTTTGCCGCCGCGGGCTTCGCACGCGACGAGGATGCGCCGGCCGTTTTTGCAGGCGCGGCCGAGCTCGTTGGCTTCGCGGTCGATTTGGACGGTGCCGCCTTTGCCGGCGCTGCCGGCGCCGGTTTCGCGGGTGCGGGCTTGGCGGGCGCGGGCTTGGGCTGCGGCTTCGGCGCCGGTGCGGGCTTGGGTTCCGGCTTCGGCGTCGGCTTAGGGGGCGCGGGCTTGGCCACCGGCGCAGGTTTCGGCGGCACCGGTTTTGGCTGCGGTTTCGGTTCGGGTGCAGGCGCCGGCGGCGCGGGCGTCGGTTCGGGCTCGGCCTCGACCGGCTCGGGCGGCGCGGCATCCTCGGGCGCGCCGACGTCGGGCGCGATCGATTCGGCGGGCGGAGTCACACTTTGCGGCGCGGTCGCCTCCAGCGCGACGTCGGGCACCAGGCTGATCTCGATCGGCTGCTGCTGGAGCTTGGCGGGGTTCGGCGTCGCCAGGAAGCCGACCGACAGCAGTCCGAACAGGACGGCATGCCCCGCGATCGCGACGCCGAGGCCGATCTTCTCCGTGCGGTCCATTACTTGGCCGCGTCCCCGCCGCCTTCAACCGTCACTAGCGCGACGCGGTTGAGCCCGGCGCGGTTGAGCTCGCCCATCACGCGCATGACGCGGCCGTAATCGAGCTTGCGGTCGGCGCGCAGGAAGATTTGCGGCTCCTGCCCGACCGCGCGGCTGGCGGCGATCGCGGCGAGGCGGACGGGAAGCGCATCCTCGCCGATCTCGTCCTTGTCGATGAACACGCGACCGCTCTCATCGAGCGAGACCTCGACGGGCTTCTGCTCTTGGTCGAGCGCTTTCGCGCGCGCGTCGGGCAAATTGACCGGCACGCCCGCGGTCAGCAGCGGCGCGGTGACCATGAAGATGATCAGCAGCACCAGCATCACGTCGACCAGCGGCGTGACGTTGATGTCCGCCATCGGCGCACGGCGACCCCGCCCGCGCGAGGAGGGAAGGTTCATCGCCACCTTATCGCGACCCGTCCAGTTGGCGCGATAAAGTGGTGTGGAAGCCGTCGGCGAAGCGGTTGAGCGCCGCTTCGATGCGGTTGATGCCGTGGCTGAAGCGGTTGTACGCAATCACCGCGGGGATCGCGGCGAACAACCCGATCGCGGTCGCGAACAGCGCCTCGGCGATGCCCGGTGCGACCACCGCGAGACTCGAATTCTGTGCCGACGCGATGCTGGTGAAGCTGCGCATGATGCCCCAGACGGTGCCGAACAGCCCGACGAACGGCGCCACAGAGCCGACCGTCGCGAGGATGTTGAGCCGGTCGGACAGCTTGTCGATCTCGCCGGCGGTGGCGGCGCCCATCGTCGTCGCGAGGCGCTCACGCGTGCCGTTCTTGTCGATCGTGCCGCCGGCGGTCGAGCGCCGCCATTCGGTGACGCCAGCCGCGAACACCCGCGCCGACGGCAGGTCGCTCTCGCCCTCCGCCTTGTAGAAGGCGTCGATATCCTCGGCCTTCCAGAAGTCGCGCTCGAACCGCACCATATTCTTGCGGGTGCGGCCGATGCGTCGCCAGAAGGCGATGATCAGCGCCCAGGTCCAGATGCTGGCGAGCAGCAATCCGGCCATGACGAACTTCACCACCCAGTCGGCCTGGAGGAACAGCGCGACCGGCGACAGCGTCGCCCCGTCCATGTTGAAAACCGGATTCATGAGTCCCCCTGCCAGACGAGGCGTTCGTAGATGTCGGTCCAGGCGCGCGGTTGCCGCTTCGGACGGCCGTTGGCGGCGACCATCGCCACCACCAGTTCCGCCTCGGCGAGACAAACCCCGTCGCGCATGACCCGTTGATGAATGGAAACGCTTGCCGCACGCACCTGCACGACGCGCGAGGCGACGAGCAGCGCGTCGTCGAGGCGAGCCGGTGCGGCGTAGCGGATGGCGAGGCTGGCGACGGCATAGGCGCCTTCGCCCGCTTCGTGGACGGCGCGCTGGTCGATGCCGGCGATGCGCAGCATGTCGGAGCGCGCGCGCTCCATGTAGCGCAGATAGTTGGCGTGATAGACGACGCCCGACAGATCGGTGTCCTCGAAATAGACACGCACCGGAAACCGGTGTTCGCGCCCTTCGAAGCGGCCTCCCTGCGGCTGGTCCTGTCCCATTGCCGCCCCGTTAACCGAAGCGTGCGCGGGATTAAAGGGTTACCGCCATCTTCGTCATCCCGGGCTCGGCCCGGGATGACGAAGGATTACTGGAAGACGCTGGGGTCGAGTTCCAACCGCGGACGGGCTGCGACGGGGACGCTCGGCTGCGACACCGGCTGCAGTCGCGCCTGGGTGATCGTCATGACCGGCGTGTTGGCGGCGTATTGGCGTGCGGCGAACAGCGGGGCCGGAACCGGCACCTTCCGCCCGCGCCAGGTATCGTAGGCGCGGTAGAAGTCGGTGAACGGGCGTTCGAGTGCAGGCAGCCGCTCGGCAGCGAATGCCGGCATGCGCTCGGGCGAGACGATCGTGCTGTCGGACAGTACGGTGACCGCCGCCGCGCAGAAATCGTCGCGCGCCGGGCTCTGCGAGAAGAAATTATAGAGCCGGGTCATCGAATCGTCGTAGCGATCCTGCCAGTCGCCACCGGCCGCCTTGTATTCCTTGGCATAGGTCGCCTCGGCGTTGCTGAGCACCGGCTTCTGCGCGGCCAGCAGCGCGTTGTAGCCGGCGACGATCGTCGCTTCCTGCGGCCCACGGCACGCGAGCGCGGCGACATTCAGCGCGGCGCGCAGGTGCCAGACTTTCGCGGCCGCGGTCAGGTTGCGGTTCGGCGTGGGATAGGTGCCGTCGGCAAACGCTGCAGGAATGACCATGCCTGGGAACGCGCCGTTCGGCATCGCCGGCGGCGCGACCGGCACCATCACCGGCGGCGGCGCGACCTGCGCGACCTCTTTGCGCGATGCGCACCCTGCGAGCAGCGACGCGGCAGTCATGGTCAGCACAACACGATTCATCGACTTCACCTCGCTGGCCCCCCGGCCAAGGCGGTTTAGGCGCGACAAGGTTAACAGCGGGTAAGCCGCGCCCGCGTCATCCCGGGTTTGTCCCGGGATGACGCAAGGTCAGAGCGCGAGATCGGGGCTGCGATCGACTTTCACGCGGGTTGCGGCCGGGCGCGCCTCGGTCGAGACGTGTACCGCCGGCGACACCACTGCCAGTTGCAGCGTCTGCGCAGTCGCCGCCCAGGTCTTCGCCAGCCGCGCGGGGTCGTCGTTGAGCGCGACGCCGTAGCTCGGCACGATCTGGCGGATCTTCGCCTGCCACGCCCCGGTCGCGAGGTGATTCGGGAACACCCGCTTCAACAGATCGAGCATGATAGAAGGCGCGGTCGACGCCCCCGGAGACGCCCCCAGCAACGCGGCGATCGACCCGTCCTTCGACGCGACGATCTCGGTGCCGAGCTTCAGCACGCCGCCCTTTTCGGGATCGCGCTTGATGATCTGGACGCGTTGGCCCGCCTGCCACAGCCGCCAGTCGCCGTCCTTGGCCTGCGGGAGGTATTCGCGCAGCGCCTCCATCCGGTCGCCGTCCGACATGATCAGCTGACCGGCGAGATATTCGACGAGGTCGAAATCATCCCAGCCGACCGCGATCATCGGCCGGAAATTGTCGAGCGTCACCGACTTCGGCAGGTCGAAATACGAGCCCTGCTTGAGGAACTTGGTCGAGAAGGTCGCGAACGGGCCGAACAGCAGCGCCTGCTTGCCATCCAGATAGCGCGTGTCGAGATGCGGCACCGACATCGGCGGCGATCCGCTCGCCGCCTTGCCGTAAACTTTCGCGAGATGGCGATGCGCGACCGCGGGGTTCTCCGTGACCAGGAACGAGCCGCCGACCGGGAAGCCGGCATAGTCGTCGGCCTCGGGGATGCCCGACTTCTGCAGGATCGGCAGCGCGCCGCCCCCCGCCCCTGCGAACACGAAGCGCGCCTTGATCAGCTGCTTCTCGTCGCTCTTCATATTGCGCGCGGTGACGTGCCAGCGACCATCCGATTCGCGATCGAGCGACCGTACCTCGTGCCCCAGCGTCAGCGTGAAGCCGGGCTGCTTGCGCATCGCCGCGACATATTGCCGCGTCACCTCGCCCCAGTTGCAGTCGGTGCCGAGCGGCGAGCGCGTCGCGGCGACCTTCATCGCCGGATCGCGGCCCTGCATCATCAGCGGGATCCACTGCGCGATCTGCTTGCGATCGGTCGAGAATTCCATCCCCGAGAACAACGGGCTGGCGCCGAGCGCCTCCCAGCGCTTGCGCAGATAGGCGATGTTCTCGTCGCCCCAGACCAGATTCATGTGCGGGGTCGAATTGATGAACGAGCGCGGGTTGGCGAGCATCCCGGCGTCGACCTGATGACTCAGGAACTGGCGCGTGACCTGGAACTGCTCGTTGATCTCGATCGCCTTCTTGATCTCGACCAGCCCGTCGGCAGCGTTGACCGGCGTGTAGTTGAGTTCGCAGAGCGCCGAATGGCCGGTGCCGGCGTTGTTCCAGCCGCCCGAGCTCTCCTCGGCGACCTTGTCGAGCCGTTCGACCAGTTCGATCGTCCAGGTCGGTTCGAGCTGATGCAGCAATACGGCGAGCGTCGCGCTCATGATGCCGCCGCCGATCAGCAGGACATCGACTTCGCGTTCGGCAACCGGGCTATCGGCATGCGCCAGCGGGACGACCGACGCGCCGCCGGCGACGATCGCGGAGCCGAGCAGGCCGCGTCGCGTGACGCCGTTAGTGTTGGGGATCGTGTCTTCGTTCTTGCGCTGCATCGCGTTTCCTTCCTGCTGCCATGCCGCGCGTCCGCTGCCGACAAAGGCGGGCCGCGATCGATCCATGACGGATTGTCGTTTGGTATCGCAGGGATCGAATTCGACTCGAATTGGCCGTCGACCGAGCGCTACCGCTGCTCGAAGTCCTCGCCAGACTGTCGGAATTTTTGGGACGCGGCCGTGCTGACGCAGCCGCTATCCGGGGCTTATTTGGGAGCTATGCTGTCGTAAATCAAGCGGTTGGTGGGAAGTGAGCGCTCCGTCATCCCGGGCTTGTCCCGGGATCCAGAGTTACGGGCGATGGCGTTTTTGGCTCTGGATCCCGGGACGAGCCCGGGATGACGGCGGGTTTGGGGGCTGCCGTACGCCCTGCGCCTTATACCGCGCGGGCTTCGAGGGCGCTGGCGGCCTCGGCCATGAGCGTCGCGATGATGTCGGCGACGGGCTCTTCCTTCTTCACCATGCCGACCGACTGGCCGGCCATCACCGAGCCGTGTTCGACATCGCCGTCGACCACCGCGCGGCGGAGTGCGCCCGCCCAGTAATGTTCGATCTGCAGCTGCGCCTCCATCATCTCGACCCGGCCGGAATCCAGATGCCCCGCGACCTCGCGCTGCTTGGCAGTGAACAACTCGCCCGCCGCGTTCTTCAGCGCGCGGACCGGGATGACCGGCAGGCGCGAATCGATCTGTACGCTGGCGATCGCGTCGCGGGCGGAGGCGCGGATGAACGCCTTCTTGAAATTGGGGTGGGCGATCGATTCGGTGCCGCAGACGAACCGCGTGCCGAGCTGTACCCCGGCCGCGCCCTGATCGAGATAGCCGGCGATCGCCTCGCCGCGGCCGATGCCGCCGGCGACGAACACCGGGACCTGCTCGGCGATCTCGGGCAGCATCTCCTGCACCAGCACGCTGGTCGAGACCGGGCCGATATGACCGCCGGCCTCCATGCCCTCGATCACCAGCGCGTCGACACCGCTGCGGATCAACTTCTTGGCGAGCGCCAGCGCCGGTGCGAACGCGATCAACTTTGCACCGGTCTGCTTGATCGCCTCGATGCTGCCCTTGGGGGGCAGGCCACCGGCGAGGACGATGTGCGTCACCTTGTGCTTCGCGCAGACCGCGATCAGTTCGAACAGATCGGGGTGCATCGTGATCAGGTTCACGCCGAACGGCTTGTCGGTCATCGCGCTCGTCGCGGCGATCTCGGTATCGAGCAGCGCGGGCGTCATTGCGCCGCATGCGATCACGCCGAAACCGCCGGCGTTCGAGATCGCGGAGACGAGGTTGCGCTCGCTGACCCACGACATCGCGCCGCCGAGGATCGCAACCTCCGACCCGAGGAACGCCGCGCCGCGCGCCATCCGGCGCTGCAGGCGCTCCTGGCCGACGGTCAAGCCGCGTCCTCCGCGTCGAGGCCGTACGCCGTGTGCAGCACGCGGACCGCGAGTTCGGTGTAATCCTCTTCGATCAGCACGCTGACCTTGATCTCCGAGGTCGCGATCGCCTGGATGTTGATGCCGCGCTCGCCGAGCGTAGTGAACATCGTCGAGGCGACACCGGCGTGGCTGCGCATGCCGACACCGACCACCGAAACCTTGGCGACGCGGGTGTCGTGGACGACGGTGGCATAGCCGATCTCGCCCTTCGCCTTGTCGAGGATGTCGAGCGTGCGGGCCAGGTCGGCGGCGGGGACGGTGAAGGTCACGTCGGTCGAGCCCGTCGTGTGCGCGACGTTCTGGACGATCATGTCGACGTTGATGCCGCCAGCCGCCAGCGGCGCGAAGATCGCGGCGACCGAGCCCGGCCGGTCGCTGACCTGCGTCAGGGTGATCTTCGCTTCGTTCTTGTCGTGGGCGATGCCCGTGATCAGTTGCCGTTCCACGTCGCCCAGTTCCTCTTCGCCGACTATCAACGTCCCGCTGTTGCTCGCCCCGTCGTCGAACGACGACAGCACGCGCACGCGGACATTCTCCTTCATCGCCAGGCCGACAGACCGGGTCTGCAGCACCTTGGCACCGACGCTGGCGAGTTCCAGCATCTCTTCGTAAGTCACCTTGGTCAGTTTGCGCGCGCGCGGCACGATCCGCGGATCGGTGGTATAGACACCGTCGACATCGGTGTAGATATCACACCGGTCCGCCTTCATCGCCGCGGCCATCGCCACCGCCGAGGTGTCGGAGCCGCCGCGGCCGAGCGTGGTCACGCGGTCGCCCTCCGCCACGCCCTGGAAGCCGGGGATTACGGCCACGACACCATCCGCGAGGCTAGCGTCGAGCGCGGTCGTGTCGATATCGCCGATCCGGGCCGAAGCGTGTGCGTCGGAGGTGTTTATCGGCAGCTGCCAGCCGAGCCAGCTGCGCGCAGGGACGCCAGCGGCCTGCAAGGCTATCGCGAGCAATCCACTCGTAATCTGTTCGCCTGCCGAGACGACGACGTCATATTCCTTGGCGTCGTACAGCGACGAAGCCTCGCGGCAGAAATTGACGAGGCGGTCGGTCTCGCCGGCCATCGCCGAGACGACGACGGCGACCTGGTTGCCGGCGTCGACTTCACGCTTCACGCGGGCGGCGACGTTTCGGATCCGTTCGATCCCGGCCATCGACGTGCCGCCGAACTTCATCACGATACGGGCCATCAGCAGCGCAAATCCCTTTGGGTCGGAGCGGCGGCCCTGATAGGAAGCGCGCATGACGGTGGCAAGCAGCACGAACACGACGATCAACGCGCGCGAGGCCGCGCATTTCGGGACGATGGCCAAGGACTGGTGGGACCCGAACGGGTCTTCGGCGATGCTGCACAAGCTGAACCCCGCACGGTTGCGCTATATCCGCGAGCAGGTCGACGCGCATTGGGGTGGGGATGCGGCTAGCTTCACGCCGCTGGCCGGTCGCACCGCGCTCGATGTCGGCTGCGGTGCCGGGCTGCTGTGCGAACCGCTTGCGCGGTTGGGTGCGGCGGTGACGGGGATCGATGCGGCGCCCGAGAATATCGCGGTGGCGGAGGTACATGCGGCGCAGGCAGGCCTCGCGATCGACTATCGCGCGGGTGGTATCGAGGGGCTGGCGGGCCAGTTCGATCTCGTCACCAGCCTGGAGGTGATCGAGCACGTCACCGATCCGGCCGGGTTCGTGCGCGGACTGGCCGGGGCGCTGGCGACCGGCGGGCTGATGATCCTGTCGACGCCCAACCGGACGCCGCTGTCGAAGCTGGCGCTGATCGCGCTGGCCGAGGGGACCGGGCGCATCCCGCGCGGGACGCATGACTGGGACAAGTTCCTGACGCCGGACGAACTGACCAAACTGTTGGAGGATGCCGGCCTGCGCGTGATCGATACGCGGGGGCTGGTGTTTTCGCCGGCGACCGGGTTCACGCTGGGCGATTCGACGATGCTCGATTATTTCCTGACCGCCGTGAAGGCCTGACATGCGCGTCCCGGCAAAGGCCGGGATGGCGTGGTGGGCGACGGCCGCGATGCTGTTCTGCGGCCTCGCGCTGCTGCGGCCGGTCGATCACGACGAGAGCCAATATGTCGCCGCGACGGTCCTGACCGCGAACGGCCTGCTGCCGTATTGCGACTTCGCCTATCTGCAGACGCCGTTGCAGCCGTTCCTGTTCGCGCCGATCGCGTGGGCGGCCGGGCCGTGGACCTGGCCAGCGCTGCGGATCGTCAATGCGCTGCTGGGGTTGGCGGCGGTGGCGTTCGTTCATGCGGCGATGCGCGCTTGGGGGGTACGGCCGGTCGTCGCACTGGTGGCCGCGGCTTTGTTCGCGGGCAGCGACATCCTGCTGTTCGGGATCGGCACCGCGCGCAACGACGCGTTGCCGGTCGCGCTGCTGGCGGCGGCGATCTGGCGCATCGCGCGCGGGGGTACGCCGATGCTGGTCGGCGCGCTGCTGGCGGGCGCGGCGGCGGCGAAGATCTCGTACGCGCTCCCTGCCGCCGCCTATGGCCTGTACGCGCTGAGCGACCGCGCGCATCGCCCTGCGCTCGTTGCGCTCGGGGCCGTGCCGATCGCCACGTTCGTCGCCTGGACGTTTGCGCTGAGCCCGGAAGGCTTCCTGTTCGGCACGCTGCATTTTCCCGCGCAGGCTCCGGCGGAGTTCTATGCGTCGCATCCATGGAAACTGTCCTGGCTCGCCAAGGGTGTCGACACGCTGAAGTTCCTCGCGCTGGGAGCGGCGTTGCCGGCGCTGGTGGTCGTCGCGCGGGACGCCTGGGCGCGGCGCAGGATGGGCATGCTTGACTGGTTGATCGTTGCGGGGATGGTCGCGGCGTTGCTGCCCTTTCCGACTTGGCGGCAATATCTGCTGCCGGTCCTGCCGCCGCTGTTCGTGCGGCTCGGCATGATCTGGCAGGATAGTCCGCCACGCCGTAGCCGAGCGATAGCGTTCGCGGTGTTCGGGTGTATCGGCCTCGTCCCGTCACTCTTCGCGCTCGTCGAACCCGGGCGATTGTCGCTTGGCCGGGCGCTGCGGGACGGCGCCAAGGTCGGCCATGCGCTCGACGCAATCGGGTTCGAAGGGCCGGTCGTGACGCTGTCGCCGGAACTGCTGCCGATGACCGGGCGCCTGCCCGATCCGCGCTTCGCCGCCGGGCCATTCTACTTTCGCAGCCACAATCTGCTGGACGCGGCCGCCGAGCGCAGGCTGCACCTGATGTCGCGCGATCGGACTGTGCTGGCACCGAGGACGATCATCCTGACCGGCGGCGAGTCCACGGCGACCGCCGGCGACCCGAGCCTTGACGCGCTGCTCGCGCGAGGCCGTCCGATCGCGAAGGTCGGCGCGCTCAGGCTGTACGCGTCCGCTTCGCCGCCACCAGCGACGCGTAATAGGCCATGAGCTCGACGGCATGCTCGCGGTCGCAGCGCACGCGCGTTGCCGCGACGGACGCCGCGCGGCGCAGCATCGGCCCGTTGCGGGCGTGCAGCCGACCGATCGCATCCGCCGCCGCACCCGCATCGCGGGCCGCGTAGAGTTCGCTCGATCGCCGGTCGGCGACTTCGGCACAGCCGCCGCTGTCGGGCACGATCAGCGGCAGGCCCGACGCCATCGCTTCCGACGCGACCAGCCCGAACGGCTCGGCTTCCGACCCGTGGATCAGCGCGTCGCAGCTTGCCATGATGCGCGCGAGCCGCTCGCGGTCGTAGACCGGCGCGAACATGCGGATGTGCGGCGATCCGCCGATCCGTCGCTCGATCACGCGGCTCTGTGCGCCGGTGCCGATCAGGATCAGCCCGACCGGCAACGTCGCCCCAGCGCGCGTCGCGGCATCGACCACCAGCGGCCAGCGCTTCTCGCCGTGATGCCGGCCGAGCCCGAGCAGCAGCATCGCATCGTCGGGCAGCCCGCATTGCGCCAGCAACGAGCGACGCAGGCGGGGATCGCGCAGCGTCGGCGAGAAATGCCCACGCTCGATTCCCAGCGGCATCGCCGCGTCGATCCGCACCCCCCGCGCGCGCAACCGCTTCTCGAGCGCGGGTCCGTTGGTCACGACCGCGTCGTATTTGGCGAGAAACCGGCGCATATAACGGCTGTACCAGGCGAACCCCTGTTCGATCCGGTCGTGGCTGGCGACGCCGGAGAACCAGCGCTGCGCATAGGCGGCGATGTTGTCGTTGTGCATGAAGAACACCTTCACGGCGTCCCCGCGCCAGTCGCCGACGAACCAGGCCGGGCGCCACGGCGAGCAGCTTTCGACGACGTCGGGGTCGAGATCGTCGAGCACGTCGTGGATCGCGCGCTCGTCCCAGAACAGCCCGTAATTGCTGTCGAACGGCATGCCCGGCGATTTGAGGTAGATGATCCGCCCGCCGCCCGGCCGCTCCTCGATCCGGTCCTCGCGGCCCGGCGCGACGACGATCAGTTCGTGGCCGAGATCGGCCAGTATACCCATCTTCCGATCGATATAGGTCCGCACGCCGCCGCCGGCGGGCGAGTAGAATTCGTTGACGTCGACGATGCGCATCGCGGGCTCAGTCCGGATCGACCGGGCCGAAGCCGCCCAGCCCACGCAGATATTGCAGCCGGATATGCGTCACCGTGATGCCCGGCCCGACATCGATCAGCGCCTGTTCGACCTTTGGGCGCGCGCGACCCAGCTTCACGTTGCTCGGGAAACCCGCGCCGTCGCTCCAGATGCCGAACTTGGCCTTGCCGTCGCGATTGTGAATCAGCAGCAGCGCGTAGCGTCCCGGCCGCGCGACCCGCATGCACAGCGCGACCGCGCCCGCGGCCGGCGTCGGCACGGCAATCCGCCGGAAGGTTTTTCCAGCGGCGACCAGATCCTTGTCGGGTTTGAGGAAATCGCTTTCGGTGTCGGGATAGAGTTCGAGCGTCAGTTCGCCCTTGCGATCCTTCAGTCCCAGCACGTCGACCTGGATCGCCGGTCCCTCGCTCGCGCGGCAGGCGGCGGCGTCGCTGCCGAGGATGCCCTGCGCCGCTGCGGGCGTCGATGCCAGCAGCAGTGCGATCGGGAGGACGCGGATCACGCGACTTTCCGCGTCACGACCGCGTGGACACTGAACAGCGCGATCAGCACGACGTGCAGGAGCAAAGTCAGCGCCGCAGTGAACGCGATCAGTTCCGACAGCGTCCGGTCCTGCCCGATCAGCAGAATCGCGAAATTCGCGAACAGCAGGTCCTTGTTGGGCACCAGCGGCAGTCGCGAGACGAGCAGTCGACCGGCGGCGAGGAACAGCCACATGCCGACCGAAACGCCGGGCAGCGCAAAATGCCAGGCGAGCGCGATCAGCACCGATCCGGCGATCAGTCGCAGGCAATGCACCCCGAACACCCACCACAGGCTCGTCCGCGGCAACGAGAAGACCCGGCGCGAGAAGAGCAGGAACGGCAGCGACAGCGCCAGCGTGATCGCCGCCGACCCGAGCACGATGCGGAACTGGTCGGGGGTAAGCAACTCGCGGCCCAGCGGCAGCGCGATCGCGATCATCGCCAGGGTTATCGCGTTGCCGGCGATCGCCGACAGGATGCTGACATCCTTCACCGCGCCGAACGGTGCCGCCACCATCTTCGCGCGCGACCGCGCCCAGGCGTAGAAATACGCCTCGCCCGAATAACCGAACACGACCTCGTTCGCGATGCGCTTCTTGATCAGCGCGACCAGCCCACCGATCGGAATGCGCCACAGGCGACGGAAGATGACATAGTCGCCGGTCGGCAGCGACATGTAGAGCGCGGCGAAGCAGAGATAGAAGCGCGGGTCGTGCGGCACCGAGCGCTCGAGTCCCGCCAAGCCCTGCCCGAACAGTTCGCGCAACAGCCCGCCGATCATCGCCAGCGTCAGCACCGCGCCGATCATCGCCGGCCAGCGCCCGCCGACCGTCGTCAGCGGTTCCAGTCCGGCAATGTCGGTCGAGGCCTGGCCCCGAGTATCCGCCGCGCGGCTCGCCAATCACTCGTCCTCGTTTCCTGCCAAATCGGCCAGCGTCATAGACACGCGGTTTGTGGCACGCACGTGAACATGGTTTCATTCGGGCGCGATCTCGGCTCTAGGCGACCCATGCCTCGCGCGGCGGACCATATCCTGACCTATGCGCGCGATCTGCGTGGCGGCGGGGTGGAACGTGCGCAGCTGCGACTGGTCGGCGGGTGGCTGGCCGCCGGACGCCGCGTCACGCTGCTGCTCGGGTCGGATGCCGGACCGCTGGCCGCGGACATACCACCGGGAACGACGGTCGTGACAGGCATGACGTGGCGTACGCTGCCGGATTTGGTCCGTGATGCCGCGCCCGACCTGCTGTTCTGCCCCGGCAATTTCTACACCGGGCTCGCCGCCTCGACCAAGCTGCGGCTCGGGCGCGACTGCCCGCCGATCGTCGGCAAGATGTCGAACGCGGTGGTTCGCGCCGATCATGGCCGGGCGATGCGCGTGGTGCAGGCGCGCTGGCTGGCGATGCATGGCGGGTTCCTCGACCATCTGGTCGCGATGACGGACGCGACGGCGGCGGAGGCCGCGCTGGCGTTGCGGATGGAAGGGCGGGTCTGCGTGATTCCCAATCCCCCCGCGACATCGACCGGTGGCACCCTGCCCGCGCTGCCCGCTCGCTACATTCTGGGGGTCGGCCGACTCGAGCCGCAGAAACGCTGGGACCGGCTGATCGCCGTGCTGCCGCTGCTGTCCGACGATATTCCGCTGGTGATTCTTGGAGACGGGTCTGCGCGGGCGGCGCTGGTCGCGCAGGTCGCGGCGCTGGGGCTAGAAGCGCGCGTGCACCTGCCTGGCCACGTCACCGATCCCATCCCGGCGATGGCGGGCGCGGCGGTGCTGGCGCTGACGTCCGATTTCGAGGGCGTACCGGGCGTGCTGCGCGAGGCACTGTCGGTCGGGACGCCGGTGGTCGCGACCGAATCGAGTCGCGCCGTGGCAGAGATCGTCGGCGATCCGACGCTCGGCACGATCGTGCCGCTGGACGATTCGGTGGCACTGGTCGCGGCGCTGGACCACTGGCTGGTTGCCGATCGCCCGGCACCGGTGCCGCAACCCGGTGCCGATTCGGCACTGCGCTATCTCGCGCTGTTCGACCGGCTGGTCAGATAATGCCTTCTGCGCGCTCTTCCTCGCGCTCCGAACTCCGTTCCAGCGCAGTCTTGATCATCGCCGTCATCGGATCGGCCAGCGCCAGCCCGAGGATGCCGAACAGCGCGCTGGCCAGGATCTGCGCGCCGAGCGTCAGCGCGGGCGGCAGGTCGACGGTCTTCTTGGCGACGATCGGCAGCAGGACATAGCCGTCGAAGGTCTGCACGATCAGATAGGTGCCGATCGCCCACATGCCGGTGTCCTGCCCCGCCGAGAAGCCGACCGCGACCATCAGCGCACCCGATATGAACGCGCCGATATTGGGGATGAACGCAAGCAGCCCCGTCAGGATGCCAAGGATCATCGCCATCGGCACGCCGCCGATCATCAGCGCGAGCCAGGTCAGGATGCCTTCCGCGAGCATGCCGAGCAGACGTCCCGCGAGCAGGCGACGTAGCGTCTCGCCCATCTTGGCCATCGTCTTGGTGAACTCGCCGCGCAGGTCGGTCGGCACCAGCCAGGTCGCGCCGCGCGCGTAGATGCCGGGCTCCATCGCGATGAACAGGCCGAGGACCAGGATCATGAACAGGCTGGTCAGCGCACCGACCGCGCTGCTGACCCAGGTCGTCAGCTTGCCGACCGAGCCGAGCGCCTGGCGGACCAGCCCGTTGACGTCCGACGCGCCGGGCATCAACCCGAGCCCGGTCAGCCAGCCGGTGAAGCGGTTGGCCTGCATTTCCAACGTCGATCGCAACTGGGTGAACTGCTCGGTGACCTGGACGCCGGTCAGGTAGAAGGTGCCCATCAGGAACGCGACCGTCAGCAGCACGACGATCAGCAGCCGCCAGCCGCGACCGATCGGCAGCGCCCGCTTGAGCAGCCGGACGCCGCCGTCGAGCAGCGAGGCGAACACGATCGCGGCGAAGATGATCAGCAGCGGCTGGACTAGGATGACCAGCAGCGCGATTCCGCAAGCGAGGCCTAGCCAGATGCTGGCGCGCTTCAGTTCCTGGCGCACGAACGGATCGCGCATTTCGTTGGGGCTCGGTTCCTGGACCGCCAAGGTATCGCTCATGTCATTTGTCCGTAGCGGGGTGGAGCGAGGTGCCGGCGCGGTTCGACCGTAGCGACCCCCACCAGGTGAGCGGGTTGAAGGTCGCGTCGCCATCGAGGCTGAAGGTGATGAATTCGGCACGCCCGCCGAGATTTTCGTACGGCACTGCGCCGCCGAGGCCGAGTTGCGTCAGCGCGAAGCGGCTGTCGGCACTGCGATCGCGGTTGTCGCCCATCAGGAACACGTGGTTGGCGGGGATCGTGATCGGGCCGTAATCGTCGCCGGGGCTCCAGCCGAGCTCGACCGTCTCGTAATGGCGGCCGTTCGGCAGCGTCTCGGTGATCGTCGGCAGGCGGCAGATCATGCGGCCGTCGGCCAGCGTCTCGCGCGCGCCGGGATAATCCGCCTCGCTGCACGGGCTGTTGGTATCGACCGGGATCAGCGTGTCGTGGATCGGCCCGCGCTGCACCGGCTTGCCGTTCAGGATGACGACGCCGCCACGCACTTCCAGGCGATCGCCGGGCAGGCCGATGACACGCTTGATATAATCGTTGCGGGTTCCCGGCGGGGTGACGATCACGACGTCGCCGCGCGTCGGCAGCGAGCCGAACAGCCGGCCCTTCATGAACGGCACCGCGACGCTCCAGCTTTCCTCGGGCTTGTGCAGCACGACGCTGTTGAAGATCGCGACCGGGTTGGGGATGGTCGGCGAGACGAACGACCAGCCATAGGCGAACTTCGTCACCACCAGGCGATCGCCGATGCGCAGGCCCGGCAGCATCGATTCGCTGGGTATGTAGAACGGCTTGGCGATGAAGCTGTGGAAGCCGAGCACGACCAGGATCAGCCAGAAGATGCCCTTGACCTCGCCCCACCAGTCGGTGCCGCGGCGTTTCACCGGGGGCGCAGTGCCCTCTGTGGTCTTGGCCCCGGCGTCGGACGTATCCAGGGGCGCCTCATTACCGTCCAACGCCGCGTCCTTCATCGAGTCTGGTCCTGGGTCGCAATCGCCTCGATCACCACAAATGCCTGAGCCCAGGGGTGATCGTCGGTCATGGTCAAATGTACGCGGGCGACGTGGCCTTCGGGCACCAACGCGTCAAGCCTCGCCTTGGCCCCGCCGGTCAGCGCCAGGGTCGGCGCGCCCGAGGGTGCGTTGACGACGCCGATGTCCTTCATGAATACGCCGGCGCGAAACCCGGTGCCGACCGCCTTCGAGAAGGCTTCCTTGGCGGCGAAGCGCTTGGCGAGCGTGCCGGCCTTGGTGAAGGGGCGGCGGGCGGCTTTCGCCAGTTCGACATCGGTGAAGACGCGGGTTTCGAAGCGGGTACCGAAGCGATCGAGCGACGCCTGGATACGCTCGATATTGCAGAGGTCGGAGCCGAGACCGAGGATCAAAATCCCTCTCCCATCGGGAGAGGGAGGGAGCCGCATAGCGGCGGAAGGGTGAGGGCTACACGCGCGTCACCCTTACCCTTCCCACGCCTTCGCCGCGGGCCCCTTCCCTCTCCCAAGGGGAGAGGGAGATCACCCACGCGCCGCATCCATCGCGTCGCGCATCTGGCGTACGGCCTCGCCGAGACCGACGAACAGCGCCTCGCCGACCAGGAAATGGCCGATGTTCAGCTCCCGGAACTGGGGGATCGCCGCGATCGGCGCGACGTTCGCATAGGTCAGGCCGTGTCCGGCATGGACCTCGATGCCGTTCTTCGCGGCAAGCGCGGCGGCGTCGGCGAGGCGGCGGAGTTCTTCGGTCTGCGCCTCGCCGTCCAGTTCGGCGTAGCGGCCGGTGTGCAGCTCGACGACCGGCGCACCGAGGCGGATCGCCGCTTCGATCTGGCGCGCATCGGGTTCGATGAACAGCGACACGCGGATTTTTGCCGCGCCGAGTTCGGCGACCAGCGGGGCCAGGCGGTTGTGCTGCCCCGCGGCGTCGAGCCCGCCCTCGGTGGTCAGTTCCTCGCGCTTCTCAGGCACGATGCACGCGGCGTGCGGGCGGTGGCGCAACGCGATCGCCAGCATCTCGTCGGTCGCCGCCATTTCGAGGTTGAGCGGGATCGACAGCTGGTCCGACAACCGCGCGATATCGTCGTCGGTGATGTGGCGGCGATCCTCGCGCAGGTGCGCGGTGATGCCGTCGGCGCCCGCAGCCGCGGCGACCAGCGCGGCGCGCACCGGATCGGGATAGCCGGCGCCGCGCGCGTTGCGAACCGTCGCGACGTGATCGATGTTGACGCCGAGGCGAAGCGGGTGGGTCATGCCGCCGCCCGGCTTCCCGGCTTGATCGCGGGGACCGCCGCCAGTTCGGGGGGCAGCGCGTCGGCGGGATAGGTCGGCACGTCGAGTCGGATCAGCGGATAGAAGGGCACGCCCAGATCGGCGGTGCCATTCGAGCGATCGACCAGCGCCGCCGCGGCGACGGTGACGCCGCCGGCGCGACCGATCGCCGCGATCGCTTCGCGCGAACTGAGCCCCGTGGTGACGACATCCTCCATCATCAGCACCTGCTGCCCCGGTTCCAGGCGGAACCCGCGGCGCAGTTCGAACACGCCTTCGGGCCGTTCGAGGAACATCGCCTCGACGCCAAGCGCGCGCGCCATCTCGTGCCCGGCGATCACCCCGCCCATCGCCGGCGAGACAACCGCGGCAATACGTTCACGCAGTTCGGCCGGCATCCGCTCGACCAGTGCCGCGGACAGCCGGGCGCCGCGCGCCGGGTCCATCAACACCCGTGCGCATTGCAGGTAGCGCGAACTGCGCAGGCCCGACGACAGGACGAAATGCCCCTCCAGCAACGCATCCGCCGCACGAAATTCGGCGAGCACGGCGTCGTCGTTCAGGGAATAGTCGGTCATCGCAGGGCTCCAGCGCTCAAGACGTCGCTGATAGAAGCCGCCCGGCAGGCGTGCAACGCGGTGCTTTACCCGCCCCGGCAAAATTCGTCGGCGTCGCGCTTGAGACAGACCGCCCCCCCGCGTATAGGCATTGGCAAAAGGGCACGCATGTGTCGGCCAACCCACCACAATCGGGTTTTCAGCCATCGCAACTGGGGTCAATAAGAACGATGCGCATATTGGGGATGAGAGGAATTGCGATGGCAGCCGGGCTCGCGTTTGCGAGTCTGGGTGGCGTCGCCGGTCACGCGGCCAGCCCGGCACCACAGGCTGCCGCTGCCCCCGCGGGCGTAGCCAATACCGCGCCGACGACGTCCGCCGCGCCCCAGACCGCCAAGCCGTCGAGCCCAGAGTTGGCGATGGACGGTGCGCCGGCGATGACCGCGGTGCCGCATATCGGCCAGCCGACCGGCGGTCGTATCGGCATCCAGGAGCAGGTCACCAAGAACGGTGTGTTCGCGCACTGGATGCACGATTCGATCCTGATGCCGACGATCACGGCCGTCTGCCTGCTGGTCCTGGCGCTGCTGTTCTGGGTGATCTTCCGCTTTCGTCGCGCCGCCAACCCGGTGCCGTCGAAGACCAGCCACAACACGGCGATTGAGATCATCTGGACGCTGGCCCCGGTCGCCATCCTGGTGCTGATCGCGGTGCCGTCGATCGGCCTGCTGCAGGCGCAGTTCAAGCCGGCACCGTCGGGCGCCGTGACGCTGAAGGCGATCGGCAACCAATGGTATTGGACCTATCAGTATCCGGATAATGGCGGCTTCGAAGTCACCGCCAACATGCTGAAGGAAAAGGACCAGGTCGGTCCCGGCGAGCGCGCGCGCACCGATGCCGACGGTCCTCGCCTCCTGGCGGCGGACAACCGCATCGTCCTGCCGGTCGGCGTGCCGATCCGGCTGATCACCACCGCCAACGACGTGATCCACAGCTGGGCGGTCCCGGCGTTCTGGATCAAGCTGGACGCGATCCCAGGCCGCCTGAACGAGACGAGCTTCACGATCGACAAGCCGGGCGTGTATTTCGGCCAGTGCAGCGAACTGTGCGGCGCGCGCCATGCGTTCATGCCGATCGCGGTCGAGGCCGTGCCGCCGGCGCAGTTCGCCGCCTGGGTCCGTGCCAAGGGCGGCACGATGCCGACCCCGGGCAAGGCATCGAACGCGGTGATCCCGCAGCCCGGCGCTGATGGTTCGGCCGCCAAGGTGAACGAGGCGGAGGCCGCGTCGAACACCACCGGCCCGGTCGAGAACGTGACGACTGCCGCCCCTGCCACCACGCAGGGCGCGACCTCCAACCCGGCCGGTGCCGGCAACGCTGGACAGTAAGATGACCGACACCGCGCTCCACCCCTCCGCGTTCTTGCCGCACGACGCGCACGAGCATCACCACGATTCCGATCACAAGCCGGCGTTCTTCGCGCGCTGGTTCATGTCGACGAACCACAAGGACATCGGCACGCTGTACCTGATCTTCGCGATCATCGCGGGGATCATCGGCGGCGGCATTTCGGGGCTGATGCGCGCCGAGCTCGCCGCGCCGGGCATCCAGTATCTCGGCACCTGGGCATCCCTGCTGCACGGCGGGCCGCAGAGCCTCGACCAGTCGCTCCACCTGTGGAACGTGCTGATCACCGCGCACGGCCTGATCATGGTGTTCTTCATGGTCATGCCGGCGATGGTCGGCGGGTTCGGCAACTGGTTCATCCCGCTGATGATCGGCTCGCCCGACATGGCGTTCCCGCGGATGAACAACGTGTCGTTCTGGCTGCTGATCCCCGCCTTCACGCTGCTGCTGGCGTCGCCGTTCTTCGGTGGTGCGGGTAACGGCTGGACGCTGTACGCCCCTCTGTCGACCTACGGCGAGCCCGGGCCGTCGACCGACATGGCGATCCTCGCGCTCCATCTGGCCGGTGCATCGTCGATCCTCGGCGCGATCAACTTCATCACGACGATCTTCAACATGCGCGCCCCCGGCATGACGCTGCACAAGATGCCGCTGTTCGTGTGGTCGATGCTCGTCACTGCGTTCCTGCTGCTGCTGGCACTCCCAGTGCTCGCAGCCGCCATCACGATGCTGCTGACCGATCGCAATTTCGGCACGACCTTCTTCGATCCGGCCGGCGGCGGCGATCCCGTTCTCTACCAGCATCTGTTCTGGTTCTTCGGCCATCCCGAAGTCTACATCATGATCCTGCCGGGCTTCGGCATCGTCAGCCAGATCATCTCGACGTTCAGCCGCAAGCCGGTGTTCGGCTATCTCGGCATGGCCTATGCGATGGTCGCGATCGGCGTGGTCGGGTTCGTCGTGTGGGCGCACCACATGTTCGTCACCGGCCTCAGCGTGAACGTGAAGATGTACTTCACCGCCGCGACGATGATCATCGCGGTGCCGACCGGCATCAAGATCTTCTCGTGGATCGCGACGATGTGGGGCGGTTCGCTGACCTTCAAGACCCCGATGGTCTGGGCGATCGGCTTCATCTTCATGTTCACCGTCGGCGGCGTGACCGGCGTCGTGCTCGCCAACGGCGGCATCGACGACTACATGCAGGACACCTATTACGTGGTGGCGCATTTCCACTACGTGCTGAGCCTCGGTGCGGTGTTCTCGCTGTTCGCCGGGTTCTATTACTGGTTCCCGAAGATGTCGGGCAAGATGTACAACGAGTTCCTAGGCCAGCTGCACTTCTGGATCTTCTTCGTCGGCGTGAACGTGATGTTCTTCCCGATGCACTTCCTGGGCCTGCAGGGCATGCCGCGACGCTACCCGGATTATCCCGACGCCTACGCGGCCTGGAATGCGGTGGCGACGCATGGCTACGAGATCATGGCCGTGTCGATGGTCGTGTTCTTCATCAACCTGATCTGGAGCCTGGCGGCGGGCAAGCCCGCCGGCGACAATCCCTGGGGTGAAGGCGCAACGACGCTGGAATGGACGCTGTCCTCGCCGCCGCCGTATCACCAGTTCGAGACCCTCCCGAAGATCGACTGAGGCGGAAAAGGGCGGTCGCGCCCCCGCCCGGCCGGCGGGGCAGAGCCCCGGCCGACGACATGGGATTTACTCCCATGTCGTGCCAGCCGAGAACGAGACGCCCCGGGGAAACCCGGGGCGTTTTTCGTTTCAGCGTGCCGGTCCCACTCCGTCATCCCGGGCTTGTCCCGGGATCCAGGGTAACGCACGGCACGCTTGGAACTCTGGATGCCGGGACAAGCCCGGCATGACGTGGTGGATCAGGCGACGGGCTCGGAATGAGCATCGGGCGTGGCGCACGGGCGACGGCAAAACCCCGCCTTCCCCCAGACCCTTACGCAGCGTATAGCCTCCCGATCATGACAACCGCCGCTCCCCTCCTGCCGCCGGCCGAATGGCGCGATTTCCTGGCGTTGACCAAGCCGCGGGTGATGACGCTCGTGGTATTCACCGGGTTGTGCGGGATGCTGGCCGCGCCGGTGCCGATCCACCCGGTGATCGGCTTCGCGGCGATCCTGTGCATCGCGCTCGGCGCGGGGGCGGCGGGGGCGCTCAACCAATGGTATGAATCGGACATCGATGCGGTGATGCGGCGTACGCAGAAGCGGCCGCTGCCCGACGGGCGGATGGATCGTCAGTCGGCGCTTCATTTCGGCGTCGGGCTGAGCGTCTTCTCGGTGCTGTTCATGGCGTTCGCGGTCAACATCGCCGCGGCCGCGATCCTGGCCGTGTCGATCCTGTTCTACGTCCTCGTCTACAC